>LFIK01000003.1_pt1 | contig 156481 bp, 143 predicted proteins | sample 643401 | NCBI WGS metagenome assembly LFIK01 (sample SAMN03777447, study PRJNA286221) | soda lake metagenome | biome: soda lake; feature: Kulunda steppe; material: water; isolation source: sample T5-Br brine of Lake Tanatar-5 | place: Russia: Kulunda steppe | collected 2010-07
CCCGAGCGGTTTCGAGGATGGCGAAGGTTTCGGCGGATTCGGCGTGCTGCGCAGGACCCGACAGATCGGCTGGGGAACTCCGGCGCACGGAAAAGGTCAGCACCTCGACCCCCTCCGCGCGCAGCGCTGCGATCTCGCGCTGAATGAAGGTGTGCGACATCTTCGGATACTGCCCGGTCAGATAGGCGACAGGGCCGCAAAGCGGCGCCGACTCCCGCGAAACAGCTTCAGTCATCGCGCACTCCCGGATGCCATGTGGACAATCTCGATCAAGACAGGCGGAGACGGCTTGCGTGGCAATGCCGGGCACAGAGGAGGCGCCACGAATCCGGGAAACAGGGTCATCGGCCCCGGCTCCAGCATCCATCGTCGTCGCGAATGCGGGTCGCTGCCCAGACCATCGCGTAGACGCCGAACCCCAGCGGCGCGCGCGCGGCCAGCAGGATCAGATCGCGCCATCCCGGCCGCGCCTTGTTTTCGTTCTCCATTGCCGCGGGATAGCGACGCGCGATTTCCGCCACCCCGGCATCCTGCCTTCGCCGCACCCGCACGAGCGCGCGAAACCCTTCCACCATGGGCCAGATATAGGTCTGCGCCACTTCCTGACGTTCCCTGGGGTGAAACTGCAACCGCACGAAGGTGTCATCCGAAATCACATCGGGGAACTGCTTCCATCGGGCGCGCCCCGCGGCATTGACGGCAAACAAACCAGCGCCCGTCCCTCCCGCAGCGGCAAAGGGCAGGCGCTGCCAGAAATCGGCGTAAAGGCGTGTGACTTGGCTGCGCGCCCGCGCGACGATCATGCGGCCGGTTGCGTAGCATGGACGATCCGTCGCCAGCGCCGAATGCAGCGCCGCCATGAGACCTGGAGCGCAAACCACATCCGCATCGAGATAGACGCGCACCGGCCCCGTCGCCCGCGCGTCCCCGAGGTTGAGCGCACCGATCTTGCCACCGCGCTCCAGCTCCAGAACACGCAGACACCATCCGCATGCTGCGAAATGCGTGGCACGGCTACGCGCGATTCTCGCCGTTTCATCGGTACATCCGTTGGCGATCACGATCACTTCCAGCGATCCCGGGTCAAGGGTCTGATCGAGCAGACTGTCTAGGCACCGACCGATATAGCCCGCCTCGTTGCTCGCGGGGATTATCACGCTGATACCATCGGCCATGCGCATCGCCCGGCCTGCCTCAGGATCCGTCTCGGAATCTTCCATCATGCCACGCCGTTACGCATTCTCGCCGTCCCCTGCGAAGCCCCAATTCCCGCCCCATGCGCTGGCCCGTAGACCCGGCCGAGCCATTGCGGTTTGAAACAGTGGCGGTGCATAGTCAACTGAGCATGGCTGAACCCGTATGACAACGAACGCATACTCAAGGAGGCGATCGGGCTGATGGCGGATCGGACCCACACAGCCGGAATCAACGCCGCTTGCGGGGATCTTGCGACACTCCTCGCCATGGTAAACCGGCCCGACCGGGCGTCGCTGCTGGCCGAGCTCGAGGATCTGCTCGTGGCGCGGCGCGGGTTTTCTCTTGCCACGATGAATCTCGACCATCTGGTCAAGCTGCGCCGTCAGCCCGAGTTCCGCGCCGCCTATGCCGCACACAGCCACGTCGTCGCCGATGGCCGGCCCGTGGTCTGGATGCGCGGCCTGGCGGGGCGGCCGGTTTCGCTCGTTCCGGGTTCGGAACTGGTTGCCCCGCTGGCGCAGATCGCGGCGCGGCGCGGTATTCCGGTCGGGTTTCTGGGCACAACCGATGGGGCCCTCGCGACCGCAGCAGAGCGCCTTGCCACGGCCTGTCCGGGCCTTGACGTGGTCGCGCGCGTCGCCCCGCCGATGGGTCTCGACCCGGAGGGCGCGGACGCCGATGCAGCGCTCGACGAACTGGCGGCGGCGGGGGCGCGGCTCGTGCTCGTGTCGCTCGGCGCGCCGAAACAGGAACGGCTGGTGGCACGCGCGGCACGGCGCATGCCGGATGTCGGCTTCGTCTCGGTCGGTGCGGGCATCGACTTCGTCGCCGGCACGCAGCGCCGTGCACCCCGCTGGATGCGCCGGCTGGCGCTGGAATGGCTCTGGCGCCTCCTCGATGACCCGAAGCGGCTGGCCGGCCGCTACGCCGCCTGCGCGGCCATCCTGCCCGGGCTTGCAGTCGCGTCGCTGCGGCTGCGCGGGCGCAGGCTGGGCTGACGCGGCCGCCCCGCGCTCACACGCGGCCCATCGCGGCCGCCACGTCGAGCATGCGGCAGGAGAAGCCCCATTCATTGTCGTACCAGCTGAGCACACGGATCATGCCGCCCTCGGTGATGCGGGTCTGGTCGGTGGCGAAGATCGCGGAGGTGGCGTCATGGTTGAAATCCATCGACACCAGCGGATCGTCGGTCACCGTCAGGATCCCGGCCATCGGGCCGGCGGCGGCCGCGCGCATCGCGTCGTTGACGGCGTCCACGGTGACCGCTTCGCGCGCCATGAAGCACAGATCCACCGCCGACACGTTCGGCGTGGGCACCCGGATCGCCGAGCCGTCGAGCCGCCCGGCCAGCCGCGGCAGCACCAGCCCCACGGCGCGCGCGGCCCCCGTCGAGGTGGGGATGATGTTCGAGGCCGCCGCGCGGGCGCGGTACAGGTCCTTGTGCGCGGTGTCGAGGCTGGGCTGATCGCCGGTATAGGAATGGATCGTGGTCATGTAGCCCGTCTCGATGCCGAAGGCGTCGTCGAGCACCTGCGCCACCGGGGCGAGACAGTTCGTGGTACAGGACGCGTTCGAGATCACGCGGTCGCCGGGCGTGATGTCGCCTTCATTGACACCGAAGACGACGGTGCGGTCGGCCGACTTGCACGGCGCCGAGACCAGTACCCGGCCGGCTCCGTTCTCGAGGTGGCGCGCGGCGCTGTCGCGGTCGGTGAACACGCCGGTGCATTCCAGCACCACATCCACATCCTGCCACGCCAGCGCCTCGGGCGCGCGCTCGGCGCTGATCCGGATGGCGCGTCCGGCCACCTCCAGCACGTCGCCGGCCACGCGGACCTCGTGCGGGAAACGCCCATGTGTGCTGTCGAAGCGCAGCAGATGCGCGCCGGTCTCGGCGGGGGCGAGGTCGTTGATGGCCACGATCTCGATGTCGCTGCGCCCCTGTTCGACAAGCGCGCGCAGAACGCAGCGCCCGATGCGACCGAATCCGTTGATGGCGACTTTTGTAGTCATGTCATTCTCCGTCTCAATGCCGGGCAGCGGCGGGGCGCGTGCACCGCCTTGCGCGGCGGCGCGCCGCGCCCCGGCGTCAGGTTGCGGCGATGGTCGCGTGCATGGCGCGTTGCCATGCGGCGTGCTTGCGGTCGGCGGCGGCCTTGTCCATCTGCGGGGTGAAGCGCCGCTCCAGCGCCCAGCCGCGCGCGAAGGTGTCCATGTCCGGATAGACGCCGGCGGCGGACCCGGCCAGCCACGCCGCGCCGAGCGCCGTGGTCTCAACGACCTCGGGCCGGTCCACCGGCGTGCCGAGGATGTCGGACAGGAACTGCATCGCCCAGTCATTGGCGCTCAGCCCGCCATCGACGCGCAGCACATGCGCCTCGGCGGCCGACTGCCAGTCGGACTGCATCGCCTCCATCAGATCGCGGGTCTGGTGCCCCACGCTTTCCAGCGCGGCGCGGGCGAATTCGGCCGGGCCGGAGCTGCGCGTCAGCCCGAACACCGCGCCGCGGCACTCGGCCTTCCAGTAGGGCGCCCCCAGCCCGGTGAAGGCGGGCACCAGGATGACGTCCTGCGCCGGGTCGGCGCGCTCGGCCAGCGCCTGTGTCTCGCCGGCCTCCCGGATGAGGCGCAGCCCGTCGCGCAGCCACTGCACCACCGCGCCCGCCACGAAGATCGACCCTTCCAGCGCATAGGTGGGCTTGCCGTCGAGCTGGTAGGCGATCGTGCCGAGAAGGTGATTGCGCGACTGCACCAGCGTGTCGCCGGTGTTCATCAGCGCGAAACATCCGGTGCCGTAGGTCGATTTCAGCATGCCGGGGGTAAAGCAGGCCTGCCCCACCGTCGCGGACTGCTGATCGCCCGCCACCCCGCGCACCGGGATCTCGCGGCCGAACAGGTCGGGGCGTGTCATGCCGAATTCGGCGGCGCAGTCGCGCACCTCGGGCAGCATGGCGCGCGGAATGTCCAGCAGATCGCAGATCGTCGTGCTCCAGCGTCCCTGGACGATGTCATAGAGCATGGTGCGCGCCGCGTTCGTCGCGTCGGTGACATGTGCGCGCCCCTCGGTCAGCTTCCAGATCAGCCAGCTGTCGACGGTCCCGAACAGCAGATCCCCCGCCTCGGCACGCGCCCGCGCGCCCTCGACATTGTCGAGGATCCATTTCAGCTTGGTGGCCGAGAAATACGGATCGAGCAGCAGCCCGGTACGCGCGCGGATCATCTCCTCATGGCCCGCCTCGCGCAGCGCGGCACAGGTATCGGCGGTGCGCCGGTCCTGCCAGACGATCGCGTTGTGGACCGGCCGCCCGGTGCGACGGTCCCAGACAACCGTGGTCTCGCGCTGATTGGTGATGCCGATCGCCGCGATGTCGGCGGGGGCGATGCCGGCGCGCTCGATCGCCTCGCGGCAGGTCCCGGCCGTGGTCGACCACAGCTCGGTCGCGTCATGCTCCACCCAGCCCGAGGCCGGGTAGTGTTGCGCGAACTCCTCCTGCGCCACGGCGGCGACCCCCATGTCCTGATCGAACAGGATCGCGCGGCTCGAGGTGGTGCCCTGATCGATCGCGAGAATGTGGCTCATGTCATGGTCCGCACTGGTTCGACTCGGATGATGCGCGCCGGGCGATGCCGGCCTCGCAGTGTTGGCTTACTGGCAGCTTTCGATCAACTCATCAAAATGTGTGGCGTGCTCCTGCGGTTTCGCGGTCTTCGACCGGTTCATGATGCCGCCGCGCCACCGGGGCCCGGCTCTCGTGTCACGCTGCGCTGCTGCGGCTTGCGATCCGCTGTCCCGTCATCCTTGCCGCGCCCTGCGCGGCGCGGTGCCCGGTGCACCCTCCTGCGCGGCCATCCAGTCCTCGATCCGCGCAATCTGACCTTCATCCAGCCGAAGCCCCAGCCGGGTGCGGCGCCAGACGGCATCCTCGGCGGTGCGGACATACTCGCGCGCACGCATCCAGTGCAGCTCGGCCTCGGTGAGGGTAGCGCCGAAATCCTCGCCAAGGTCGGCGGGGTCGGTCGCGTCGCCCAGAACCTGCCAGGCTTCGGTGCCGTAGGCGCGGATCAGCCGCGTCGCCCAGCGATCGTCGAGGAACGGATACTGAGCACGCAGCCGCGCGATCAGCGCCCCGGCCCCATCGACGGCAAAATCGCCCCCCGGCAGCGCGACACCCGCCGTCCAGTCGGCGCCCATCCGCGGAAAGGCCCCCGCAAGACGGGCCATCGCGGCCTCGGCCAGGCGGCGGTAGGTGGTGATCTTGCCCCCGAACACATTGAGCAGAACCGGCCCGTTGTCATCGAGCGACAACACGTAGTCGCGCGTCGCCGCGGTGGCCGATTTCGCGCCGTCGTCATAGAGCGGGCGCACCCCGGAATAGGTCCAGACGATTTCGTCACGGGTGACCGGGGTTCGGAGGTAGTTGCTGGCGAAGTTGCACAGATAGTCCTGTTCCTCGGGGGTGCAGACCGCTTCGGACGGCGTGCCGTCATGCTCCTGGTCGGTGGTGCCGATCAGGGTGAAATCGGTTTCATAGGGGATCGCGAAGATGATGCGCCCATCCGTGCCCTGGAAGAAATAGCACTTGTCGTGGTCGAACAGCTTGCGCGTGACGATGTGCGAGCCGCGCACCAGCCGCACGCGCTCGGCCGAGTTCACGCTCAGCCGCCCGGCGATGATGTCGCCCACCCACGGCCCGCCGGCATTGACCAGACCGCGCGCGGTGACGGTGCTCTCGGCGCCGTCGCCGTGGCGCAGCGTCACCCGCCAGACCCCGTCCTCGCGTCGCGCCGAGACGACCTCGGTGCGGGTCATGATGCGCGCCCCGCGCGCTTCGGCGTCGCGGGCGTTCAGGACCACCAGCCGCGAATCCTCGACCCAGCAATCAGAGTACTCATAGGCGCGCCTGAAACGCTCCTGCAGCGGCGCGCCGACCGGATCGCGGGTCAGATCGACGCTGCGCGTTCCGGGCAGCACTTCGCGCCCGCCCAGCGTATCATAGAGCAACAACCCCAGCCGGATCAGCCAGGCGGGACGGCGCCCGCGCATCCAGGGCATCACCACCGACAGCAGGCGCGAGGTGGGGGTATTGCTCTCAAACCGCATGTCGCGGTGAAAGGGCAGAACGAAGCGCAGCGGCCAGCTGATATGCGGCATCGCGCGCAGCAGCGTCTCGCGCTCCACCAGCGCCTCGCGCACCAGGCGGAATTCGAAATACTCCAGATACCGCAACCCGCCATGGAAAAGCTTGGTGGAGGCCGAGGACGTCGCCTGCCCCAGATCGCCCCGCTCGGCCAGCGCCACGCTCAGACCGCGCCCCGCCGCGTCGCGGGCGATGCCGCACCCGTTGATGCCGCCCCCGATGATGAAAAGGTCGAAAGTTCCCGCATCGGCCGACATTGCGCGCCTCCTCAGCATAAACTTGGCAATATCGCGCATTACTGGTCAAGTATTATTTTCGTTCTTATTCGGTCCAGCGACCCGGCATGCCACCGGCCGGCGCCGGGCACCCCGAGACCGTCCGCGGCGCGCGACCTCACGCCTTGGGGCGCAGGATATCCTCGTCCCACCAGGCGGTGTCGGTTTTCGGATCGAGGTGGATGGTGATCTCGCTGCCTTGCGGCCAGGGTTCGAGATCCTCCAGCTTGCGCGGAAGGCTGCGTCCCTTGCGACCATGCGTATCGCTCCAGTCGAGCCGCCAGGTCGGCTGCCCCTGCGCGGCGGGCACCGAATTGGTGCGCCCTGTCACCCGGGCCGGTTGTGCCACGCCCCGCTTGATGGCGCGGTGCATGCTGGCGCAGCGGCGCCAGTAGCGGCGCATCAGCCACACCCCGAAACCGCCGGTTCCCAGCGACGCGAGCGCAAGGATCATTGCCGTGCGGTTGGTTCCCTCGGGATCGATCTCGGCGGTTCCGGGATCGTCCGGAAGGTAGGTGACGGCGATCCTGTCGCCCTCCGCCACGCTGTCGTGGAAACGTCTGGACACCCGGTCGCGATTGCGCTGTTCGCCCCCATCCGCAAGCTCGAAAAGATAGGTGACATAATAGCGGCGCACGCGCTCGCCGGATACGCGTTCGCGCCGGCGCTCGGTCTGCAGGACGACCCCATCGGCGTGCACCCCTGCCTCATCGAAGGTCTCGGACTCCTGCAGCGTCATCGCCGAACCGACTGCAAGACCGAGCGCGATCACCAGCGGTACAGGTGCAAGCCATGCGTTGTGCCGGCGCACGAGGTCAAGGAATCCGATTGATCGTACACCGTTGTCAGCCATGGATGCAGAGTGATTGGTTGCGAAGCGGTGCGGCTGAGGCTTCGGCACAAAGGATCACGGGCGCTCCTGCGGCGCAAGACTCACGCACCGCACGTCGACAATTCATGATCAGATGTGGCCAACAGGTCCGGCTTGCACGCGGCATCCGGGTCGCGGTCCGAGTGGCGCATCCGAAAAGGTCTGCCCTCAACCGGCTGGGCTCAACAATCGGTTGGCGCACCCGTCAGGATTCGAACCTGAGGCCTCTGCCTTCGGAGGGCAGCGCTCTATCCAGCTGAGCTACGGGTGCTCATCCGGGCGTATAGGTCACCCGGCGCCGTTTCGCAATCCCATTCTGCGACGCTCCCGCGGCCCCGAACCCGGCAGGCCCCGGGCGCCTGACCGCAAGGCCGTGCTGGCAGAGGTCTGCAGACGCGCGCGCCGTAAACCGCCGCACGCAGCGCCGTCCACAGGTCGGGCGAAGACGGTCCGTCCGTGCCTTTCTCAGGTTTCGGCCTGGCTCAGCCGGCCTTGCGCAAGCATGGTCATCTGCGGAACCAGCGGGGCCACGGACACCTCCTCGAAGCCGGCCGCGCTGAAGGCATCGCGCAGCCACCCGTCATCGAGCGAGCGCGCCTGCGGGGTGAAGGCGGTGTGCTGAAGCTGCCAGAGCGCGGCGAGGGGCGGGCCGGTGCGCGCCGCATCGACCACGAAATCATGCACCAGAAGGCGCCCGTCCGGAGCGAGATGGTCGCGCGCGCGCGCGATCAAGGGCCCATGCATGTCGCCGGGCACACCCGACATCAGATAGGACATCAGGATCGCATCCTGCGCGTCCGGCCAGTCGGCGCGCAGCGCATCCCCGGCGATGAACGCGATGCGATCCGACAGCCCCGCCGCCTCGACATATTCGGCACCGAGCCGCGCGACATTCGGAAAATCCACGATGGTCACCGAAAGCTGCGGAAAGGCCTGGCACAGCGTGATCGCAAAGGCGCCGGTCCCGCCGCCGACATCCAGCATCCGGCGCGCACCGCTCAGATCCACGCGCCGCGCGAGCTGTCGCGCGGGGCCCAGCGACCCGGCATGCTGACTTTCGGAGTAGAGCCGCGCCTGTTCGGGATCGTCAAACCAGTCGGCATAGGAGCCGGTCGCCCCCTCGGGCAGCTTGTTCTCGAGGGCCGCATCGATCTGGTCGAGCAACCCGTACATCTGCTTGCCGACCTGCAGACGCAGATAATCGCCGAAATCGTACTTCGCGCCCTTCACCAGAAAGGCATCCGCCGCCGGGGAGTTGAAGAAGCGCCCCTCCTCCACCCCCACCAGTCCCTGTCCCGCCAGTGCGGTCAGCAGCGTCAGCGCGCGGTCGGGGTGCAGCCCCGTCACCGCGCCGAGTTCTACCGCCGTTTTCCGCCCGCCGGCGAGATGCGTGAAGGCTTCGAAGTGCAGCGCCGCAAACAGCGCTTTCGAGGCCATGAAGCCGAAGGCGATCTCCGAAATCTCATCGGCCTGGGTTTTCAGGGTCATGTCGGATCCGTATGCAGTTGCTTCGCGCGGACAGTAACGCCGCGCGCGGAAATGTTCCAGAACCGACATGACTGGTCACGCAGCGACAGTCCGATCAGGCGAATAGCTCGTGGCACAGCTCCAACGCCTCGACGAGCGCATCGACCTCTTCAACGGTGTTGTACATCCCGAAGGAGGCCCGGCAGGTCGCGGTGACGCCGAGATGCTCCATCAGGGGCTGCGCGCAATGATGCCCCGCCCGAACCGCGACGCCCTTCTTGTCGAGCACGGTGGAGATATCATGCGCATGCGCCGCCCCGTCGAGCGTGAAGGAGAAGATCGCGCCCTTCTGCGGCGCATTGCCCTGCAGGTTGAGCCAGTTCAGCCCGGTCAGCCTGTCCTGCGCATACTCGCGCAGGCGCGCTTCATGGGCCGCGATATTCTCCATTCCGAGCGCCATCATGTATTCCAGCGCCACACCGAGCCCGATCTGCTGGACAAAGCCCGGCGTACCCGCCTCGAATTTCATCGGCGGATCGTTGTAGGTCACATGATCGCGGGTGACCTCCCGGATCATGTCGCCGCCCCCGATGAAGGGACGCATCTGCGCCATGCGATCGCGCGAGATCCAGATCGCCCCGGAGCCGGTGGGGCCATAAAGCTTGTGACCGGTGATGGCGTAAAAGTCACAGCCCAGCGCCGCGATATCCACGGGCATATGCACCGCCGCCTGCGAGCCATCCACAAGCACCGGCACCCCCTTGGCGCGCGCGCCATCGCAAATGGCGCCCACATCCACCTGAGTGCCCAGAACATTGGACATATGTGTCACGGCGACCAGCTTCGTGCGCGAACCGATGGCGTCGATGACTGCCTCGGGGTCGAGACTGCCATCAGCCCGTGTCTCCACCCAGCGCAGGACGACGCCCTGCCTTTCGCGCAGAAAATGCCACGGCACGATATTGGCGTGGTGCTCCATGATCGACAGCACCACCTCATCACCCGGCTCGAAGCGCGGCATCGCCCAGCCATGCGCGACCAGATTGATGCCTTCGGTCGTGCCCGAGGTGAACACGATCTCGTCCTCATGCGGCGCGTTGAGGAATCGCGCGATGATCCCGCGCACCGCCTCGTAATTCTCGGTCGCCAGATTGGACAGATGGTGAAGCCCGCGATGCACATTGGAGTACTCATGCGAATAGGCCCGCGTCACCGCATCGATGACCGCTCGCGGCTTCTGTGCCGAGGCGCCGTTGTCCAGATACACCAGCGGCCGGTCATTCACCGTCCGCGACAGGATCGGGAAATCGGCGCGTATTGCCTCGACATCATACATGGCTCACATATCTCCGGGCGGTTGAATTCCCAAAATGCCCATGACCACTGCCGCCACGAACGCCAGTGCGAAGGCTGTCGCGAGGATCATGGCAAAGACACGCCCCAGCGACGGGAAACCATGTAATTCGGCAATGAAATTCGTCAGCAGCCAGATGAAAAGAACCATGCCGGCAACGCCGATCAGCCCCGCCAGCGGCGGCATGATCGTCATTGCGAGGATCTGCAGGATCTGGACCCCGATCATGACGCATTGCAGCCAGCTGACCAGAAGCAGGGCCTGACCGAACTCTCCGGTTCCGCCAAGGGCGCGTCCGACATGGTAGATGGCCTGCACCATCACAAGAAGCACGGCCCCCTGGATCACCACCGATTGCAGCGGCGTGCCCAGAAGTCCCGGCGCGGTCAGCTCGCCGGTCATCAGCAGAATGCTGATCTGCCCGACCATGGCGCTGAGGATGACGACAAGCGCCAGCGCCTCCCAGCGAGAGGCGGGCGGCAGATCGATGGCCATGACCCGCCTCGCAGCCGCACGCGGATCGCGCAGCGACTGGCGCAGCAGATCGGTCAGGAATGCGCGCGGTGTGTCCATGCGCCTTCCCTACGCCGCGCCGCCCGCAGGCTCAAGAGCGGCTTCGCGCAATCCGCTGATCAGGAAATAGAAGAATACCGCGAGCACGCCGATCCCGACGACCGCAACAACGCCGCCCGGACCAGCCGCCGCGACCAGAAGGCCGTTGACCAGCCAGAGCGGGCTGACCGCCAGAAGCGACCAGAAGGTCACGGCCCGTGCCGAATACATCGTGCTGCGCCGGCGCCGCAGGCGCATCAGACCATGCAGCATCGCCGCGAAGCCGTAAAACAGCAAAGGCGCGACGAACAGCCAACCGAACAGCGCCCCCGCCAGCAGCCCCGACAGCGGCACCTCGTTCGACAGATGCGCCTCGCGGGCAAGCCGCGGCCATTGCGCAACGAAGATCAGCGCGCACCCCAGCATCAGATGCATGAGCGCACGATCCTCGCGCGGGCCGTCATCCAGAAGGCGCCGCACCACCCGGCGCGGCGCCCTGTAACTGCGCAGGATATCGGCAGTCAGCGTCATTCGGCCACGGTCATCGCTCTCAGCCGCGGTGCCGCGCCAGCCAGCCCGCCAGGCGGGTCCGGATGTCTTCGGACAGCGCATCGTCCTCGATCTCCTCGATCGCCTCGGCGATGAAGGCCTGAACCAGCAACGCCTCGGCCTCGTCCTGCGGGATGCCGCGCGCGCGCATGTAGAAGAGGTGATCCGGGTCGATCTCGCCGGAGGTCGAGCCGTGCGAACACTTCACGTCGTCGGCATAGATCTCCAGCTCGGGCTTGACGAGGAACTGGCTGGTGTCATCGAACAGCAACGCTTGGCTGATCTGATAGCCATCCGTAAGCTGCGCCGGCTGCTTGACGAGGATCTTGCCCTGAAACACCCCCGTCGCGCCGCCGCGCAGCACCTTCTTGAAGACCTGCCGACTCTCGCAGTCGGGCGCCTTGTGGGTGACGAACACGGTATCGTCGCCGTGGAAATCCCCATCCCCCAGCGCAGCGCCGGCGACATGCGCTACACCGTTGCGGCCCTCCAGCCAGATGACCACCTCGTTGCGCGTCAGGCGGCCATTCGCAACCAGGGTGAAGGACTTGGCCACGCTGTTCTCGCCAAGGCGCGCGAACAGGTGGGTCGCGGCGCGGCGTTCGTGGTCGCGGCCCTGCGTGCGCACATGGTGAAACTTCCCGCCATCGGCCACATCCACTTCCATGACCTGCGAGAACCGCGCCCCGGCACCGCCGTTTTCAAGCACTGTCAGCTCCGCCCCTGGCTCCACGCGGATCACATGGTGCAGGATCGGGTCGGCATCCTCGGCGCTGCGCCGGTAGATCAGCGACACGGGCTTTTGTGCCTTGCCGGTCGCCCGGATCAGCACGCCATCGGTGGCAAAGGCTGTATTGTGCGCCGCCAGCGGCCGCTCGACCGGGTCATGCCCCGCCGCTTCGAGCTGACCGAAATACTCCTTCGCCCAGTGGATGTCGCGGGCGCCCGCCTCGGCCAGCCGATCGATCTCCAGCCCCGCCAGTTGCGGGTCGTCGGATGCCGCGGCATCGAAAACGCCATCGACGAAAACCAGCTTCAGGCGGTCGATCTGCGAGAACACCATCGCTTCGTCGGTGATCTCGAACAGCGCCGCCGGTTCGGCCTGATCCGCCGTCAGCGTATCGGGTCGGGTATATTTCCAGTACTCGTCGCGCCGGTTGGGCAGCGTCAACCCCCGCGCCCGCGCCAGCGCCTCCTCGCGTGCGGCGGTGATCCAGGCGCCACCACCGGGCAGGTCGCGCGCACCGAGCCAGGCTTGCGTCGCTTCCTGTTTCAGCGCACGCTTCTTTTCCTGCGGAATCGCCATCAGGCCACCTCCGACAGGATATCGCCGTAGCCGTTCTCCTCGACCTCAAGCGCCAGTTCGGGGCCGCCGGTCTTGACGATGCGCCCCTCGGACATGATGTGCACCACATCCGGCTTTATATGGTTGAGAAGCCGCTGGTAATGCGTGATCACCAGAAAGCCCCGGCCCGCCGAACGCAGCGCGTTCACACCTTCGGCCACAAGCTTCATCGCATCGACATCAAGGCCCGAATCGGTTTCGTCGAGCACGCACATCTTCGGCTCGAGCATGGCCATGTGCAGGATCTCGTTGCGCTTTTTCTCGCCGCCGGAAAAGCCTGTATTGACCGGACGCTTCAGCATCTCGGGCTCGATCTTGAGCTGCTTGGCCTTCTCGCGCACCAGCTTGAGGAAGTCGCCCGACGACATCTCGTCCTGACCGCGGGCCTTGCGCTGCGAATTCACGGCCTCACGCAGGAAGGTCATGTTGCCCACGCCCGGAATCTCCACGGGATACTGGAACGCCAGAAACAGCCCGGCCGTGGCGCGTTCCTCGGGCTCCATGTCGAGAATGTTCTCGCCCAACAGTGTGGCGCTGCCGTCGGTCACCTCATAGCCGTCACGCCCCGAAAGCACATAGGCCAGCGTCGACTTGCCCGAGCCGTTGGGGCCCATTACGGCATGCACCTTGCCGGCCTCGACGCTCAGATCAACGCCATTGAGGATCTTTACATCGGCATCGTCCTCGAGTTGTGCGTGCAGATTCTTGATTTCCAGCATGTTCATCTCATCAGTTGCAAATTCTTGGATGTGGATCACCGGCGGACGGCACGCCATGTGGCCAAGGCGCGCCCGGACCGATCACCCCACCGATCCTTCCAGCGAGATCGCCACCAGCGCCTGCGCCTCCATGGCGAATTCCATCGGCAGCTCCTGCAGCACCTCCTTGCAGAACCCGTTCACCACCAGCGCCACGGCTTCCTCCTCGCCGATCCCACGCGAGCGGCAGTAGAAGAGCTGGTCGTCATCCACCTTGGAGGTCGTCGCCTCATGCTCGGCCCGGCTCGATGAATTCTTCACCTCGATATACGGGACGGTATGCGCGCCGCAGCGGTCGCCGATCAGCAGGCTGTCGCACTGGGTGAAATTGCGGCTGGTCTTCGCCTTCGGATGCATCGACACAAGACCGCGATACGTGTTCTGCGCGTGCCCCGCACTGATGCCCTTGGACACGATGCGGCTCTTGGTGCGCTCGCCCAGATGGATCATCTTGGTGCCGGTATCGGCCTGCTGCCAGTTGTTGGTGATGGCGATGGAGTAGAACTCGCCCTGGGTCTCATTGCCGCGCAGGATGCAGGAGGGGTATTTCCAGGTGATCGCGGAGCCGGTCTCGACCTGCGTCCACATCACCTTGGCGCGATCCTCACGGCAATCGGCGCGCTTGGTGACGAAGTTGTAGATGCCGCCGCGACCCTCCTCGTCACCGGGGTACCAGTTCTGCACGGTGGAATATTTCACCTCGGCATCTTCGAGCGCGACGATCTCGACGACGGCGGCGTGGAGCTGATGGGTGTCGCGCTTGGGCGCGGTGCAGCCCTCGAGATAGCTGACATAGCTGCCCTTGTCGGCGATGATCAGCGTGCGCTCGAACTGGCCGGTGTTCTCCGCGTTGATACGGAAATAGGTCGACAGTTCCATCGGACAGCGCACGCCGGGCGGCACATAGACGAAGGAGCCGTCGGTGAACACCGCCGAGTTGAGCCCGGCAAAGAAGTTGTCATTCTGCGGAACGACCGAGCCGAGATATTTCTTGACCAGCTCGGGATACTTCTCGATGGCCTCCGAAATCGGGCAGAAGATCACCCCGGCCTTGGCAAGCTCGTCCTGAAAGGTGGTACCCACGCTGACGGAGTCGAACACGGCGTCGACGGCGACCTTGCGGCCCTCGGCGGGCGCCTCCTCGGCGCCCTCGACCCCGGCGAGGATCTTCTGCTCCCTGAGCGGAATCCCGAGCTTTTCATAGGTCTCGAGCAGCTTGGGGTCGACCTCGTCGAGCGATTTCGGCTTCTCCGTCATGCTCTTGGGCTTGGCGTAGTAATACTGCTCCTGATAGTCCACCGGCGGGATCTCGAGCATCGCCCAGTCCGGCTCTTCCATCTGCTGCCAGCGCCGGTAGGCCTGCAGCCGCCACTCCGTCATCCACTCGGGCTCACCGTTCTTGTCCGAGATCAGGCGCACGATATCCTCGTCGAGACCCTTCGGCGCGAAATCCATCTCGATATCGGTCGACCAGCCATGCTTGTAGGTGCCGGCCATGGACCGGACGGTATCGACGGTCTCGCGGTCCACGCCCTCGCGTGGGGCCTCGGTGGTGTCCAGTGCAGCCATCTTCTGCTCCTTCCTTCGTGTTAGCGCGGGGCGATACCCCGAAAAACCGAACCCGGCGCCGTCAGGCGGAACGTGCCCGCACCTTCGCCAGGTGCGCCGCCCATCCTCGGGCAAAGCGCAGCACATCATCTTCTCGCGTCCGCGGCCCGATCGAGACCCGCACCGCCCCCGACGCGAGCACGGGCGTCAGCCCCATCGCCAGCGGCACGCGCCCCGTGCGCACCTTGCCCGACGCGCACGCCGATCCCGCGGAGATGGCGAAGCCCTCCAGATCCATGCGCATGACCTGCGTCTCGCTCTTCCAGCCCTCGACGGCGAAACAGCTGGTATTGGGCAGGCGCGGCGCGTCCTGTCCGACAAAAATAATCCCGGCTGCCGCATCGGCCAGAGCATTCTCTAGAATATTTCTAATCTGCGCCACGCTTTCCCAGATGCCGTCGGCAAGATCCCGCGCCGCGGCTTCGGCGGCGGCACCGAAACCGGCGATGGCGGCGACGTTTTCGGTGCCCGCGCGCCGGCCCATCTCCTGACCACCGCCGCGCAGCTGTGCGGCAAGGTCCGTCCCGCGGCGCAACACCAGGGCGCCGACACCTTTGGGGCCACCCAGCTTGTGCGCCGAGACAAACCCCATTTCGCATCCCAGCCAGTTGAACGCGAAGGGGATCTTGCCGAAAGCCTGCGTCAGGTCCGTCACCGCCAACCCCTCCGGCAGGGTCTGCACGACCCCGGTTTCGGAGTTCGCCAGCTGCAGCGTGCTGCAATCGGGTTGCGACACCGCCACCCGGCCATCGGCCGCGACCGGCAGCACCGGATCGGCCCAGGCCCGCACGGCGTCATGTTCGATCTCGGCGCAGTGCAGGCTGCGCCCGGCCAATGCCAGCGCCGCGGCCTCGGTTGCCCCCGAAGTGAACACGATATCGGCGCCGTCCGCGCCCAGCGCCGCCGCGACCTGTGCGCGCGCACGCTCCACCGCCCCGCGCGCGGCGCGCCCCTCGGCATGGACGGCCGACGGATTTCCGACCACGTCCATCGCGGCGATCATGGCATCGCGCGCCTCGGGACGCAGCGGCGCGGTTGCGTTCCAGTCGAGGTAACAGCGTTGCGTCATTCGTCGTCCACCACCTCGAACAGCGTGGGCACGGCAGGGCACGGGCTCAGAGCATTGCGCGCGACATCGGACAGGCGCGTCTGATGCAGGAATACGTAGACATGCGCGCTCAGCCCTTCCCACAGCCGATTGGCCAGGGACTGCGCCTTCGAGCCCGATACCGCACCGGATGCCCCGGCGCCGGTGTGCATCGCGCTGACGGTCTCATCAACCGCCTCCAGGACCTGCGACACACGGATCGCATCGGCCGAGCGCGCCAGCCGGTAGCCGCCGCCGGGGCCGCGCACCGACTCGACCAGACCGGCACGCCGCAGCTTGACGAACAGCTGCTCCAGATAGGCCAGCGAGATATCCTGCCGACGCGCCACCTCCGAAAGCGATGTCAGCTGACCTTCGGGCAGGAGCGCCAGATCGACCAGCGCGACCATCGCATACCGCCCCTTGGTCGAGAGTTTCATCTGTCGTGCTCCGCCTGAGACATTGACGCGATGCGGATGTCCGCTTAGGTCTGCATGCGCCAGTCAACGGCGCGCCGCGTAAGTTGGAACATTTCTAAAGTAGTCGATGAAAGTCGTCAAGTTCGACCCCGGCACATCGACATCCGAAACGAGAGACAGTCAGACGCATGCCCGAGGTCATTTTTCCCGGCCCTGAGGGTCGGCTGGAAGGACGCTACCACCCGAACAAGGGTCGTGACGCGCCGATCGCGCTCATCCTGCATCCGCATCCGCAATTCGGCGGCACCATGAACAACAAGGTGGTGTACAATCTGCACTACCTGTTTCACGGGCTGGGGTTTTCGGTCCTGCGCTTCAATTTTCGCGGCGTCGGGCGCAGTCAGGGCGAATACGACCAGGGCGTCGGCGAGTTGTCGGACGCGGCCGCCGCGCTGGACTATCTGCAGGCCATGAACCAGAATGCGCGGCATTGCTGGATCGCGGGGTTCAGTTTCGGGGCATGGATCGGCATGCAGCTTCTGATGCGCCGGCCGGATATCACCGGCTTCGTTTCGGTATCACCGCCGGCGAACATGTACGACTTCTCCTTCCTGGCACCCTGCCCGGCCTCCGGGCTGATCGTCAGCGGCGGAAGCGACCGCATCGCGCCCCCGCGCGACACCCACACCCTTGTGGCCAAGCTGCAGGAACAGCGCGGGATCACGATCACCCATCGCGAGCTGGACGAGGCGGGCCACTTCTTCGAAGAGCCGCATATGGAACCGATGCTGGAATCGGTGCGCGAATATGTGGGCCGGCGTCTGACCGAGGGCACGCGCTGACCCGCGCAGGCGGCCGGCACCGGCACACGGCGCCGAGGCTGGGCCGTCGGATACGCGGGTGCGACGACCGGCAAGCGAGGCGGCGATGATACCGGTAAAGGGGTTCGAAGGGCGCAGGGTCGCGGTTCTGGGGCTGGGCCGCTCCGGCATGGCCACAGTGCACGCCTTGCGCGCCGGCGGCGCAGATGTCCTGGCCTGGGACGACAGTGCTGAGGCGCGCGCCGCCGCAGAGGCCGAAGGGGTACCGCTGCAAGCGCTGACGCGCGACGGCGCGCTTGACGGGGTGGCCACCCTGATTGCAAGCCCGGGCATTCCCCATCTCTATCCTGCGCCGAACCGCAACATCGCCGCCGCGCTTGATGCCGGCATCCCGGTGGACAACGATATCGGGCTGTTCTTTCGGTCGGTCGCGGACGGGCAGTGGGCCGAATTCGACCAACCGCCACGCATCGTCGCGGTGACCGGGTCCAACGGGAAATCCACGGTCACCGCGCTGATCGCCCATGTGCTCGCAGAGCAGGGCCGGCCGGTGCAGATGGCGGGCAATATCGGGCGCGGGGTGCTCGATCTCGACCCGCCCGGCGAGGGCGAGGTGATCGTGCTCGAGCTTTCGAGCTATCAATGCGAATTGGCCCGCGCCCTGACGCCCGATCTGGCCGTGTTCACCAATCTGAGCGCCGATCATCTGGATCGCCATGGCGGGCGCGGTGGATATTTCGCCGCCAAGCGCCGCCTCTTTGCCGAAGGGGGCCCGGATCGCGCGATCATCGGCGTCGATGAGGATGAGGGCCTGTTCCTGGCCAACCAGATGGCCGAAGCGCCCGAGGATGATCGCCTGATACGGGTTTCGGCGCGCCGGCTGAAGGGGCCGGGATGGTCGATCGTCGCGCGCAAGGGGTTTCTGGCGGAATGGCGCAAGGGACGGCAGGTCGCCTCGGTCGATCTGCGCGCAATGCCGGCCCTGCCCGGCGCGCATAACCACCAGAACGCCTGCTGCGCCTGGGCCGTGACCCGCGCACTGGGGGCGGCGCCGCGCCAGATCGAAGCGGCGTTGCGCAGTTTTCAGGGCCTGCCGCATCGCAGCCAGCTCGTCGCCGAGCACGCCGGGGTACGCTATGTCAACGACTCCAAGGCCACCAATGCCGACAGCGCGGCCAAGGCCCTGCAGGCCTTCGACCGCGTTCGCTGGATTGCCGGCGGTCTGGGCAAGGAAGGCGGGCTGGAGGCGCTGAAACCCTATCTCGGCAGCATCGCCAAGGCCTACCTGATCGGCCATTCGGCGCGGGAATTCGCGCTGCAGCTGGCCGACACCCCGCACGAAGTCTGCGAAACGATGGCGCAGGCCGTCGCCCGAGCGGCCGCCGAAGCCGCGCCCGGCGATGTCGTATTGCTGGCCCCCGCCGCTGCGAGCTTCGATCAGTATCCCGATTTCGAGGCGCGCGGCGCCGATTTCATCGCCGCCGTGAAGCGCGAGATCGGCGAGTAGGGCGGACTGCAGAACGCATGCCAGCGCCGTGCCCGGCCCTGCACGCTTCAGCGCACCTTCAACGTCGCAAGCCCGATCAGCGCCAGCACCAGCGCGATGATCCAGAATCGGATCACGATCTGCGGCTCTGCCCAGCCCTTCTTCTCGAAATGGTGGTGTATGGGCGCCATCAGGAAGACCCGCTTGCCGGTACGCTTGAAATAGACCACCTGGATCATCACGGACAGCGCCTCGACCACGAACAACCCGCCGACGATGCCCAGCACGATCTCGTGCTTGGTCGCCACCGCGATCGCCCCCAGCGCCCCGCCCAGCGCCAGCGATCCGGTATCGCCCATGAACACCGCCGCCGGCGGCGCGTTGTACCACAGGAACCCGAGCCCGCCACCGACCAGCGCCGCCGTGAAGATCAGCAACTCGCCGGTGCCAGGGACATAATGCACATCCAGATATTCGGTAAAATCGACACGTCCCACGACATAAGCGATGGCGCCCAGCGTCGTCGCCGCGATCATCACCGGCATGATCGCCAGCCCGTCCAGCCCGTCCGTCAGGTTCACCGAATTCGCCGCGCCGGTGATCACGAACATTGCAAAGGGGATGAAGACCCAGCCCAGATTGATCAGGACCTCCTTGAACACAGGCACCGCGAGTTGCTGCGACAGTTCGGGCGGGTGCAGGGCTGTCGCGATTATCCCGGCGACGGCCGCGATCACCAGCCCGATCGCGAAGCGCACCCGCCCCGGCACACCGCCGGCGCTGCCCTTCGTGACCTTGGCGTAATCATCCGCAAAGCCCACCAGACCGAAGGCCACCGTCACGAACAGCACCAGCCAGACATAGGGATTGTCCAGCCGCGCCCACAGCAAAGTGGACACCAGCAGCGCACCCAGGATCAGCACGCCGCCCATGGTCGGGGTGCCCGCCTTGGTGGTCAGATGGCTCTGCGGGCCGTCGGCGCGGATCGGCTGGCCATTGCGCTGACGGCTGCGCAACAGGTTGATCAGCGGCGGACCGAACAGAAAGCCGAAGACCAGCGCCGTGAAGAAGGCAGCGCCCGCGCGGAAGGTGATGTAGCGGAACAGATTGAACAGCCCTCCGCCGCCATCCGAGAATTCGGTAAGCCAGTAGAGCATTCAACGCGTCCCCCGATCTGAAGCGGCATCCGTCTGCCCCAGTTTGCGCAGGGCGTCAACGAAGCGTGACACGCCGATGCCTTTGGAGCCTTTCACCAGCACGACATCACCGGCATCGACCAGTTGGCGTGCCTGCGCGCACAGCGTCGCGGCATCGGGCGCCTGAACACCGCGCCTGGCGTCGGGCAACGCGTGCCACAGATTCGCCATGAGCGGACCGACGCAATGCACGAGATCGATCTGCGCCATTGCCGGATCCTCGGCGATGGCGGCGTGCAGCGCCGCTTCCTGCCCGCCCAGTTCAAGCATGTCCCCCAGCACGGCGATCCGCCGGCCACGGCCGACGCGCCCGACATCGTCCTGCGGGGTCGCGGCAGCCAGCACATCCAGCGCGGCCGCCACCGACAGCGGATTCGCGTTGAAGGCATCGTCGATCAACTCGAAACTCAGCTCCTCGACCGGATCGAGCCGGATAACCGCGCGCCGCCCGCGCCCGCTGGGCGGTTGCCACTGCGCCAGCGCGAGAGCGGCGCGCGCCATGTCCGCACCTGCGTCGCGCGCCGCCGCCAGACAGCCCAGAGCGGTTTGCGCGAAATGCCGCCCGGCACCGCCCAGCTTGAACAGAAGCGGTGCCCCGCCTGCCTGCGCCTGAACGACCGTTGCATCGCCGGTGATCTGAGCCGCGATGAGGCGCGGATCGGCATCGGCGCCGGCACCGAAACGGATGATCCGTGCCCCGCATTCCTGCGCCGCCCGCACGAGGATCGGGGTCGTCGCGAGGTCGGCATTGATCACGGCCGTTCCGCCATCCATCAGCCCCTCGAAGACTGACGCCTTTTCGCGCGCGATGCCCTCGACATCCTCGAACGCGGCCAGATGCGCGGGTGCGACGGTGGTGATCAGCGCCACATGCGGCCGCGCAAGCCGCGCCAGCGGCGCGATCTCGCCGGGGTGGTTCATGCCGATCTCGACCACCGCGAAATCAGCCTTTGCGGGCAGCCGCGCCAGGGTCAGCGGCACGCCCCAGTGATTGTTGAAGCTGGCCTCGGCGGCATGCGTGCAGCCCTGCCCCTGCAGCATGAGCCGCAGCATCTCCTTGGCCGAGGTCTTGCCTGCCGAGCCGGTAACGGCGATGACACGGGCGGCGCTGCGCGCGCGTCCGGCACGGCCCAGCGCCCCGAGCCCCTCGAGCACATCCGGCACCACCAGAAGCGGCGCGTCCGCCGCGACACCGTCCGGGACGCGCGACACCATGGCCGCCGCCGCACCGCGCGCCAGCGCCTCGGCGACGAATTCATGGCCATCGCGGCGATCGGAGAGCGCGACGAACAGATCCCCCGGCACGAGACTGCGCGTGTCGATGGACACGCCGCTCGCCAGCCAGGCGCCGCGGGCCTCGCCGCCGGTGGCGCGCGCCGCGTCGCCCGCCGTCCACAGTACGCTCATCGCACCGCCCCGTCGAGCGCGGCGACCGCGACACTGGCCTGTTCGGCATCATCGAAGGGGTAGATGTCGTCGCCGACGATCTGACCCGTCTCGTGCCCCTTGCCCGCGATCAGCAGCGCATCCCCTGGACCCAGCGCATCCACCCCACGCAGGATCGCCTCGGCCCGGTCCCCGACATCCATCGCCGCCGGACAGCCCTGCAGGATCTGCGCGCGGATGGCCTCCGGCGCCTCCGAACGCGGATTGTCGTCGGTGACATAGACGAGGTCGGCATGCGCCGCGGCGGCCTGCCCCATCAGCGGCCGCTTGCCCCGGTCCCGATCACCACCGGCGCCGAACACAACCACGATCCGCCCCATGACATGCGGGCGCAACGCCGTCAGCGCGGTGCCAAGCGCGGCCGGGGTGTGGGCGTAATCGACAAAGACCGGGGCACCGTTCGTTCGGGTCGCGACGTGCTGCATGCGCCCGCGCACGGTGACCAACCGGTGCAGCACATCGAACACATCCGCCGGCGCATCGCCACAGGCGACCGAGAGGCCGGCGGCGATCAGCACGTTTTCGGCCTGGAAGCCGCCGATCAGGCCAAGCCGAATCTGGTGCGATTGCCCGCGCCACTCGAACCGCAGTTCCTGCCCGGTCGTATCGAAACGCTGCGCGCGCAGCCGCAGATCGGCCTCCTCCGCGCGCCCGACCTGCAAGACCTCCTGCCCGCGCGCCTGGGCGATCGCTGCCATCGCCTCGGCCTGAGCGTCCTCCATGTTGATGACGGCAACGCCATCCTCGGGCAGCACGCGCGCAAACAGCCGGGCCTTGGCATCGAAGTAGTCGGACAGGCTGTCGTGATAATCCAGATGATCCTGGCTGAGATTGGTGAACGCTGCGGCGCGCAGGCGCACACCGTCCAGACGGCGCTGCGCCAGCCCGTGCGAGGATGCCTCCATGGCGGCGTGTCCGATCCCGTCGGCGGCCATCTCGGCAAGCAGGCGGTGCAGCGTCACGGGGTCCGGGGTGGTATGCGCCAGGGGCGCGGAAAAATCGCCTTCCACACCGGTCGTGCCCAGATTCGCCGCCGGATGGCCCAGCGCGACCCAGATCTGACGGGTGAAGCTGGCGACCGAAGTCTTGCCATTGGTACCGGTCACGGCAACCATCATTTCGGGCTGCGCCCCGAACCACAGCGCGGCAGCATGCGCCAGCGCCTGATGCGGGTCCTCGGCCACCACCACGGGGACCGCGGCCTCGGCAAGCGCCGCATGCGCCGTCTGCGCACCGGCCCTGTCGGTGAGAACCGCCGCCGCCCCGGCGCGCAGCGCAGCCGGTACGAACCGCGCACCGTGAACCCGTGTGCCCGGCAGCGCGGCGAACAGGTGCCCGGAGCGCACGCTGTGGCTGTCGAGCGACACGCCCGTGATCCGCGCCTCCTTGCCGCCTTGTGCATGCAGACCCAGCTCGGCGAGGCTCAATGCGTCGCATCCCTTGACCATGCCTGCCATCCCGACCCTGCCCCTCAGTTGCGCACGGGTGTTAGCCCATTTCCGGCACGCGGTTCAATCTCCGGTCGCAGCCCCAGCAGCGGGCCGGTGCGGCGAATGATCTCGGCGGCGACAGGCACGGCGGTCCAGCCGGCGGTGCGGCGCGGTTCCTCGCCCGCACGGTCCTCCGGTTCATCAAGGGTGACGACGAACACATAGCGCGGATCGTCCATCGGGAAGGCGCCCGCGAAAGTGGAGATCACCTTGCCCTCCTCATAACCGCCGCGTGCACCGGGCTTGTCGGCCGTGCCGGTCTTGCCTCCGACACGGTATCCCGGCACTTCGGCCATGCTCGCCGTGCCTTCGGTGACGACTGCGCGCAGCATCTCGCGGATGCGCTCGGAGGTCTGGGTGCCGATGACGCGTTCGCCCCGCCCGCCGCCGCCGCGCAACAGCGTCGGCGTTACCTTGGTGCCGCCATTGACCATCGCGGCGTAACCGGCCGCGAGGTGCAGCGCATTGCTCGACAACCCATGGCCGTAGGAAATCGTGATCGCGGATATCTCGGACCAGTTGCCGGGCAACAGCGGTCGCCCGGACGCTGCCTCGGACAGCTCCACCGGGACCGGCTCCAGAAAGCCCAGGCGGTCCAGAAAGTCGCGCTGCGCCTCGGCGCCCAGCTCGATCGCCATGCGGGCCGTGCCGATGTTGGAGCTTTTCACGATGATGTCGTGCACCGACATCTCGTTGCCATAGTCGCGATAATCCGAAATCCGGTGCCGTCCCCAGCGCATCGGCCCGCGCGTATCCAGTACGCTGTCGGGCGTGACAAGGCCCTCTTCCATCGCCTGCGCCGCAGCGAAGACCTTCATCACCGACCCCAGCTCATACACGCCCTGTACCGCGCGGTTGAACAGCGGACTGTCGCCGCGATCGCCATCGGCCAGTGGCGCCGGGCGCATGTTCGGGTCGAAATCCGGCAGCGAGGACAGGCCGAGGATCTCGCCGCTGCGCGCATCCATCAGCACGGCGGACGCGCCCTTCGCGTTGAGCATGCGCATGCCGCCCTCCAGCACATCGCGCATCGCCGCCTGCACGGACAGATCGATCGAGAGCTGCAAGGGCGCGCCGGCGCGCTCCGCGTCGCGCAGCTCAGCATCGAGACTGCGCTCAACACCCGCCACGCCGAGGATCTCCGCACTGCTGACCCCCTCGCGGCCGAATTGCGTTCCGCCCAGCACATGCGCGGCCAGCGCCCCATTGGGATAGACGCGCATCTCGCGCGGGCCGAACAGCAGCCCGGGATCGCCAATGTCGCGCACCTGCTGCGCCTGTTCGGGTGACAGGCGCCGCTTGATCCACAGGAACCGGCGCCCTTCATCCGTAAAGCGCCGTTCCAGCGCCTCCGCATCCAGATCCGGAAAGATCCGCGCCAGTTCACGCGCGGCATGCTGCGGGTCAATCATCTGCGGTGGCTGCGCGTAAAGCGAGTGGGTGCGCAGATTCGTGGCCAGAACACGGCCCCTGCGGTCGGTGATGTCGGCGCGGGCGCTGCTGATCGCCGCCTCCACCGATGCGAGGCGGGGCGGCTCGGCCGAAGTGACAGCCAGGCGCGCCATCTGAACGCCGACCGCCGCGAAGGCCAGCATCAGGACACCGCCCAGCATCAGAAGCCGACCTTCGGCGACCCGGCGCGCCTGATCGCGCGCCTGTTCGAGGCGCTGGCGGCGATTCTCGCGCTCGATGGCGTCGGGATTCTCGCCGCGCGCGCGGGCCGACAGGATCCGCGCCAGCGGTCGCAGCGGCGTGCGGATCATGGCGCGTCCTCCATGCGGGAGTGCCCGCTGACCTCGATCGGGGCGATGGAGAAGGCCGGCAGCGGGTCGGGCGGCACCGGCGGATAGGCGACCTGATCGACACGGCCCAGCGTCTCCGGAGTCATCGGCATCAGCCCGAGCCGGTCTTCGTTCAGCTCGACCAGCGCGCGCAGCCGTGCCGGCCGGTTCAGATAGGCCCATTCGGCGCGCTGAACCGCGATGGCCTCTTCCAGCGCCGCGATCTCGACCTGCATGCCGCGCAGCGCGCTCATGGATTGCTGAGTCAGGTGGTTCTCGCGATACGCCCAGAATGCCAGCGCGATGACCGCCGCGGCCGCGGTGAAGATCATGGCCCCCCGCATCAGTGCCCTCCCCTGCGATGGACGCGTTCATCCCGGCGCAGCTGCGGCAGGCCCAGCGCGTCACGATCCACCGGCCCGGCGGGCACCGCAGTGCGCAAGGCCGCACGCAGACGCGCCGAACGCGCCCGCGGGTTGCGCTGCAACTCGGCGGCGTTCGGAGCGACGGATTTCTGCAGCAGCAACCGGAACGGCATCACGTCCTCCTGCGCTTCGGGTTCGGCGGCGTAGCGGTTCACGTGTCGACGCCGGGCGCAGCGCTGCTGAAAGAAGCGCTTGACGATCCGGTCCTCCAGCGAGTGAAAGCTGACCACTGCCAGCTTGCCGCCGGGCGCGAGTGCGCGTTCGGCGGCCGCCAGCCCGTCGGCCAGCGCGTCGAGCTCGGCATTGACGGCGATGCGCAGCGCCTGAAAGCTTCGGGTGGCGGGGTGGCTCTGGCCCGGCTTCGCGCGCGGCAGGCAGCGCGCGACGATCGCGGCCAGTTGCATCGTGCGTTCGATCGGTGCCTCGGCGCGTGCGCGCACCAGCGCGCGCGCGATACGGCGCGCCGCGCGTTCCTCGCCGTAATGGTACAGGATATCGGCGAGCATGCCTTCGGATGCTGTATTCACGATCTCGGCCGCCGTCGGGCCATCACCGCCCATGCGCATGTCCAGCGGACCATCCTGCGAGAAGCTGAAGCCCCGTTCAGCCTGGTCGAGCTGCATCGACGACACCCCGAGATCAAGAACCACGCCATCGAGCGGTCCGCCGGCATGGACATCCAGCTGCGCGAAATCGCCCTGCTTGAGCACAAGCCGGCCCGGCCACGCCTGCGCGAGGGGACGCACCAGCTCCAGCGCCGCGGTATCGCGATCCAGCCCGATCACCTTGTCCGCGCCGGCCTCCAGCAGGGCGCGCGTGTAGCCCCCCGCCCCGAGCGTGCCGTCCAGCCAGATACCGCGCACCGGCGCGACCGCCTCGATCAGCGGCCCGATCAGGACAGGGACATGGGGCGGCGCGTCGGACGAGCCCTTGGGTGCCGGCATCAGCTTGCCTCCCCGCCCTCCGGGGGTCCGCTCAGAAGCGACAGCGGATCGAAATCTTCGGGCAGACTGTCGAGCCAGGCCTCGGTCTCGGCCTCGGCCTCGGCATAGGTGTCGGGTTTCCAGATCTGGAACCGGTCGCCCGATGCGATGAAGAAGGCCTCGCCGTCGAGCTCGATCTTGTCGCGCAGTTTCTGCGGCAGCACGATCCGCCCGTCCTCATCGACTTGCGTGGGATGCGACTGACCGTGCATCAGCCGTTCCAGCATGCGGCGCGCCTTGGAACCGCGCGGCAGCGCGTCGATCTGGCGGTCGATCTCGTCGATCGCCTCCATCGTGTAGCATTCGAGGAATTTGCGCCGGTGATCGCCATAGACGATCACGAGGTTGGGTCGCTGGCCTTCGCTCCAGTCGGGATCGCTGGCCTCGATGACGCGGCGAAACAGCGCCGGGATGGAAACCCTGCCCTTGCTGTCCACCTTCTGGTGGAATTCGCCTCGAAACCTGCGCGCCACCGTCTCGCGTCTCCTCGACCGTCAACGCCCCGCCGCCCGCGCCGGAACGAAAACGGCGGACCGGGACGCTGCCACTGCCCGATCCGCCGCCCTCGTCCCATCTCTGGGCTTGTCCGACTGCGCATGCACCTGGGGGGATGTCTGCTCGCCTGCGCGCCGAATCTCTTTTTTCGATGAAAGCGGATGCCTGTATGAAACCTGACCTGGGTGCCTGATCGGGGTCTTGCTTGCCCCTTCTGTCCTCTTCCATCGTGCTTACAGGGATGCCATGGGAATTCATGGTAATCAACGAAAATATTGTCTTCGCTTTGTTGTGAATGCGCCCATGGCAGGACCGGAAACAGGACCATAATGTGAACATATGTCACATCATATCTACCTATAGATGATTTATGGCAGAGCGCCACAATATAGGGGGCTCCAGAATCTCTCGAAAAAAGTTCCATAAATTCCCGATTATGATGCCGGAGCGCTGCTTCAGTGCCGGGAACACGGGCGCCCCCCATCCGTACGGCACCCCATCGCGGCCGAATCACTCCGATTCAGCGCTACAAGGGGCAAGCAAGCGCCGCGCACATCACGCAATGCGGTCGGTTCCATGAATTCCCGTGGATGCGCCGCGGCGCCTTCGTCAGCCGGCCCCAACTTCGATCAGTCGCCGTGCAAGCCGCCCATAGGCCTCGGCGACCGGGCTGTCGGTCGCCGCGATCGGTGTGCCGCTGTCGCCCGCATGGCGCACTTCGACGCTGAGCGGCAGCGCCCCGAGAAAGGGCAGCCCCAGCGCCTCGGCCTCAACGCGCACGCCGCCATCGCCGAAGATGTGCTCCTCATGCCCGCATTTGGGGCAGATATAGGTCGACATGTTCTCGATCAGCCCGAGGATCGGCACCTTGAGCGCCTCGAAGGCCCGCAGCGCCTTGCGCGCATCGAGCAGCGCGACATCCTGCGGGGTCGAGACGATGACGACCCCGTTCAGCTCCACCTGCTGGCACAGCGATAGCTGGATATCTCCGGTGCCCGGCGGCATGTCCACGATCAGCACATCCAGTTCGCCCCATTGCACCTGATTGAGCAGCTGCTTGAGCGCCCCCATCAGCATGGGACCGCGCCAGATCATCGCGGTATCCTGATCCTCCAGCAGCAGGCCGATCGACATCATCGTCACGCCATGCATTTGCGGCGGCAGTATCATGGTGCCGTCCGGCGATGTCGGATATTCGGTCACACCCATCATGCGTGGCTGCGACGGCCCGTAGATATCGGCATCCAGCAAGCCGACCCGGCGGCCCGCCCGTGCCAGCGCCACGGCGAGATTCGACGCGACGGTCGATTTCCCGACCCCGCCCTTTCCGGATGCCACCGCCACGATCCGGTCGATGCCGGCGATCCGACGCGGGCCCGGCTTCGGCTTGGGGCTGGAGTGTCCGCCCTCCCGCGCCGCCTGTCCATGCGCCGTCATCATCACACGCGCCTCCTTCACGCCCGGCAGGCTGCGCACGAGATCTTCCGCGGCGCGGCGGATTTCCTCGAGCCGCCCCGCCTGCCTGGCATCCTCGGCCTCGATGACGAATTTCACGCGGCCTGATTCGATCGACAAGGCCCGAATCATGTCTCGTGAGACCAGCGTCCCGCCATCAGGCAGGTTCAGACGCTGCAAGGCCTCCATGATCTTTTGCCGCGTGATGCTCATGACACGTTCTCCGAAGACCGGTTTGACGGCAACATCGACACTTTGCCGCGCAGCGGCAAGAGCGGTCTTCGCGCCGCGCCGCGAATATTGGCGCAGCGCATTCCGGTTGCGCAAAATTTACGCAGCGTAACCATGCACTTGCTGCATGGCAGCATTGCAGTATAAATGCATTGTGCATCTGCAGCATCGTATTACATTCACTTTCAACGAAAGGATACGGAGCCCTGCGGAGAATGAAATGGCAGACGCCGGCAACATAACCGACCGCCGCTTTGCGCCCGCGACGCGCCTCGGCGAGGTGCTTGCAGCAGTGCGACAGTCCTACGCCAGGCACCGGGTCTTCATCCGCACGCGGCGCGAGTTGCAGGCCCTGACGACGGCCGAGCTCGATGATCTGGGCCTGAGCCGCAGCATGATCACCCGCCTCGCCGCCGAAGCGGCGTATGGAAAGGGAGACTGAATTCAGGAAGTCCGACCTCCTCCCCGGACTTCCTGTAATCGGCGGCGGCACCTACCTCCTCCCGGGTGCCGCCGCCCGCGAGATACCGAAGCCGCCCGGCTTCACATGGTTACGGCGCCCCTCTCCTCCTCCCTGGGGTTGTCGTGAACGGCAAGGTCACCTCACCTCCTCCCGGGGTGGCCTGCCGGCAAGACGGGCCTCAAGGCCCGAACCTGCGAAAGGCCCTCTCCTCCTCCCTGGGCTGCTCGCATGAAGTTGGCGGCGGCACCGACCTCCTCCCCGGTGTCGCCGCGCTTTATCAGAGAAAATCATACCACGACGATCCGGGACAAGAGCGCCTGCTCGGTGCAGGGCATGCCGCGCTGTTCAGAAGGGGGCGTCATCCGCATCGCCGGCGGCGACCACGAACCGCGCGACGACGTGCTTGTCGCCGGCCTTGTCGAAGCTGATCGCCAGCTTGTCTCCATCCACGGCCTGTACCTCGCCATAGCCGAACTTGCGGTGAAACACGCGCATGCCGGGCGTGAAACCATCGACCAGGTGCCCCTCGATCACGGTATGGGATGCACGATAGGCGTGGCCGGCACCGCCCTGCGTCGCGTTGCGCGCCTGAAGCCGCCGCCACCCGGGCGAGTTGTAGGCATCCGCCCGCGCCGCGCGCCGCTCGATCCCGGCGCCATCGGACGCCACCGGCCGCGCCATGCCCGCCGCGCCGTAACCGCCACCGTAGAGGCCCGGCGGGGTCAGCACATCGACATGCGCTTCGGGCAGCTCGTCGATGAAGCGCGAGGGCAGCTGCGACTGCCACTGGCCGTAAACCTGACGATTGGCGGTGAAGGAAATCGTGCAGAGCCGTTCGGCACGGGTAATCCCGACATAGGCGAGGCGCCGTTCTTCCTCGAGGCCCTTCAGCCCGCTTTCATCCATGCTGCGCTGTGACGGGAACAGCCCGTCCTCCCACCCCGGCAGGAACACCACCGGAAACTCAAGGCCCTTGGCGCCGTGCAGCGTCATGATCGAGACCTTCTCGCCGTCATCGCCGGACTCGTTGTCCATGATCAGCGCGACATGTTCGAGAAATCCCTGAAGGTTCTCGAATCCCTCCAGCGCCTTCACGAGCTCCTTTAGGTTCTCCAGCCGGCCCGGCGCGTCCGGCGAGGTATCGGCCTGCCACATGCCGGTATAGCCGGACTCGTCGAGTATCCGCTCGGCCAGCGCGACATGGTTGCACTCGGGCTGCGCCGCCTCGCGCGCCCAGCGGCCGATGCTGTCGATCAGCGTTGCCAGCTCACGCGCGCCGCGCCCGCCGAGACCGCCCTCGACCACGAGCCGCCGCGCCCCTTCCAGCAAGGGCACGCCATCGGCGCGCGCGCGTATCTGCATCTTCTGCTGCGCCTTGTCCCCCAGCCCCCGCTTGGGGGTATTGACGATGCGCTCGAACGCAAGATCGTCCTCGGGGCTGGTGACGATGCGGAAATAGGCCATCGCATCGCGGATCTCCATGCGCTCGTAAAAACGCGGGCCGCCGATCACGCGGTAAGGCAGGCCGATGGTCAGGAAGCGGTCCTCGAAGGCGCGCATCTGATGGCTGGCCCGCACCAGGATGGCCATCTGGTCCGGGCTGAACCGGCCGCCGAGCTGCAGCGTCTCGACCTCCTCGCCGATCCAGCGCGCCTCTTCCTCGCCGTCCCAGTGACCGATCAGCCGGACCTTCTCGCCCTCCTGCGCGTCGGTCCACAGCGTCTTGCCAAGCCGTCCTTCATTGGCGGCAATCACGCCGCCCGCGGCCCCGAGGATATGGGGTGTGGAGCGGTAATTGCGCTCGAGCCGGATCACCCGCGCGCCGGGAAAGTCGCGCTCGAACCGCAGGATGTTACCGACCTCGGCGCCGCGCCAGCCATAGATCGACTGGTCGTCATCGCCCACGCAGCAGATATGTCCATGGCTGCGCGCCAGCAGCCGCAGCCACATGTATTGCGCGACATTGGTGTCCTGATACTCATCCACCAGAATATAGCGAAAGCGGCGCTGATACTGATCCAGAATGTCGGGGTTGTTCTGAAACAGCGTCACGACCTGCAACAGCAGATCCCCGAAATCCACCGCGTTGAGCGCACGCAGCCGCGCCTGATACGCGGCATAGAGCGCGACACCGTGCCCGCCGAAGGCGTCGCTGTCCTGTGCGGGCACCGACTCCGGCGTGAAGGCGCGGTTCTTCCACCCGTCGATGATCCCCGCGAGCGCGCGTGCCGGCCAGCGCTTCTCGTCCAGGTTCTCGGCCCGGATCAGCTGCTTGAGCAGACGGATCACGTCATCCGTGTCTAGGATGGTGAAGCCGGGTTTCAGCCCGGCCAGCTCGGCATGGCGGCGCAGCAGCTTCACCCCGATGGCGTGGAATGTTCCCAGCCAAGGCAGCCCCTCCACGGTATGCCCCAAAAGCGCGCCGACACGCTCCTTCATCTCGCGCGCGGCCTTGTTGGTGAAGGTCACGGCGAGGATCTGGCCCGGCTGCGCGTGCCCAGTCGCCAGAATATGCGCGATCCGCGCGGTCAGCGCGCGGGTCTTGCCGGTTCCGGCGCCGGCCAGCATCAGCACAGGGCCGTCCAGCGCCTCCACCGCGGCGCGCTGTTCGGCGTTCAGCCCCTCCAGATAGGGCGCGGATCGCTGGGCCATCGCGCGCGCCGAAAGCGATGCGCCCGCCGGGGCGATGGCGTCCTGTTCGTCAAACTCGCTCATGGCCCGCAACCTAGCCCGCCGGCGCCGCGAATGAAAGCCGCGTTCGCAGATTGTTCGGCCATTGCGACCGCCGCCCCTTGCCCAGCCGCCCGGCCCTGCCTTACCCTGCCACCAAGCAAGACCCGAGCAGATTCACCGTCGCGACCGCACCGAACCCGCGCGCAGCGCCCGAGGACCCGCAGGCCATGACCCCACCGCCCGATGACGACTCCGCCGCCCATGGCGCCGAAGCCGCCTGGCGCGAGATGCGCACGGGCGTCACCGGTATGCTGCGCGGCGCCGTGATCCTGCTGCGTGTGCTGTGGAACCTGCAGGCCCGCCTGATCCGGTGGAGCGGGCTGATGCCTGCCTTTCGCCAGCGGCCCTGGCTTTTCGCGCTGATCGGTCTGGTGCTTGTGGTCTTCGTGTTTCCGCTCGGGCTCTTGTATGCTGCCTGTGCGCTGGCAGCCTCGGGCGCCGATCCCCGCGCCGAGCACGACTTTCAGGTCCGCCCCACCCTCGATTGACAGGACATCCTCGTGAACGACCTTTTCCCGACCCGGCCCGACAGCTATGACGCCGCCTCCATCGAGGTTCTCGAAGGGCTGGAGCCGGTGCGCAAGCGCCCCGGCATGTATATCGGCGGCACCGATGAGCGCGCGCTGCACCATCTCGTGGCCGAGGTGCTCGACAACGCCATGGACGAGGCCGTCGCCGGTCACGCCACCCGCATCGAGATCGAGCTCCTGGCCGACGGCGCGGTCCGCATCCGCGACAACGGACGCGGCATCCCCATCGATCCGCATCCGAAGTTCCCCGGGAAATCCGCGCTCGAGGTCATCATGTGCACGCTGCATTCGGGCGGCAAGTTCGGCGGCAAGGCCTATGCGACATCGGGAGGGCTGCACGGCGTGGGCGCGTCGGTCGTCAACGCGCTGTCCGACCATATGCGCGTCGAGGTCGCGCGCAATCGCGTGCTGCATGTGCAGGAGTTCGCGCGTGGCGTGGCGCAGGGCCCGCTGCGCGAGGCGGGGCCGGCGCCGAACCGGCGCGGCACCACGATCCGCTTTCACCCCGACCCCGAGATCTTCGGCAGCCTGACGCTGCGCCCGGCGCGCCTGCACAAGCTGGCACAATCGAAGGCCTATCTCTTTTCCGGGGTGGAGATCCGGTGGCGCTCGGAGATCGAGGAGGGCGACACCCCGACCGAAGCGACGTTCCGCTTTCCCGGTGGTCTGGCCGACTATCTCGGCGAACGCCTCGCCGGGCTGTCCACCCATTCCGAGCGCCCCTTCGCCGGCCGCGTCTCCTTCGAGGAACGCCATGGTCGCCCCGGATCCGTGGAATGGGCGATCAACTGGACACCGGCGCGCGACGGTTTCATCCAGTCCTACTGCAACACCGTGCCCACGCCGGAGGGCGGCACCCACGAGCAGGGCTTCTGGGCCGCGATCCTGAAGGGCATCCGCGCCTATGGCGAGCTCGCCAACAACAAGAAGGCGCAGCAGATCACGCGCGAGGATCTGATGGCCGGCGGCTGCGCGATGGTGTCGTGCTTCATCCGCGAGCCGGAATTCGTCGGCCAGACCAAGGACCGGCTCGCCACGGCGGAGGCCGCCAAGCTGGTGGAAAGCGCGGTCCGCGACCATTTCGACAACTGGCTCGCCGCCGACCCGAAGGCGGCGGGCGCCATCCTCGACTACCTGGTGCTGCGCGCCGAGGAACGCCAGCGCCGCCGCGCCGAAAAGGAAACCGCGCGCAAGACCGCCACGCGCAAGCTGCGCCTGCCCGGAAAGCTGGTGGACTGCACCGCCACCGACCGGCGCGGGACCGAGCTGTTCATCGTCGAGGGCGACTCGGCCGGCGGCTCGGCCAAGGCGGCGCGCTCGCGCGCGACGCAGGCGCTGCTGCCGCTGCGCGGCAAGATCCTCAACGTGCTGGGCGCGGCCAGCTCCAAGCTGGGCCAGAACCAGGAGATCAACGACCTGTGCCAGGCGCTGGGCGTCGGGCTCGGCAGCAAGTTTCGCATCGATGATCTGCGCTATGACCGCATCATCATCATGACCGACGCCGATGTGGACGGCGCGCATATCGCCGCGCTCCTGATGACCTTCTTCTTTTCGCAGATGCGCCCGCTGATCGATCAGGGGCATCTCTACCTTGCCTGCCCGCCGCTCTACCGGCTCACGCAAGGGGCAACCCGTGTCTATGCGCTGGACGAGGCGGAAAAGGACCGGCTGATGGCCGAGGGGCTGGGCGGCAAGGGCCGGATCGAGGTGTCGCGCTTCAAGGGGCTGGGCGAGATGGACGCCAAGGACCTGAAACAGACCACCATGGACCCGGCCACCCGCCGCCTGATCCGCGTGCGCATCGATGACGAGATGCCGGGCGAGACCGGCGACCTCGTGGAACGCCTGATGGGCAAGAAACCCGAGCTGCGCTTTCAGTATATTCAGGAGAATGCGCGGTTCGTGGAGGATGTGGATGTGTGAGCTTGCTCTGACTCCCGCCACATTGCGCGAATTCGCGCGCACTCACCTGCCCTGCGAACCCGGTCCGGTGATCTCTTCGCAACACATTGGCGCGATTTGGTCCCTAGGGTGGCTGGACCGGGCGGCGCGATGGCCCTAGGCATGGCGGCGCCGCGCTGTCGGGCGCGGTGTGATGATGCGAGGGCGCATGCCGCTGATCCGATATGCGACAGGCTGGCTGTCCGGGCCGGGGCTCGGGCTGGTTCTGGCAGCGGTCCTGGCCGCCTGTTCGCCGCCGCAGCCCTCCGGCTACCGGATTCCCCCGGCAGGCGGGGCCGATGCCGACGCCGAGGTGCCGGGCAACGTGGGCTCGGGTGCCAGCATCGCGACCTCGGGCACGATCGTGCCGCCCCTGCCGCGCCGTTTCGTCGATGACGGAGCCGCGCATTCCGACGAGTCGACGCTCGGCGAGTGGCTGCGCCATGCCTGGTCCCTCACCTTCAGCCAGTTCCCGCAGGCCGACCGCCTGCCGCGGCACCATGTCGAGACGCCCTGGCGCGCCGCAACGCAGTTTGTCAACGCGCGCGACGCCGAGCTGGCGATCACCTGGTACGGCCATGCCAGTTTCCTGCTGCGCCTCGGCGACACCAAGATCCTGACCGACCCGGTCTTTGCCAAGAGGCTGGGACCGGGGACTGACCGGCTTGTGCCGGTGCTGCCGGATCCGCAGCTTCTGCGGTGGCTCGACGCCATCGTAATCTCGCACGCGGACATGGATCATTTCGACATGGACACGCTGCGCGGGCTGTCGGCGCGGTTTCCCAACGCCTCGATCCATGTGCCGCGCGGCACCGCCGGGCTGGCGCAGCGCGCCGGCTTTGCACGGGTGTTCGAACATGCGCGTTACGGGCGCGTCACGCTCGGCGATGTCTCACTCACCGCGGTGCCGGCGATCCACGGCCTGCGCCGCCCGCCCTATCGCAGCGACAGCATGGATTGGGTGGGCTTCATGATCGAATCGCCGGACACGCGGATCTATTTCGCCGGCGATACCGGGATGGGCGACATATTCGAGCCGATGCGGCGGCATTTCGGACCCGTGGACATCGCGCTCATGCCGGCCGGCGCCTGGGCCCCGCGCGCGTTCCAGAAGGCGCATCACGTCACCCCGGAGGAGGCGCTCGAAATCAGCCGCATCCTCGACGCGTCGCTGTCCATCGGCATGCACTGGGGCACCTACCCCCTGTCGCCGGAGCCCCCCACCGAGCAGAAGCGCCGCTTTCTGGCCGCGGGCACGGCGCAGAATCCCTCGACGGTGATGCGCATCGGCGAAACGCGTGTCTTCGATGCGCGGCGCATCGCGATGCCGGGCAGCTGATCTGCGACGCCGGACACACCGATTCGACGAGTGTTGAAATCTCGTGATCGCGCGGCTAGCGTTTCGGCGACCGGCCGCGCTTGCCCGTCGCCAAACCTTCAATCGAAACAGAAATCCGGGCGATCCCAGCATGTTCCAACGCATCCAACACTTCTTCAACACATTGCATACCAGCTGGAGCGAAGACCCCGCGGCGCGCGGCGCGGCGAAGATGGCGGCGGGCGCGCTGCTTGTGGTCGAGGGGCTTTTCGGGGTCGTGCGCAGTTCCGGACGGCGCAGCAGGAACGGCAAGCGCCAGGCCGGCGGCATCGTTGGCGGTGTGCTGGGAATCGTGGTTGGCGTGGTCTTCATCTATGTCGGCGGCATGGTCGCACCGACGATGCCTGAAGGCTCCGTCGACACCACCGGCGTCATCACCGATATCGTCGAACGGCGCGGCAGCGATGGCGACACCATGTACAGCCCCGTCATCACCTTCGAAACGCAGGACGGCCAGACCCACGAATTCACCCAGGGCATGCGCAGCAGTTCGCGCCCGACCATCGGCGCGGATGTGTCGGTCAGCTACCACCCGGACAATCCGCGAAGCGCCCGGCGCACCGACGGCATGGCTGCCATGTTCCCGCGCATTTTCACGACCGTCGGCGTGATCAGCATCGTCGGATCGGTGTTCAGCCTGATCATCAGCATCGCCCTGATCGTGTTCGGGGTCATCCTGTTCCGTCAGGGGCGCGCCGACAGGGCCGCCGCCGGAGAGACGGGCGGCTTCTTCGCGGATCTCTTCTCGCTCGCCACCAAGGCGCGCGCGGGCGAACTGGTCGCCGAGCAGACGGCGGCCGGCCAGAAAGGGGCAGCGCAGGGCGATATCGCCGCCGATCCGCGCGGCGGCACACCGGAACCGGCGGCGAAGCCGGCGGAGCAGGCCGCACCGGCGCCCGCCGCCCCGCCCGCGGAGTGGTATCTGGACCCGGATGACGAGACCATGCTGCGCTGGTGGGACGGCACCAGCTGGACGGATCTGCGCAAACCCCGAAGCTGACGGCAGCGGCAGAGCGCGCACCGCCACGGGCGCAACCGCGAGCGAAAGGCCCCGGCGGTGCAGTACCGCCGAGGCCCTTTTCGTCATTCGGATGGTGTCGTCCGGCCTGCCAAAGGCCGGGCGTAAAGCCGCTCAGCAGCTGTAATACATCTGGAATTCGATGGGGTGCGGGGTGTGCTCATAGGCATAGACCTCGTCCCATTTCAGCGCGATGTACCCGTCAAGCTGATCACGCGTGAAGACATCGCCGGCCAGCAGGAACTCGTGGTCCGCCTCCAGCGACTCGATCGCCTCGCGCAGCGACCCGCAGACGGTAGGGATATCCGACAGCTCTTCCGGCGGCAGGTCATAGAGATCCTTGTCCGAAGCCTCGCCCGGGCTGAGCTTGTTCTTGATCCCGTCGAGCCCGGCCATCATCAGCGCCGAGAAGGCGAGATAGGGGTTGCAGGACGGGTCGGGGAAACGCGCCTCGATGCGCTTGGCCTTCGGGCTTTCGGCCCAGGGGATCCGGATCGAGGCCGAGCGGTTGCGCGCCGAATAGGCCAGCAGCACCGGCGCCTCGAAACCCGGGATCAGCCGCTTGTAGCTGTTGGTCGAGGGGTTGGTGAAGGCGTTGAGCGCGCGCGCATGCTTGAGGATCCCGCCGATGAACCACAGCGCCTCATCCGACAGGTCGGCATACTTGTCGCCCGCAAAGAGCGGCTTGCCGTCCTTCCAGATCGACATGTTGACATGCATCCCGGTGCCGTTGTCGCCCTGCAGCGGCTTGGGCATGAAGGTCGCCGACCGGCCATAGGCGTTGGCGACGTTGTGCACGACGTACTTGAACTTCTGCAGCTCGTCGCCCTGTTTCTTGAGCGAGCTGAAGATCAGCCCCAGCTCGTGCTGGCAGGAACCGACCTCGTGGTGGTGCTTGTCGACATCCATCCCGATCTGCTTCATCGTCGAGAGCATTTCCGAGCGCAGATCCATGCCGTGGTCGGTCGGATTGACCGGGAAATAGCCCCCCTTGACGCCGCCGCGATGGCCCAGATTGCCCATCTCGTACTCGGTGTCGGTGTTCCACGAACCGTCGATCGCATCGACCTCGTAGCCCACCTTGTTGATGCTGTTCGAAAAGCGCACATCGTCGAAGACGAAGAACTCGGCCTCGGGTCCGAAGAAGGCGGCATCCCCGATACCGGAGGATTTCAGATACGCCTCGGCCTTCTCGGCCGTGCCGCGCGGGTCGCGGTTATAGGGCTCGCCGGTGTCCGGCTCGAGGATGGTGCAATGCATGCACAGCGTCTTCTCGGCGTAAAACGGGTCGATGTAGGCCGTTGCCGGGTCGGGCATCAGCTTCATGTCGGACTGATCGATGGTCTTGAAACCCTGGATCGAGGAGCCGTCGAACATCAGTCCTTCTTCCATGAAATCCTCATCGACCTTGTCGGCCAGCATGGTGACATGCTGCATCTTGCCGCGCGGGTCGGTGAAACGGATATCCACATAGGCGATATCCTCGTCCTTGATCATCTTGATGACATCTGCATTGCTCATCTGATCGTCTTCCTCTTTGTTGAGCCTGCTGACTGAATTCGCGCAGTGCGCGTCAAAGCGCGTCGTCGCCGCTTTCGCCGGTGCGGATCCGGATCGCCTGATCGACGGGGCTGACGAAGATCTTGCCGTCACCGATCTTGTCGGTGCGCGCGGCGTTGGTGATCGCCTCCACGGCGTCCTCGACCTGGTCGTCGCCGAGGACGACCTCGATCTTCACCTTGGGTAGGAAATCGACAACATATTCGGCACCGCGATAGAGTTCGGTATGCCCCTTCTGGCGACCAAAGCCCTTGACCTCGATCACCGACAGCCCCTGCACGCCGATATCCTGCAGCGCCTCCTTGACCTCATCGAGCTTGAACGGCTTGATGATCGCCTCGACCTTTTTCATCGTGCTGGCCTCCCGGTGACTCGCTTTGCTGCGATTGACACATCACTTCCGGTGCGCGCACACAATTGGATCGCACGCGCCCCGCCGGCCGGCCGGGGCTGGAAAGGCCGAAATGACTAAAAGTTGTGCGCCTTGATGCCAAAATCGGCAGCGGGCGAAGATCGGGGGCGAGAAAAGTGGTCGAACTTCTGACATCTGCCCAAATGCGCGCCATCGAGCGCGCCGCGATCGAGGCCGGCGCCGTTACCGGGCTGGCGCTGATGGAGCGGGCCGGCCTCGCGGTCGTGGACGCCGTAGCACGCACATGGCCCGACCTTGTCGCCGCGCGTGCCGTGGTGCTGTGCGGGCCGGGCAACAATGGCGGCGACGGGTTCGTCATCGCCCGCCTGCTGGCCGCGCGCGGCTGGGCGGTGGAGGTGCTCCTGTTCGGCAGCGCCGAGCGGCTTGCGCCGGATGCGCGCCGCAACGCCGAGACCTGGGACGGCCCCGTCGCGGCGCTGACAGAGGATGCGATGAAGGCTGCCGCGCCCGCGGATCTTTGGGTGGATGCGCTCTTCGGCACCGGGCTGACGCGGCCGCTTGAGGGGGCGCCCGCACAGGCCGCCGAATTGCTGGCGCATGCGCGCGGCCGCCTCGGCGGGCGTGTGGTCGCCGTCGATATCGCCTCCGGACTGTGCGCCGACAGCGGTCGCCATCTCGGCCCTGCGACATATCCGGAACTGACCGTCAGCTTTCATCGCCCGAAATGCGGGCATTACCTCGGCGACGGGCCCGTCGGGACGCTGCAGGTGGTCGATATCGGGCTGCGCGGCGCCCCGGCGGACGCCGCGCAGCTGACGCAGGCCCACGACGTGCCCGCAAAGCAGGGGGGCCACAAATACGATCATGGGCATGCGTTGATCCTGAGCGGGGGCCCGGGGCGTGGCGGCGCCGCGCGGCTGGCCGCGCGCGCAGCGCTGCGCACCGGCTGCGGGCTGGTCACGCTGGGCTGCCCGCCGGCCGCTCTGCAGGAGAACGCGGCGCGGCTCGATGCCGTGATGCTGCGCCCGCTGGCCGGGGCGGAGGGGCTGGAGGCAGCGCTGAGCGATGCGCGGATCAACGCGCTGTGCCTCGGGCCGGGCCTCGGTACGAGCGACGCGACACGGGCACTGGTTGAGCGGGCGCTGCATTGCGAACGCGGCTGCGTCCTCGATGCCGACGCGCTGACGGTCTTTCGCGATGCGCCCGAGACACTGTTTCGGGCGCTGCATCCGCTGACCGTGCTGACCCCGCATGACGGCGAATTCGCGCGGCTCTTCCCGGATCTGGCGGCGCGCCTGACCGCACCCGCGACAAGCGGGCCGGCCTACTCACGCGTCGATGCCGCACGCGCCGCGGCCGGGCGGGCCGGTTGTACGGTGCTGCTCAAGGGGCCCGATACCATCATCGCGACACCGGACGGGCGCGCGGCGGTCAATTCGGCGCATTACGACAGGCGCGTGCCGTGGTTGGCCACCGCCGGCGCGGGCGATGTGCTGGCCGGGCTCATAACCGGATTCATGGCGCGCGGTGCCACCCCGATGGACGCGGCAAAGGCGGCATCCTGGCTGCATGTCGAGGCGGCGCGCCGCTTCGGGCCGGGGTTGACCGCCGATGACCTGCCCGAGGCGGTGCCCGCCGCACTGCGCGCGCTGGAAGGCTGAAGCAGCAGCAGCGCCTCCCATCGCCGCAGGATCGGGCGGTGCGTGGCCGGGTGCGCCACGTTCTCGCGAATGAAGGCCAGTTCCAGCGCATCGACCTGCAATATCGCCTGCTCCGCAAGGACCGGGCGAAACAGATGCAGCCCCGGGCACCCCGCGAGCCGGTCGAAGCCCGGCATCCCGGCCAGCGCCGACGCCGCCACCAGCACCTCGCCGCAGCCGAACAGAAGCTCGGCCCGCCAGCCGCGCAGGAGCACGAGCTGCTCGCCGGCCAGAACGCACTCGCGCGCCGGACGCCCCGGCCCGAGCGCACCGCGCCGGATGCGCACCGGCTGCGCGACGCCTGCCTGCTCGGCGAGGCCATGGAGCATCTGTGCACCGTGGTCGCGGGTCACAACGCGGTCGCCCGCGCGCAACCGTTCGACGGGCACCGCGCCGCGCAGCGTCATCACGCAGACGCCGGCCGCCAGCCCGCCGCCGCCGGCCTGCTGGCGCCGCGGATCATGCACCCCGGAGCCACCAGCATGGGCGTCGCCTGAAAGCGCCGCCGACAAGCCCCCGGCGGGGCCTTCGATGTAACCTGTCATTCTGCCTGCCTCTGACTGCTCGAGGTCGTCTTGTTCGCGACCGTTTCCCGGCCTTGCGCGGCAGCCTAGCGCAAGCGATGGAATGCGGGAAGCCCCGCGCCGCGCCGGCCGGCACTTTCTCCTCGCGTTGCGCCGATTCCTTTGCTAAGGGGACGCCAAATCGGACGGCCCGTTGGCTTTCGGCGGGCTGTCGAAGTGTGTTGGCGGGTGTGGCGGAATTGGCAGACGCACTTGGTTTAGGTCCAAGCGCCGCGAGGCGTGGGGGTTCAAGTCCCTCCACCCGCACCAGAGTAGCAAGAAGGACGATCACACAATGCAGGTCACCGAGACCCAGAACGAAGGTCTGAAACGCGGCTACACGATCACCGTGACCGCCTCGGAGCTCGACGCCAAGGTCGATGAGAAGCTCGCCGAGGCCAAGCCGGAAGTCGAGATGAAGGGCTTTCGCAAGGGCAAGGTGCCCATGTCGCTGCTCAAGAAGCAGTTCGGCAAGCGCGTTCTCGGCGATGCCATGCAGGAAAGCGTCGACGAGGCGATGCGCACGCATTTCGAGCAGACCGGCGATCGCCCGGCACAGCAGCCCGATGTCCAGATGACCAATCAGGACTGGAAGGAAGGCGACGACGTCGTCGTGACGATGTCCTACGAGGCGCTGCCGGACATCCCCGAGGTGGACATCGAGAGCATCGAGCTTGAGCGCCTTACCGTCACGCCGGAGGATACGGCCGTCGAGGAGGCCCTGTCCAAGCTGGCCGAAAGCGCGCAGCAGTTCGAGGACCGCGCCGAGGGCGAGGCGGCGCAGGACGGCGACCAGGTCGTGTTCGATTTCTTGGGCAAGACCGATGGCGAGCCTTTCGAGGGCGGCGCCGCCGAGGATTACCCGCTCACCCTTGGCTCGAACGCCTTCATTCCCGGCTTCGAGGAGCAGCTCGTGGGCGTGAAGCCCGGCGACGAGACGGTGGTGACCGTCACGTTCCCCGAGGAATACGGGTCCGAAGCGCTGGCCGGCAAGGAAGCGACCTTTGACTGCACCATCAAGGCCGTGAAAGCGCCGAAAGCCGCCGAGATCGACGATGAGCTGGCCAAGCGGTTCGGCGCCGACGACCTGGAGGCGCTGCGCGGTCAGGTGCGCGAGCGGCTGCAGGCGGAATACGCGCAGGCGGCGCGCGCGGTTCTCAAGCGCCGGCTGCTCGACAAGCTCGACGAGATGGTATCCTTCGAGCTGCCGCCCAGCCTCGTCGACGCCGAGGCCAAGCAGATCGCGCATCAGCTATGGCATGAAGAGAACCCCGAGGTCGAAGGTCACGATCACCCCGAAATCGAGCCGACCGAGGAGCACCGAAAGCTTGCCGAGCGGCGCGTGCGGCTGGGTCTGCTGCTGGCCGAGCTGGGCAATGCCAACGAGATCCAGGTCACCGACCAGGAAATGACCCAGGCGGTGATGCAGCAGGCGCGTCAGTACCCCGGCCAGGAGCGGCAGTTCTTCGAGTTCATCCAGCAGAACCCGCAGATGCAACAGCAACTGCGCGCCCCGATCTTCGAGGACAAGGTCGTCGATCACATTCTCGAAAAGGCGCAGGTGACCGAGAAGGAAGTCTCCAAGGAGGAGCTCGAAAAGGAAGTCGAGGCGCTCGACGACGACGAGGCGTGAGCCGCACCGCGACGACGTTCATCGAGGGCCGCCCATCGGGCGGCCCTTCTTCCTTCCCAGTCGGCCACGCAACGGCGCCGCGACGGGTGACGGGGTCGCCCCACACCGCCCGAGCCCGTGCAGGCGCCCGCAGTTCCGTTGCAGTTCCGTTTCGGCGGACTCAGTGCTTGAGCCGCGCCATCAACCCGGCATTGCGGCAGTAATCCGGCGCGGCCGCTGCGCCGTCGGCGGCATGCGCGCCCAGCCACTCCACGCATTCGCTCACGTGATCGCAGCCCGTGCAGCGCAGCACCGCCCCGCGAAACTCGTGGCCATGCAGCCGCCCCGAGGCCAGGGCCCCGCCCACATCGGCGCCCACCGTGTCGGCCATGCGATTGACGAGACCGACATGCCGGTCAATCTTGCTGAGAATACCCATTGCAACGCTCCCATTCGGATTTCTGCCGTCAGGGTACCGTCATCCGCCACCGTCGCGCCTTGACCTGAATCAACTTTCCCCACGGCGCAGCGCGGCGGCCGTGCGCGCGACCAGTTCCATGCGCTGGGCATTGGGCGGATGCGTGGCCAGGAAGCCGTGGCCCGGATCGGGGATCCGACCGAAAAAGGCGGCCCCGCGCACAGGGTCGAAGCCGGCACGGTACGCCAGCACCGTTCCCCACGCATCGGCCTCCAGCTCGAATTCCTGCGAATACCGCCTTGCCCCGAGATCCGCGCCCAGGTTCTGTGCCGTGCGCACCGACGCGGCATCGGCCCCGCCCAGCGACGCCAGCGTGCCCAGAATCAGCGCCCCGGCCAGCGCCGACTCGCGGCGACGCGGGATATGCCCGGCGATATGATGCCCGGCCTCATGTCCGAGCACGAAGGCAAGCTCATCACGGTTGCGCGCCTCGGCGATCAGCGACAGGGTCAGCCCGATCACCGGACGTCCGCTGCGCCGGTCGATGGTCTGAAAGGCATTGGGCGGGATGCCCGGCCGGTCATCGACCACGATCAGGAAATCGCAGTTCAGACCCGGGTTTTCCGAGCGGCAGCTTCGTTCGATCACCGGCTGCATGCGATCCACGACATGCGCGAAATCGCGCGCTGCAGCGGCCACATCGTCGCGCGGCGCGGCGGCTGCCGGCGCCATGCCCTGCTGCACGCCACCCGACGGCACCACCGCCCCCGCACAGGCCGAAACCAGCAAGAACGCGAGCAACACGAGCCAGCGCATCGTTTCCTCCTGACCGCAACGCCGACAGTTTATCCCGTCACAGCCACCGGATCAGCCCCCAAAAGACGCAGCCGGAGACCTTTGCGCGGGGCACGGCCGGCCTATGTCGCAGGTCATGAACACCGAATCCGACCTTGTGGTGCTTTACAATGGCGACTGCCCGATCTGCGCGCGCGAAATCGCGGCCTATCGTCGCGCGGCGCAGGCCGAAGCGCTGCCCATCGCCTTCGAGGACCTCAATACCGCCGACCTGGCGGCATGGGGCCTGGACCGCGACACCGTCCGTCGGCGGCTGCATGTGTTCGACCGGGGACGGCTTTGTGCGGGGTTGCCGGCCTTCATGGCGCTGTGGCGGGCGATCCCGCGCTATCGCTGGCTGGCGCGGCTGATCGCGCTGCCGGGGCTGAATCCGGTCGCGCGCGTCACCTACAACATGGTCCTGGCACCGCTGCTCTACGGTTTCGACCGCCTTCGACGCACGCTGCGTTGAGCCGTCGCGACAAGCATTGTAGACTGCGGCGATGTTTACCATCGAGCATGATTTCGACGCCACAGTGGTGACACTGGTGGACGAAGGCGCCGCGCCCCTGCAGGAAGACGTGATCATCACCGCGTTCGAGGACTGCATCGCGGTCGAGCAGTTCGACGCCCGCGCCGACAGGACGCTGCGCGTCACGCTGTCGATGTCCCAGCTGCGCGACCTGGGCGCGGCGCTCAATCTGCCCGAGGGGGTGTATCGCTTGCGGCGCGGCAACGCCGCCGACTGACCCGCCCCCGGCCGGCCCCTTTGGCAGGCCCTGTCAGACGGTCGGCCCCACACGAAACAGCTTGTCGCGCGCGGTCGCGCCGCGCAGCAGTTGAAGACGCGACTTCGCGATCCCCAGCGCGCTGGCCAGAAGACGGGTGGCGTCGCGGTTGGCGCGACCGTCCGCGGGCGGCGCCGTCACGCGAACGGCGATGCCGCCATCCTCGCGCAGCTCCACGCCGGCCCGCGCCGCACGCGGTGTCACGCGCACGCGCAGTTCGGCACCGGGGCGGGCGAGATGGGCAAGATCGGGATGGGGTTTCGGCATATGCAGGCGACGGCGGATCGGATCTGGCGCGAATGCTAGCCTGCGGCTAGGTAGTGCGCAACGTCATCAGCTTCAGGAGCGCCGCATGCCCGACCCCGCCGTGATCGACTTTCTGCTCAGCCGCCGCTCCACCCCGGCGCGCATGCTGACCGCGCCGGTGCCCGATGCAACCGCGCTCGAAACCCTGCTGACGGCCGCGACCCGCGTCCCCGATCACGGCAAGCTGGAACCGTGGCGCTTCATCGTGCTGCACCGCCCCGCCCTGCAACGGCTCGCCGCACTTGCCGAAACACGCGGCGCGGCGCTCGACATCGCGCCGGAGAAGCGCGCCAAGGGGGTCGCGCAGTATGCCGATGCCGACCTCGTCGTTGCCGTGATCGCTGCACCGAAGCCGTCCGAGACGATTCCGGAAATCGAACAGCTCATGTCATCCGCCGCGGTCTGCCTGTCGCTGGTGAATGCTGCTCTGGCGACGGGCTGGGGCGCGTGCTGGCTGACCGGCTGGGCGGCACATGACCGCAGCTTCGCACATGAGGGGCTGGGGCTGGAACCGCATGAACGTGTCGCGGGGATGGTGCATCTGGGCACTGCGCAGCACAAGCCGCCCGAGCGGCCGCGCCCCGACATCGCCGCGCTGATCACACGGCCGCCGGCGTGATCTTCCACCTGATCGGCGATCTGTTAAAGGCGCTGGCGCAGCTGCGTGACCGGCGCTTTCGCAAGGTTGTCTGGCTGGGCGTGGCCCTGACGCTGATGCTGCTGATCGCGCTATATGCCGCGGTTCTGGGGGCGATCCAGCTCTTCTTGCCGGATATCGTGACGCTGCCCTTCATCGGCGAGGTTTCGGGGCTCGGCGCGCTTCTGTCGTTCGGCTCGCTTCTGGTGATGCTGGTGCTGTCGCCGTTCCTGATGATTCCGGTTGCATCCGCCTTTACCGGGCTTTTCCTCGACGACGTCGCCGCCGCGGTCGAAGCGCGCCATTATCCGCATCTGCCCGCCCCGCCACGGATCCCGCTGTGGCAATCCCTGCTGGACGCGGCCGGCTTTTTCGTCCTGCTGCTGACGGTGAACGCGCTGGCGCTGCTGGCGTATCCGCTTGCGGCGCCGGTTGCGCCGCTGATCTTCTGGGCCGTCAACGGCTATCTGCTAGGTCGCGAATACATGCAGATCGCGGCGATGCGTCGCCTCGGGCGAAGCGGAGCGCGCGCCCTCTACCGACGCCATCGCGGTGAGGTGTGGCTGGGCGGTCTGCTCATGGTCGCGCCACTGACGATTCCGGTGCTGAATCTGCTGGTGCCGGTGCTGGGCGCAGCAGCCTTCACCCACCTGCTGCACCGCCACATGCCGCACCATAACGATCAGCGGTTGTGAAAATCGGGGTCCATGGTGTTGAAGATGTCGATATCGGCGATCCCCACAAGCCCGAAATAGATGATCGAAGCCAGAACCGCCCAGATCACCACCGCAATCGCCGTGACCAGCTTGACCTTGCGCCAGATATGCGCCTCATCAGGGGCAGAAGCCGGTGTACCGGGCACGATCTCGCCCAGCTCGGCCTGCGTGCGCAGGCGCAGCGGCAGGATCACGAACAGCGTCATGAACCACACGACGGCAAACAGGACGATGGCGGACATGAGGGTCATCAGGCTTGCTCCAGCTCGATCAGCGTACCGTTGAAATCCTTCGGATGCAGGAAGAGCACCGGCTTGCCATGCGCCCCGATCCTGGGTTCACCCGATCCCAGGACCCGCGCTCCGTTGTCGCGCAGCCGGTCGGCCGCGGCGGCGATGTCGTCCACCTCGTAGCAGACATGATGAATCCCCCCGGCCGGATTCTTTTCCAGAAATGCGGCGATCGGGCTGTTCTCGCCCAACGGGTAAAGCAATTCGATCTTGGTGTTGGGCAGGGTGATGAAGACCACCGTCACGCCATGATCGGGCTCGTCCTGCGGCGCACCCACCTGCGCGCCCAGCGTATCGCGATACTGCGCCACGGCCTGCCCGAGGTCCGGCACGGCGATGGCGACGTGATTCAGGCGTCCGATCATGGCGAGCGAGCTCCGCAACTTTGCATGCGTCATGCTTATGACGCCGCATCCGATACCATGCAAGGGCGCCGGCCGGGGCGAAACCGCGCAGCTGACGCCACCGCATCTGGTGGGTCAGCCGCACATCACCGCAACCGGTGCCGCGTGTTGCCTTAGTCACACATAAACAATCACACCCAAGGCCCTGATTATTGCAATGAATCCCGATCTGACGCATAGTGATGGCAATCGGGCGCCTCAGACCCGGCATTTCTACGTGATCAGCGAGGCAGGATCACATGGCAGTTTACAGGTTTCTTCGGGCAGCCGCAGTGGCGGCACTGGCGGTCATGGCCGTTTCCGCGGCGCAGGCGCAATCCGTGCGGGTCGTCGAAAGCGGCGTCAGTTCGGCGCTCAACGTGTCCATGAATCGGGCCGTGGTCGTCGAAAGCGATGTACCCTTCGCCGAACTCTCCATCGCCAATCCCGGCATCGCCGACATTTCGACCTTGTCGGAACGGTCAATCTATGTGCTCGGCAAGGCGCCCGGGCGCACGACGCTGACCTTGCTGGATGCCGATGCGCGGCTGATCACGAATATCGATGTGCGCGTCACGCCCGATGTCGCCGAATTCAAGGAAAGGCTGGGTCAGATCCTGCCCAACGAAGATATCGAGGTCCGTACCGCCAATGACGGGATCGTGCTGTCGGGCACGGTGTCGAGCACGCAAAAGCTCGACCGTGCGCTCGACCTTGCGCGCCGCTACGCGCCCGAGCGGGTGTCCAATCTGATGACCGTCGGCGGCACCCAGCAGGTCATGCTCAAGGTGCGCTTCGCCGAGATGGAGCGCTCGGTCAGCAAGGGGCTGTCGTCACAGCTTTCGGCGGGCAATGTGCGCGGCCTCGGGCGCAACCGCGTCGAGACCGGATCGCGTCTCAGCGGGGCGCAGGGCACGCTCGGGCTGAGCTTCACGAGCGGCAGCCTGCAATTCTCGGCGCTGATCGAGGCGCTGGAAACCAAGGGGCTGGTGCGCACCCTCGCCGAGCCGAACCTGACCGCGCTGTCAGGGCAGGAGGCGCAGTTCCTCGCCGGCGGCGAGCTACCGGTACCGATCGTCGATGGCGACGGCAGTGTCGGGATCGAGTTCAAGCCCTTCGGAGTTGAGCTCAACTTCACCCCGCGCGTCGTTGCCGATGACGTGATCAACCTGTCCATCAACGCGGCCGTCAGCGGCATCGACGCCACGAATTCGCTGCGCAGCGGGCAGTTCGATGTCAGTGCCTTCAACCGCCGGGAGACCTCGACCACCGTCGAGATGCGCGACGGCGAAAGCTTTGCCATTGCCGGGTTGTTGCAGGATGACTTCCGTTCGGCGGCGTCGCAGGTGCCCTGGCTCGGGGATATACCGATCCTCGGCGCGCTGTTTCGCAGCTCCGACTTTCAGCGCGATCAGAGCGAACTCGTGATCATCATCACGCCGCATCTCGTCACCCCGACGCGTGGCGAGGCGCTGGCCCTGCCGACCGACCGCGTGCGCCCGCCCAGCGAGCGCGAGCTGTTCCTGTTCGGCCAGACCGCGAGCAGCCGCTCGGACGCCGTGGGCGAAGTCGCCCGGCAGGATTTCAGCGGCTCCTACGGCTATGTCATGGATTGACGGGAGGCGGAACCGATGCGGCATTTCCTGATCTGTACCAGCGTGGCTGCCCTTGCGGCCTGCCAACCCGGCGCGTTCGACCGTGAGGCGGGTTCGCAGATCGACGAGGGCGCTTTCGGCAATCCGACGATGCACAACACGCTGATTCAGACCGGGCAGAAGGACTTCGCCATCGATCTGGCCGAACGATTCGCCGAAGAAGTGCCCAGCACCGTCAACTTCGAATTCGACAGCGCGCGGCTCGACGCGCAGGCGCAGGCCGCCCTGCGCCGTCAGGCCGACTGGATCAAGCAGTTCCCCGAGGTGCGTTTCCGGGTCTACGGCCACACCGACCTGGTGGGGTCGGCCGCCTATAACGAAAGGCTGGGCATGCGCCGCGCACGCGCCGTGGTCGATTTCATGGTGCGTCAGGGCGTCGGGCGCGACCGGCTGGAAGCCGTTGTTTCCAAGGGCGAAACCCAGCCGCTTATTGTGACCGAGGGCCGGGAGCGGCGCAACCGGCGCACCGTGACCGAAGTTTCGGGTTTCGTGCAGCGCCATCCGACCGTGCTGGACGGCAAGTATGCCGCCATCGTCGCGCGCGAATACATCGAGAGTGCGACCCGCCCGGTCGAGCCTGTCACCGGCGGCAGCGGCATCGGCGGCTGATCCGCCCACCGCGGCCGATGCCACGGTATCGGCCACAAATACCGAACAATTACGATTTTTCAGCCCCAATCTTGTCATGATTGTCGACGACGTTGGCTGAGTGGGACGGACGCCCGACCCGACCCGCCGCGTCCCGGTACGCGGCAGATCACGGGCGCCCGGCAGAACCGGCATGCCGCAGGCAGGCGAACGGTCCCCGGCTGGAGGTTTGAGGCAATGACGAGTATGGCAGCATTACAGCCCGTGACGACGCAGGTCCTCGCCTGCACGGTGTCCCGCGATGTACAGAATTTCGACCTGTTGATCGAGGACATGGAGGCCGAGCTTGGCGAGCGCTGGGGCGATCTCGGCTTTGAGGACGCGGTCGTGTTTCTGGAGCAGCCCGAGGCACGCAGCCTCGAATTCATCGCCATCGCCGTAGATGACGAGGATGAAGCGAACCTGCCCGCGATTCGACAGCTCATCCAGACGGCCAAGGCACATGAGGTGAAGGCGATCCTGATCGCCGAGGATCTCGGCCCGATGATCCTGCATGAACTGCTGCGCCAGGGCGCCGACGATTTCGTACCCTACCCCTTGCCGGAAGGCGCGCTGCACGATGCGATCGAACGGCTGCGCAAACCGGCGCCGCCGCTGGCCAATGTGCCGCAGGCGCCCACCACACAAGCGGGCGAGTCCGGGCGTCATGACGGCGTGATCCTGCCGGTGCACGGGCTGGCCGGCGGTGTCGGGGCGACGACTTTCGCGGTCAATCTGGCCTGGGAGCTGGCGAATGTGGACAAGAAGGCGCCGCCGAGGGTCTGCCTGATCGACCTGGATCTGCAGTTCGGCTCGGTGGCGACATATCTCGACCTGCCCCGCCGCGATGCGGTCTACGAATTGCTGTCCGATACGGCCGCGATGGACCAGGACGCCTTCGTGCAGGCGCTGCTGCCGTTCAACGAGGTGCTCAGCGTGCTCACCGCGCCGAGCGACATGCTGCCGCTGGATCTGATCACGGGCGAGGATGTCGGGCGCATCATCGACATGGCCCGCTCCAAGTTCGATTTCGTCGTGGTCGACATGCCCACCACCGTCGTGCAGTGGACCGAATCGGTCCTGAATCAGGCGCATGTCTATTTCGCGCTGATGGAGCTCGACATGCGCTGCGCGCAGAATGCGCTGCGGCTCATCCGTGCGCTGAAGGCCGAGGAGCTCCCGACCGAGCGACTGCGCTATGTGCTCAATCGCGCGCCCGGCTTCACGGATCTGTCCGGCAAGTCGCGCGCACGGCGCATGGCCGAAAGCCTTGATATCGACATCGAGCTGATGCTGCCCGACGGGCAGAAGCAGGTCACCCAGAGCAACGATCACGGCCTGCCGCTTGCGGAAACGGCCGCAAAGAACGCGCTGCGCAAGGAGATCCGCAAGCTCGCCAAGTCACTTTTCGATCTCGATCAGCAGGTACAGGCGGCCTGACGCCGCAGGGAGGACACGATGTTCGCGCGCTATCGCAAGAACGCCAAGAGTGAGAGCGCCCCGGCCCCGGGAGCCGGGAGCGCGCCGGCTGCGCCCGGACCATCGGCGCAGCCCGCCGCGCAGCCGTCTGCCCGGCCCGCCGCGGCGAATACCGCACCGCCGGCGAAGGCCGTTGCGTCCGACAAGGAGCTCAAGCGCAAGGCCCGGCTGGCCGAAATCAAGACCGAGTTGCACAAGCGGCTCCTCGAGAGCCTGAACCTGTCGGCGCTGGAGCACGCGACCGAGGCGGATTTGCGCGCCGAGATCGCCGCGATCACGTCCGAAGCGCTCAACGAGATGGGGGTGGTGCTCAACAAGGAGGAGCGGCTGACGCTCAACCAGGAACTTTATTACGAGGTGATGGGGCTGGGGCCGCTCGAGACGCTGCTCAAGGATGACACGGTCAACGACATTCTGGTCAATGGCCCGCAGAACGTCTTCGTCGAGCGCGACGGCCGGCTGCAGAAATCGGACGTCACCTTCAAGGACGAGCGCCATCTGCTGCGCATCATCGACAAGATCGTCTCGGCCGTCGGCCGGCGCGTGGACGAGTCGAACCCTTATGTCGATGCACGCCTCGGGGACGGGTCGCGCTTCAACGCGATGGTGCCGCCGATCGCGGTGGACGGATCGCTGGTTTCGATCCGCAAGTTCAAGAAGGAAAAGCTGGGTATTCGCGACCTGATCGCGTTCGGGGCGTTCTCGGAGGCCATGGCGCTATACCTGGAGGCGGCGGTGGCCTGCCGGCTCAACGTCATCGTGTCGGGCGGCACCGGATCGGGCAAGACGACGACTCTGAACGCCCTGTCGAGCTTCATCGACAACTCGGAACGCATCCTGACCATCGAGGACACCGCCGAACTGCAGCTTCAGCAGGAGCATGTGGGCCGCATGGAAAGCCGGCCCGCGAATGTGGAGGGAAAGGGCGCCGTGACCCAGCGCGACTGCCTCAAGAACGCGCTGCGCATGCGCCCCGACCGCATCATCGTCGGCGAGACCCGCGGCGAGGAAGTGATCGACATGCTTCAGGCCATGAATACCGGTCACGACGGGTCGATGACGACGATCCACGCCAACTCGGCGCGCGACGCGGTGTCGCGCCTTGAGAACATGATCGCGATGTCGGGAATCGAGATGCCGATCAAGGCGGTGCGCAGCCAGATCGCGAGCGCGGTCAACCTGATCGTGCAGGCCAGCCGCCTGCAGGATGGATCGCGGCGCATGACATCGATCACCGAGGTCACCGGCATGGAGGGCGACGTGATCACCATGCAGGAGATCTTTCGCTTCGAGCGCGTGGGGCTCGAGCCCTCGGGCAAGATCATCGGTCATTTCACCGGCACCGGGCTGCGGTCGCATTACTCCGAGCGATTCCGCCAGTGGGGCTACGATCTGCCGCCCGACATCTACGAACCGCAGACGGGAAACTGAGCCATGGAAATCAGTGCTGCGCCCCTCATCTACATCATGGTCTTCATCGGCGTGCTGCTGCTCGTCGAGGGGCTCTACCTGACCGTCTTCGGCAAGTCGATCAGCCTGAACAACAAGGTGAACCGGCGGCTCGACATGCTGGAAAAGGGTGTCGGGCGCGAGGAGGTGCTGGAACAGCTCCGCAAGGAGATGAGCCAGCACATGGCCTCGCAGGGCATTCCGCTTTACTCGATGCTGGCCGACCGGGCGCAGAAGGCGAATATCGCCTTCTCGCCGCGCCAGCTCATCCTGATCATGATCTTCCTGTCGGTGGGCGCCTTCGTCGCGCTGACGCTAGGTACCGAGGCTTCGACCCCCGTGCGCGGCCTGATCGCGGTCGCGATGGGCGTCGGCGGTGTCTATATGTGGGTCAACAGCAAGGCCAAGAAGCGGCTTTCGATGATCGAGGAGCAGCTTCCCGACGCGGTGGAGCTGATGGTGCGCAGTCTGCGCGTCGGGCACCCGTTTTCCTCGGCGGTGCAGATCGTCTCGCGCGAAGTCGCCGATCCGCTGGGAACCGAGTTCGGGGTGATCGCGGATGAGGCGGCCTATGGCCGCGACATCAGCGAGGCGCTCAAGGCCATGGCCGAACGCATCGACATGCAGGATCTGCGTTTTCTGGCGGTTGCGGTCTCGATCCAGCAGAAATCGGGCGGCAACCTTGCCGAGATCCTGGAGGGGCTGTCGAAGGTCGTGCGATCGCGCTTCAAGCTGTTTCGGCGGGTCCGGGCCATCACCGCCGAGGCCAAATGGTCCGGCATGTTCCTGTCGGGCTTTCCGATCGTCGCGATGCTCGCCATCAATGTGATCGACCCGAACTACTATGACGAAGTGCGCGACACCGCGTTCTTCATCCCTGCCGCGATCGCGGTCGGCGTCTTTCTGGTCGTCAACGTCATATACATGCGTGTCATGGTCAATATCCGGGTCTGAGGAGGCCGCGCCGTGGAAGCTCTCAACTCAATCAATGCGATGCTCGTCGAGATGCTCGGCCCGCTCGGCCCGGTCCTGGTTCTCGGCGCGCTCGGGCTGTTTCTGGTGCTGGTCACCTTGCTGGTCATGCCCAAGCCGCGGCGCGATCCGCTCGACAAGCTGCGCGAGACCGGTGGCGTCGGCGGCGCCGGGGCCGGCCGGGCGGGTTTTTCCGGCGATGGTGACGGGGCCAAACCCCTGCGCACGGACGACCCGAATGTGAAGCTGGAGAAGTTCGCGCAGTTCCTCGAGCCGCAGGACGAAACCGAGATGTCGGATGCGCGGCTGAAGATGCTGCAGGCCGGCTATCGGTCGAAATCGGCGGTGCGGGCCTTCCATGCCGCGCAGTTCGCACTGGGTATCGGCTTTCTCATGCTGGGTGTGCTGTATGCGCTGGTCGCCAGCGCGACCGGAAACCCCGGCACCACGCAGCTGGCGCTGTCGGTGGTCGTGCCCGGGCTGATCGGGTACTATATGCCGCAATACTGGGTGCAGCGGCGGCGCCAGTCGCGCCAGCAGGAAATCGAGGAAGGCTTTGCCGACGCGCTCGATCTGATGCTGGTCTGCGTCGAGGCGGGGCAGTCGCTCGACCAGTCGATCATGCGCGTTGCCCAGGAAATGCGCAGCGGCTATCCCGCCCTCGCCGAGGAGTTCGAGCTCGTCAGCCACGAGGCCCGCGCCGGCAAGGACCGGATCACGGTGCTCAAGGACATGTCCGAGCGCTGCGGCGTGCCCGACGTCGCCTCCTTCGTGACGGTGCTGGTGCAATCGGCCAGCTTCGGCACCTCGATCGCCGATGCCCTGCGGGTCTATGCCGCCGAGATGCGCGACAAGCGCGTCATGCGCGCCGAAGAAAAGGCGAATGTGCTGCCCACGAAGTTGACGCTGGGCACAATGATGTTCACCGTGCCACCACTGCTGATCATCCTTATCGGTCCCTCGGTGGTCGGCATCATGGATGTGTTCGGTGGGGGCGGGGCGTCTGTCGGTGGTGATATCGATCCATGAACGCGCGATAGGGCTGGCCGGGCTGACGCTGCTGGCCGTGGCGGTCGCGGCCTGCTCGGGCAACGACGCCGCGACTGGGCTTTCGCCGGACCGGATAGGGCCGGAGGCGCCGGCCGGCACACCCGATCTGCCGGAGGCCGTCGACGGCCTCGACGTCGGGCACCGGCTGATGGCCGCGGGCGAATACGAACTGGCGTTGCGGGCCTATCTGCGCGCCGTCGGCACGCGCGGCGCGGATGTCGATGTGCTGTCGGCGCTGGGCTCGGCCAATCTGCGGCTGGGTCGGCTGGGTCAGGCGGAGACGCTGCTGCGCCGCGCGCTGGAAGAGGACCAGACCTTCGTTCCCGCGCTCAACAATCTGGGTGTGGTGCTGATGGAACGCAATCAGCCCGGCGAAGCACGGCGCCTGTTTCAGAACGCCTTCGCGCTGGACAGCGGCGAATCGCAGGTGATCCGCGAAAACCTGCGCCGCGCTCTCGCAAAAACCGAGCCGTCACGCTATGATGCGCCGCAAAACAACGCATTCGAATTGGTGCGGCGGGGCAGCGGGCGATACCTGCTGCTGCAGGCACCCTGAGGCAGAGCAGGCGGGGGTCGCAGAAATGCGCCGAGACAGGATCACAATGCTTTCCGTAGCGACGTTGCTGGTCGCCGGGTGTGCCGCTACGGGCGGCTCGCAGGACCGTACCGAGCGCGCGCTCGAGGATGTGGACGTCATCGCGGAGGCCGGGCTCGACGAGGTCATGCTCAGCGTGGCCGACCCGGCCGAAGCGGTCAGCTATTTCCGCAACGCCGCCGAGGACGACCCGGACAATATCGAGTTGCAGCGCAAGCTGGCGAAAGCCCTGGTGCGCGCTGAACGCCCGCGCGAAGCGGTGACCGTCTGGGCACAGGTCACGGCACACCCCGACAGCGCGCCGCAGGACGGTGTCGGGCACGCCGGCGCGCTGATCCGCATCAATCGCTGGGACGAGGCCGCCGAAGTGCTGGAAGCAATACCGCCCACGCATGAAACGCATGAGCGCTATCGCCTCGAAGCGATGGTCGCGGACAGCCGTGAGGACTGGGAGCGCGCCGACAGCTTCTACGAAACCGCGGCGGGGCTGACCACGCAGCCTTCCGGAGTGCTCAATAATTGGGGGTATTCGAAGCTGACACGCGGCGAACACGCCGAGGCCGAACGCCTTTTCACCGAGGCGCTGAGCTACGACCGCGACCTGTTCACCGCCAAGAACAACCTGGTGCTGGCCCGGGCGGCGCAACGCCGCTATGACCTGCCCGTCGTGCCCATGACACAGATCGAGCGCGCGCAACTGCTGCATACGATGGCGCTGGGCGCGATCCGGCAGGATGATGTCGCCACGGGGCGCGGGCTGTTGCAGGAAGCGGTGGACACCCATCCGCGCCATTTCGAGGAAGCGGCGCGCGCCCTGCGGGCGCTTGAATCGAATGTGACCAACTGATGACGCTTCAGATGTCAGCCGATGCCGCGCTCTGGTTCCTGCCCTTCGCCGGACTTGTCGGCATGTGGGCGGCCTGGAGCGACCTGCGTCACATGCGCATTCCGAACAATTGCGTGCTGACGCTGCTCGGCGTCTTCATCGTGATCGGGCTCGTGGCCTTGCCGCTGGAAGCCTTCCTGTGGCGGTTGTCGCATCTGGCGGTGGTCCTGGTGATCGGGTTCGTGCTCAGCTCCATCGGTGCGGTCGGCGCGGGAGATGCCAAGTTCGCCGCCGCCATGGCCCCCTTCATCGCGCTTGCCGATGTCACCGCGTTTCTGATCCTGCTGGCCGTTGTCACGCTGGCCGCGTTCGCGACGCATCGCGGGCTGGCACGGATCGGACCGTTTCGCGCCGCGACGTCTGAATGGGTCTCCTGGACCCGGTCCTCACAGTTTCCGATGGGGTTCGCCCTGGGCCCCGCATTGATATTCTATCTGGCACTGGCCGCGGCTTACGGGGGCTGAACGGGCGGCGCCCGAAAACCGCGACGGCGACAATCTGAACGACCGGAGAGACGCATGAACATGCAGACCGCGCAAGTGACCGCGCCGCGAGCGCCGAACAGCATGTCCGAGACCGGGCTGAACCCGGTCATGATGCGCGACATCCTGCTCAAGACGATGTTTCGCATGACCCTCGACAAGGTCAGCGAGCTGGCACAGACAGTCTGCCTGCCGGTTCCCGTGACGCAGGAACTGATCGACCTGGCCCGCAAGGACCGCCTTGTCGAGGCGACCGGGACGATGCATGCCACCTCGTCGAGCGAGATGGGGTACCAGCTCACCGATGCGGGCAAGGCGCGCGCGCTCGATGCACTCGCGCAATCGGAGTATTATGGCGCCATGCCCGTGCCGCTCGATGCCTACAAGGCGCAGATCGCGCAGCAGTCGATCCGCGATATCCGCATCACGCGCGATCAGCTTACCGCAGCCATGGGGGATCTGATCCTGCCCGACCGGCTGCTGGACCATCTCGGGCCGGCCGTGGGATCGGGGCGCTCAATCCTGATGTATGGCCCGCCGGGCAACGGCAAATCCTCGATATCGAACGGCATCCGCGACGCGCTGGGCGATCGGATCTTCGTGCCCCGTGCTATCGAGCATTCGGGTCAGGTGATCAGCGTCTACGACCCGATCGTGCACCGCAAGGCAAGCGCCGACGACGATGACCCGACCGCACTGCGGCGCAGCTCGAACAGATACGACAAGCGCTATGTGCATTGCGAGCGCCCCACCGTGGTCACGGGGGGCGAACTGACCCTGCCGATGCTGGATCTGACCTACAACCCGACCGCGCGGACCTATCAGGCGCCGCTGCAGCTCAAATCGACGGGCGGGGTGTTCATCGTCGACGATCTCGGGCGCCAGGAGGAGTCGCCGCAAGCGCTCATCAACCGCTGGATCGTACCGCTCGAGGAAGGTCACGACATCCTCGCGCTGCAATCGGGGGAGAAGTTCATCGCCCCGTTCGACACGCTGGTGATCTTTTCGACCAACTTTCACCCGAACGAGATATTCGACAAGGCGGCGCTGCGCCGGATCTTCTTCAAGATCAAGATCGACGGCCCCAGCCAGCAGGATTTCCTGAAGATCTTTGCGCTGGTGGCGCGCAAGAAGGGCATGCCCCTCGACGAGGACGCGCTCGTGCATCTCATCCGGCAGAAATACCCCACCATCGACAACATCTATGCGAACTATCAGCCGGCCTTCCTGATCGACCAGATGGCGGCGATCTGCGATTTCGAGGGGATCCCCTATCAGATGACCCCCGAACTCATTGATCGTGCCTGGGCCAACATGTTCGTGCGCGACGAGGCAATCACCCGATGACCTGCGCGGGACGCGCCGCCGGCGAACAGCGCGCATGAACGACGCGGTAGATCGCCGCGTCCGCGCAAGCTTTGGGTGCCAGAGCCTGATGCGCAGCATCGAGGCCGAGCTTTTCGAGGCGACGCCGGGGCGCTGCCGTATCGGCGCACCGATCCCCGACTGGGCCCGTCAGCAGCACGGCGCCGCCCATGGCGGGCTGACCTTCGCGCTGGGCGACACCGCAGCCGGTTATGCCGCGCTCACGCTGTTGCCGGAGGGGCGCGAGGTGATGACCGCCGAAATGAAGATCAACCTGATGAGCCCGGCGGTCGGCGACCGTTTGTGCGCCACTGGCGAGGTCGTGCGCTCCGGGCGCCGGCTGACCGTGGTGCGCGCACAGATCGAGGTGCTGCGCGACGACACCGCCACCACCGTCGCGGTCTTGCAGGGCACCATGATCGCCGTTGATCCGCCCGCCGGCTGATCGCCGCACCCGGCCGGCCGGATTCAGATCAGGCCGGCCTTTCGCGCCGCGGGGCGATAGTTGCGGCTGACCGGAACCTCGGCGCCATCGGCCATCTGCAATGTCACGCGCCCATGGGTGTTGCGCCGCCCCGTCACCGCATCCTGCGCCACCCAGTGCGAGCGATGGACCCGCAGGCCCCGCGCGCCGGCAAGCTCGGCTTCTGCATCGCGCATCCGCATCAGGATGAGTGCGCGCGCCGCGCGGGTGACCACCAGAAGATAGTGATCCTGCGCCTCGAGGCGGATGATCGGCGCGCGCTTCTCCACCGGCAGGTGACGCAGGAAGCGCGCCTGCGCGCTGACATCGGCGTCGGCGGCGGGCGCCGCGCTGCCCCCCTGCCCGCCCAGCAGCCAGCGCAGCACAGTGATCGCGACCGATACCGCGAGCACGATCGCCACGAGGTAGAGGTAATCGGCAAGACCGCCCCAGCCGGGAAACAGCGCCCGGTTGAGAAGCCAGACCCCGGCCGCCAGGATCAGCGCGTATCCGATATCGAGCGCGATCGACCACGCCATGGCCGGTATACGTGCGTGCGGCGGCGCGCCGTCGAGGCGGCGAAACACCAGGTGCAGCACCACGGCGGCCGCCACGACCGCGCCCCAGTAGAAGCCGCGCGCCACGGGCTGCAGCGCTGCATAGGTTCCGAACGGTCCCGCCAGTGTGGCGCCCAGCGTGGCCAACACCCACACGGCGGCCGGCCCTTGTAACTGGCGAAGCGTGAAGGGCAATCGGCGCATCCGGCTGACATCTCGCGCAATTATCGGGCAACTGGCGCAGTGCAGATTGCCCCGATCCGGCGCGTGACGCAATCGCAAGTCCACCACACCAGATTGAAGGCGTGCCTGGATGTCCCTCGACCCCATCCTGTACAGTACCGACGCGATCCGCATTCATGTCCTCGCCGCCGCAGTGACGGTGGTGCTGACGATTGCAATCTTCTGCCTCGCGCGCGGCAGCCGCACGCACCGCATCCTCGGATGGGCGTGGGTCGCGGAGATGGCGGTTGTCGCGGTGTCCAGCTTCGGCATCTACACGATCCGCGTCATCGGCCCGTTCAGCCCCATCCACCTGCTCTCGGCCGGGGTGTTGATCGGTCTGGTCAGCGGCGTTCGCGCCGCGCGTGGCGGCCATGTGCAGGACCACCGCAAGACGATGCTCGGCATGGTCTGGGGCGGGCTGATCATTGCCGGGGGATTCACCTTCCTGCCCGGCCGGATCATGCATGCCACGCTGTTCGGCGGTTGACGCGCCCGCCACCACGACCGGTCGCCGCAGCGATACGACCTTGACTTGCCGGCGCGGAAACGACATGTGGGGGTCGTGCCCATCGCGCTGCCGCGTGAGCAGCCCGCGAAGCGATCGCGGTGAACGACGGGCCGGGGTGCTGCGGCACCCGACCACGGACTCCCGACATCACGCGTGGGGGTAGGTGCGGCGCATGGCGCGCGCATCTCCACTTCACATGTCCGGCGCCGTGACGTCGGGCCAATGGCGGGACCGCCCGCCCCGAAAGGCATGATCTTGACAGACTTTTCCACGCTCGACCTGCACCCCGCGCTCATCCGGGCGCTCGCGGCCGAGGACATCACCGAACCGACCCCGATCCAGAGCCAGGCCATCCCGCATATCCTCGCGGGGCGCGATGTGATGGGCCTTGCGCAGACCGGCACCGGCAAGACGGCGGCTTTCGGCCTGCCGCTGGTGCACATGCTGATGGGCCGCGGCAAGGCCGCGCCGAAGGCGCCGCGCGCACTGATCCTTGCGCCCACCCGCGAGTTGGTCAACCAGATCGCGGCCAGCCTGACCTCGCTGAGCCGCGACATGCCGATCTCGGTCGCAACCGTGGTGGGCGGCGCGTCGATCAATGCGCAGGTCCAGCGGCTGAAGCGCGGCACCGACATCCTCGTGGCGACGCCTGGCCGGCTCATCGACCTTCTGAACCGCGGCGCCGTCACCCTCGGCAGCGCCGAGAAGCTGGTTCTGGACGAGGCGGATCAGATGCTCGATCTGGGCTTCATCCACGCGCTGCGCCGGATCGCGCAGCACCTGCCCGAACGCCGTCAGACCACCCTGTTCTCGGCCACGATGCCCAAGGCGATGGCCGAGCTTTCGGCCACCTATCTGCGCGACCCGGTGCGGGTCCAGGTCACCCCTCCCGGTGTCGCGGCCGAGCGGATCGCGCAGGCGGTGCATTTCATCGACCAGAGCGGCAAGGCGCGGCTTTTGCAGGAGTATCTGAACGCCCATCCGGGTGAGCTTGCGCTGGTGTTCTCGCGCACCAAGCACGGGGCCGAGAAGCTGATGAAGCTGCTCACCAGCTGGGGTTTTCAGGCCGCTTCGATCCATGGCAACAAGAGCCAGGGCCAGCGCGAGCGCGCGCTCAAGGGCTTCCGCAGCGGGCACACGCATGTGCTCGTGGCCACGGATGTCGCGGCGCGCGGGCTGGACATTCCCGCCGTGCGCCATGTCTACAACCTCGACCTGCCGGATGTGCCGGAGGCCTATGTCCACCGCATCGGCCGCACCGCCCGCGCCGGGGCCGAAGGCAACGCGATGGCATTCTGCGCCCCGTCCGAGATCGGATCGCTGCGCGCCATCGAGAAGACGCTCGGCAACCCGTTGCGGATCGCCGGCGGCACGCCCCCGGCCGAGTCGGCGGCGTCCAAACCCGGCCGCCGCCCCGGCGGCGCGCGCGGTGGTGCCGAAGGGCGAAGCCGTCGCCCGCAGCGCCGGCCGCGCAAGGCTGCCTGATCGACGCGCCGCGGCCGCTGATGCGTCACGCCACGGCATGGCCCCCGCCCGACGAGGCGGGGGCCTTTGCACACGCGCTCTTGCGGATACGCGCAGCGGGTTTCAGTGCAGTTTCTCGGTCAGGTTGATCGACACGCACTGGTTATCGATCCCATCGATGGTCATCACCCGGCCCGCCGCTTCGGCATCGAGACCGCAGCGCTTCGCCCAGCGCGGCCAGCTTGCCGGGATCAGCCCGAGAACACGCGCCGCGCCCAGCTCGCGCGCCGAGCGCGTCATCTCGGTGATCAGGTGGGCGTGCACCCGCCGCCGGATCTTTTGGGGCGTGTCATGCGCCACGAAGACCCGCGAAGATTCCCAGATGCTTTCGGCGACGGGAGCCGTGTCATACAGCAGATCCGACGGAATCGAATCCAGCAGCCCGCGCTGCGCATCCCGGATCATGTAGCTGTAGATGCCGCAGCGGGCCGTTGTCGGGGTCAGGCGAATCCCGGCCAGGACCTGGCCGAATTCATGCACCGCCACCCAGCGGCTGGCCGGGGTATCGTACTGGTCGTACTCCATCCCCATCGCCTCGGGCAGATCCCAGCGGTTCTGCACGATGAAGGACTGACGCCGCGCCCGCAGCAGATTGGCGAACAGCTCGCCATGATTGTGCATGTTCCCGAAAGAGAGCGTGGTGGTTTGCATGGTCTTGGTCTCCTTGCTTGGTTGAAAAAACTTCAACCCCGCGCTGGAGGAGACGTGACGCTCAGAGCAGCCGATAATCCTTCGCACGCTGGATTGCCTCGGCGGTGGTGCGGGCGAGGAGCCGTTGCCTGGCCGACGTCAGCCGTGCTTTCAACGCACTTTCCGAGATATTGAGCTTGGCGGCTGCGGCCGCGTGACGATCTCCTGCCGCTATAAGGCGCAGGGCTTCGACTTGCGCATCGGTCAGGCTATCCGGCGGCTCCGTCATGTCATGCAGCCGGTTCACGATCGTCTCGACCCTGCTCATCTCGGCATCGTCGAATTCGCGGTCGCCGCGTGCCGCGCCTGCGATCGTGCGCGAACTCACCGGGCCGCAGGACACCGTGACCCCGTATCGCAGGCCGTATTCGGCCGCCTCCTGCAGGATGCCGAAATGATCGGGGACATTCATCTCACTCCAACGGCTGGCACCAATGGTCGAAAACCCCCAGCCGATCATGGGGTCGCGCAGCGCATATCCGTTGTTCGTGTAGTGATCCGCCCAATCCTGCCGATACGTCTGAAACATCATCAACGGCGACGCAAAACGGATATGGAGCCCGACGAAGTACCCCGCCGTCGCGATGAGCGACAGCTGATGCAATTCCAGCTCGATACCCTGTTTTACGGACATGTCTTTTTCGGCAGGTCAAACTATGCGCAGCAACCGTAGCTTGCACCAATTGCGATTACAATCCCGCCATACATGTGGAATTGTTGCCTGCTCGTAAAAGCCATGTGACGAAATGTCATAAGGTCGTGGTCGCCCGGGCCGGGCATGTCCGGGCCGCCGACACAGCGTGACCTCGCCAGCGGGTCGCGCGCCACCCCGTCCCCGATACGCTCCGGGCCGGGGTAATCCGTCGGGTCTGCGCCACCGGCCGGGCGCAGCCTGTACGCTGGACTGCGCTGAGGCCGGTCGCCGCCGGGCGGTCAGTCGCGCGATCCGGCCTTGTCGTCTTCTTCCTCGTCGTCCTCCTCGCCGGAGTCGGGCAGGTTGAAGAAGCTGTCCGCATCGCTGAAATCGGCGGCCGCGGCGTCCTCCTTCTCGGCCTCGGGCCGGCTGAGCGAGAAGGATTCCAGCCCCGCGATGGAGGACGGCATCCGCGGCTCGTCCTCCATGTCGAGCGACTGCTCCGTCGAGACCAGCTTGCGGCGTTCGTCATCGGACATCACCGCGCCTTCATCGGCCTTCTTCTTTGCGGCCTTTGCGACGACGGCGTCCAGTTCGCTCTGGCGGCACAGACCCAGCGCGACCGGATCGATCGGCTGGATATTGTTGATGTTCCAGTGGGTGCGCTCGCGGATCGACTGGATCGTCGGCTTGGTCGTCCCGACGAGTTTGCCGATCTGCGCGTCGGCGAGCTCGGGATGGAACTTGACCAGCCAGAGGATCGCGGCGGGACGGTCCTGTCGCTTGGACAGCGGCGTGTAGCGCGGGCCGCGGCGCTTTTCCTCGCCCACCGATGCGGGGTTATACTTCAGCTTCAGCCGGTGCGCGGGGTCGGCCTCGGCCTTGGCGATCTCGGTCTGATCGAGCTGGTTATGCGCCACGGGATCGAACCCCTTCACGCCGGCGGCGACATCGCCATCGGCGATCCCCTGCACTTCCAGCTCGTGCAACCCGCAGAAATCGGCGATCTGCCGGAAGCTCAGCGTCGTGTTGTCGACCAGCCAGACGGCCGTCGCCTTGGGCATAAGCGGATAATTCATGGCATCCTCCATCACACATCTTCCCCGCGCCGGGAAAACGGCTGCGAGCGGATCGCCCGCGCATCGTCGCTTTCGGGGGGTCTTGGCGTCCTTATACTGGTCGCGGGCGCCATAGAAAAGGGGAAATGCGGTCGGCGCGGCGCCTGCCGATCAGCTGTCGTCGCGCCAGCGGTTGACCATCGGATACCGCCGGTCCAGCCAGAAGGCCCGGCGCGTCAGGCGTGTCCCCGGCGCGGACTGGAAGCGTTTCCACTCGGAAATATAGAGCAGATGCTCGACCCGTTTCACGGTGGCGCGGTCATGCCCCTCTGCCACCAGTTCGGCCACCGACAGCTCGCGGTCCACCAACCCGTACAGAATGGCGTCGAGCACCTCATAGGGCGGCAGGCTGTCCTCGTCGCGCTGGCCCTGCGCAAGCTCGGCCGAGGGCGGCTTGTCGATGATGCGGGGCGGCACCACGATGCCGGCGGGCGCGCGCATCCATGGGCGGTGATTGGCGTTGCGCCAGCGGCAGGTTTCGAAGACCCGCGTCTTGTAGAGGTCCTTGATCGGATTGTAGCCGCCATTCATGTCGCCATAGATCGTGGCATATCCGACGGCGATTTCCGACTTGTTGCCGGTGGTCAGCAGCATCTCGCCAAACTTGTTCGACACCGCCATCAAGAGCAGCCCGCGCAGCCGCGACTGGATGTTTTCCTCGGTGACGTCGGGGGCGTGGCCGGAAAACAGCGGTGCCAGCGTCTGGGTCACGGCACCGCGGGCATCGTCGATCGGCAGATCCTGCAGCGGACAACCCAGCCGCGCCGCCAGATCCGCCGCATCTTCCAGCGACTCGGGGGCGGTGTATTCGGATGGCAGGCGCACGCAGCGCACATTCTCGGGGCCCAGCGCATCCGCGGCAATCACCGCCACGAGCGCCGAGTCGATGCCGCCCGACAACCCCAGCAGCGCCTTCGTGAAACCCGATTTGCGCAGGTAGTCGCCGGTCCCCTCGACCATGGCCCTGTAGTCCTGCTCCCAGTCGTCCGGGCGGCGCGGCAGGGTCGCCGGGATCGCGCGCCAGCCGGTATCGCCATGCGCGAAATCGACATGCGCGACGGCCTCGTCAAAGGCGGGGAGCAGAGCGACAAGATCACCGCCGGGGTTGAGCACGAAGCTGGCGCCGTCGAATACCTGATCGTCCTGCCCCCCGACCATGTTGAGATAGACTAGCGGCAGCCCGGTCTCGACCACGCGCGCGACCATATGGCCCATGCGGGTGTCGAAGCGGCCACGCGAATAGGGCGACCCGTTGGGCACCAGCAGCAGCTCGGCACCGGATTCGGCCTGCGCCTCGGCGACGTCGGAGCTCCAGGCATCCTCGCAGATCGGGCTGCCCAGCCGCAGCGGACCCACGCTGTAGGGCCCCGATATGTCGCCCGCCACGTAGAGGCGGCATTCGTCAAAGACGCTCTTGTTGGGCAACTGGTGCTTGCGCAGCACCGCCTTGACGCGCCCGCCTTGCAGCACATACCAGGCGTTGAACAGCTGCCCGCCGCCCATCCACGGCCCGCCGACCCCGATGGCCGGTCCCTCGGCGCATGCAGCCGCGAGCGCTTCGATGGTTCGCATCGCATCCGCCGCGAAGGCGGGCTTCGTGACCAGATCCTGCGTCTGGTACCCGGTGATGAACATTTCGGGCAGCGCCAGCATGTCGGCACCGGCCTCGCGGGCGGTGATCCACGCCTCGCGCGCGCGTTGCGCATTCGCGTCGAGCGCGCCGACGGTGGGATTGAGTTGCGCCAGAGTAAGGCGGAATCCGCGGTCCATGAGTGCTCCGTGTCAGGCCGGTGACCTCTTAGCAGAGTTTGCGCCGCAGAAAAGCACCCGGGCGCGAAACCCTTGCCAGCCGCCGGGGGGTCACCTAGGCTGCGCGCGTCGGCGATCAATGCGGCCGCATGGCAGGCGGCCCGGCAAGATCAGGGAGAGAGAGTCGTGGCAGCGATCGATGAGCTGATGAAGGGAAAGCTGGCGCGCCTTGCGCTCATGGCGTCGCTGGCGGCGGTCGCGCCGGTGGCGGTCGGGGCGCAGGACAGCGACGGCGAGGTCGTGACGCAGCAATACGATGATGGCGGCGTCTATGAGGGCACCTTCCGCGACGGGCTGCAACACGGGCACGGCACCTATCGCCTGCCCAACGGCTTCGAATACACCGGCGACTGGGTCGAGGGCGAAATCACCGGCGAGGGCGTTGCGCGTTACCCCAACGGCTCGGTCTATGAAGGCAGCTTCGTGGCAGGCAAGCCGCATGGCACCGGCACCATCACCTTCGCCGATGGCAGCACCTATGAAGGCGAGTGGGTCGAGGGTGTGATGCACGGCACGGGCGTGCAGACCTATGCCGACGGCGTGCGCTATGAAGGCGACTTCGTCGATGGGCAGCCGCACGGCCAGGGGGTGCTCGAACGTCCCGGCGGTTACCGCTACGAGGGCGACTGGGTCGAGGGCGAGAAGCATGGCTCCGCCACCATCACCTATGAGGACGGCGCGGTATATGAGGGCAGCATGGAGGCCGGGGAACGTTCCGGCGAGGGCACGCTGACCCGGCCCGACGGCCTGACCTATGAGGGCGGCTGGGAGGCCGGACGGATACACGGCACCGGACGGCTGGTGCAGCCGGAGGGGGATGTTTACGAAGGCAGTTTCGAGAACGGCCAGCGCTCCGGCGAGGGGCGCGTGGAATATGCCGATGGCGCGGTCTATGAAGGCATGTTCGCCAATGACGCGCGGCACGGCCAGGGCACCTTCACCAGCGATGACGGCTTCGAGTATGTCGGGGAATGGGTCGATGGCCGCATCGAGGGCGAGGGCCGCGCCACCTATCCCGACGGGTCGGTTTACGAGGGCATGTTCCGCGACGGACTCGCCGATGGTCGCGGCGCCATCACCTACCCCGACGGCAGCACCTATGAGGGCGACTGGCGCGACGGCGTCATCGAGGGCGAAGGGATCGCCCGCTACGAAAGCGGGCTGGTCTATGAAGGCGAATTCGTGGATGCGCGCGCCCATGGCCAGGGCCGCATGACCTACCCCGACGGCACCACCTATGAGGGCGACTGGCGCGCCGGAGAACGGCACGGGACCGGCATCGCCACTTTCCCGGATGGCACCGTGTATGAGGGCGACTTCGTTGACGGTGCGCGCCACGGCGAAGGCACCATCCAGATGCCCGACGGATTCAGTTACAGCGGCGAATGGCGCGGCGGCGAAATCCATGGCGAGGGGGTTGCGACCTATTCCAGCGGCGATGTGTATGAAGGCAGCTTCGAGGACGGGCGCCGGCACGGTTTCGGCACGCTGCGTTACGCCAGCGGCGAGGAGCAGAGCGGCATCTGGGAAGGGGGCGCGCTGGTCGACCCGGACGGCGATGCCGCGCGCGACGAAACCCCGCAGGAAACGCCCGAGACCCCCGAAGCGGACGACCCCGAGGCAAACGACCCCGAGCCGGCGACCGACTGATCAGACCGCCGCGCCGGCGTCCAGCCGCGCGAGGAACCCCTCGGCCTCGCCAAGCACCGTTTCACGATGCGCGGGCTCCATCCCGTCCCAGTTGCGGTAGATCCGCGACATGCGCGGGTTGTGCTCGAATCGCGTGCGGTGCCGCGTCAGAAAGTGCCAGTAGAGCTGATTGAACGGGCAGGCGCGCGGCCCGGTGCGGTCCTTTACCCGGTAATGACAGCGCGCGCAGTAATCGGACATCCGGTTGATGTAGGCCCCGCCCGACACATAGGGCTTGGACGCGATCAGCCCGCCATCCGCGAACTGCGACATGCCCAGGGTATTCGGCGCCTCCACCCATTCGACGGCATCGGCATAGACGGACAGGTACCATTCATGCACCTGCTGCGGCGCCACGCCGGCGAGCAAGGCAAAGTTGCCCGTAACCATCAGCCGCTGGATGTGATGGGCATAGGCCTCGTCGCGCGTCTGCTCGACCACATGCGACAGGCAATTCATCCGCGTGGGTGCCCCCCAGTAGAGGGGCGGCAAGTCGCGGTCATGCGCCAGCGTGTTGCGCGCGGTGTAGCTCGGGCCCTCTTGGAAATAGGTGGCCCGCACGAATTCTCGCCAGCCGATGATCTGACGGATGAACCCCTCCGCCGCGTTGATCGGGGCGTGGCCGTCGCGCCATGCCGCCGCGACCCGGTGGCAGACCTCCATCGAATCCAGCAGACCGAAATTGAGATAGAGCCCGATCACCGCATGGTTGAGATAGCGGTCCTGCGACAGCATCGCGTCCTGATACGTGCCGAAATCGGGCAATGCATGCGTGATGAAATGCTCCAGCGCGCGCAGCGCCCCGGCGCGATCGGTCGCGAAATGAAACGGCCGCAAGCGGCCGAAACGGGTGCCGAACCTTGCCTCCACCAGATCGAGCACCGCGGCGGTCACGGCGTCCGGCTCGGTCCGCAGTGGCCCCGCGCGCAGCATCTCGGCGCGCGCGGGCTTGCGGTTCTCATGATCGTAGTTCCATTTGCCGCCCGCCGGGGCGTCGCCGTCCATCAGCAATCCGGTCGCGCGCCGCATTTCGCGGTAGAAATGCTCCATGCGCCGGACCTTGCGCCCCTTGGCCCAGCGCGCGAACCAGCCTTGCGAGCAGATGAACCGGTCATCGGGCAGCTGGAGCAGGGTCAGCGGCACGGCATCGAGTTCCGCGATCAGCCGCCATTCTCCGGGCTGCGTCGCGATCACGTCCTGCGCGCCATGTTGATGCGCGCGGCGCAGCAGTTCGGCGCGGATGGATCCGGCATTCTGCGGGTCATCGAGCGCCGTATAGGCCACGCGCCACCCTCGCCCGCGCAGCTCGGCGGCGAATTTGCGCATCGCGGCAAGGACGAAGGCGATCTTCTTCGGGTGATGCGGGGCATAGGTCGCCTCCGCCATCACCTCGGCCATCACGATGATATCGCGCGCCGGATCGGCGTTGCGCAGGGCGGCGACGTCATGGCTGAGCTGATCGCCAAGCACAAGGACAAGCCGCGGTTCCGGCGTCACCACGGGATGGCCCGCCCGGCATAGTCAAAAAACCCGCCGGACTGGTCGGGGGTCAGATCGTCCATCACCGCGATCAGACGCTGCGCGGCCTGCTCGGGCGTCACGGTCGGGTGCCGCGTGGCGTAACGGCGTGTCAGCCCGGTCGCCACGGTGCCGGGATGCAGCGCGACACAGATGTTGTCGCGGTGCTTGCGCGCCAGTTCGATCGCCGCGGTGTGCAGGATCTGATTCAGCGCCGCCTTCGAGGCGCGATACCCATACCACCCACCATAGCCGTTATCCCCGATCGAGCCGACCCGCGCCGACAACGCGGCGACGACGCTGCGCCCGCCGCGCGGCAGGAGCCGGGGCACATGTCGCAGCACCAGCGCCGGGCCGATCGCATTGAGGCGGAACTGCGCCATCAGGGACGCCGCGTCGAGCTGGTGCAACGCCTTTTCCGGGCCCTTGGCGTCGATCTCCAGCGCGCCGGTGGCCACGAAGATCAGATCGAAGCTGCCGTCGAGCGCCCCCAGATGCGCAGCGACCGAGTCGGCATCGGTCACATTCAGCCCATCCCCGCTGCGCGACAGGCCGGTGACCTCGGTGCCGACCCGTGTGAGCTGCTGGCACATCGCCGCGCCGATCCCGCCCGAGGACCCGATCACCAAAGCCCGTCGAAACCCGCCGGCCATCCCGTTCTCTCCATGCCGTTGATCGACAGGCGAGCTAGCCTTGCCTGCGACGTCGTCAAATCTGCCCTTTTCATTCATCCGCAGATGGGTATGCTGTGATGCATGACACGGAATATCCGCACCCTGTCACGCCTGTCGCCCGCCCCGCTGCCGGGGCTGCGTCTGTGCCTTCTCCTTAGCCGCCTCTGAGCGTGCCTGCGGGCGCGAGCGCTCAGAGGACAGTCGCGCGCCCATGCAGACCCGGCCCGAGGACCAAGCGAGAGACATTCCGATGACCCAGACAGCCCAGCAGGACCGCGTCCTGATCTTCGACACCACCCTGCGCGACGGTGAACAATCTCCCGGCGCGACGATGTCGCATGGCGAGAAGCTGGAGATTGCCACGCTGCTCGACGAGATGGGCGTGGACATAATCGAGGCGGGCTTTCCCATCGCCTCGCAGGGCGACTTCGAAGCAGTGCGCGATATCGCGAAACTGACCAAGCGCGCCACGATCTGCGGGCTCGCCCGCGCCAACCCGACCGATATCGACCGCGCCTGGGAAGCGATACGCCACGCCACCAGCCCGCGCATCCACACCTTCATCGGCACATCGCCCACCCATCGCGACATCACCACGCTCGACATGGACGGGATGGCGGCGCGGATCCACGAAACCGTCACCCATGCGCGCAACCTGTGCGACGATGTCCAGTGGTCGCCCATGGACGCAACCCGGACCGAGCGCGACTTCCTGTGTCGGGTGGTCGAGATCGCCATCAAGGCGGGCGCCACGACCATCAACATCCCCGACACTGTCGGCTATACCGCCCCGCGCGAATCCGCCGAGCTGATCCGCATGCTGCGCGAGCGCGTGCCCGGCGCCGACGACATCGTCTTTTCCACGCACTGCCATAACGACCTGGGCATGGCGACGGCCAATTCGCTCGCCGCGGTCGAGGCCGGCGCGCGCCAGATCGAATGCACAATCAACGGCCTCGGGGAGCGCGCCGGCAACACCGCGCTCGAAGAGGTGGTGATGGCGCTGCGCGTGCGCAACGACATCATGCCCTACCGCACCGCCATCGACACGACCCGCATCATGCAGGCCAGCCGCCTTGTATCGACGGTCTCGGGGTTCGCGGTGCAGTACAACAAGGCGATTGTCGGAAAGAACGCCTTCGCGCACGAATCGGGCATCCACCAGGACGGCGTGCTCAAGAACGCCGAAACCTTCGAGATCATGAAGCCCGAGGATATCGGCCTGCACGCCACCAATCTGGTGATGGGCAAGCATTCGGGTCGCGCGGCATTGCGCGCCAAGCTGTCGGAGCTGGGCTACGAGGTGGGTGACAATCAGCTCAGCGACATCTTCGTGCGCTTCAAGGACCTCGCCGACCGCAAGAAGGAAGTCTATGACGACGACCTGATCGCCCTGATGGCCGACAACGCCACCAACGCCGAGCACGACTTCATCCAGCTGCGGCAGCTGCGGGTCGTGTGCGGCACGCAGGCGCCGCAAAGCGCCGAGCTCACCCTGAGCATCGACGGCGCAGAGCACAGCACCGAGGCTACCGGCGACGGCCCGGTGGATGCGACCTTCAACGCGGTCAAGGCGCTCTATCCGCATGATGTCAAGCTGCAACTTTATCAGGTGCATGCCGTCACCGAGGGCACCGACGCGCAGGCCACCGTCAGCGTGCGGCTGGAGGATGAGGGGCGCGTTTTCACCGGGCAGTCCTCGGACACCGACACGGTCGTCGCTTCGGCAAAGGCCTATGTGAACGCGCTCAACAAGATGATCATCGGGCGCAATCGCAGCCGCGCCGGCGCGGCGCTGCAATCCGCGTCGTGAGCCGACGGCGTCGCCGCCGCACGGTCGCTTGCCGGCGGTGACGAGGTGCGCGGATTCGCGCTTTCATGCCGACGGCGGCCCCTTTACGCCCGCGCCCGCGCGGGCCTATAAGGAACCCCGGCCCGCGCGGTCAGCCGCGCGGGTCCATTGATGACATGGGACAGGATATCCTCGGGATGGTTGGAATAGCGGGTCTGTTTTCGTCGGACATGGCGATCGACCTCGGCACGGCGAACACGCTGGTCTATGTGAAGGGCCGCGGGATCATCCTGAATGAACCCTCCGTGGTGGCGTACCACGTCAAGGACGGCAAGAAATCGGTGCTGGCCGTGGGCGAGGACGCCAAGCTGATGCTGGGCCGCACCCCCGGTTCGATCGAGGCGATCCGCCCGATGCGCGACGGGGTGATCGCGGATTTCGACGTCGCCGAGGAAATGATCAAGCACTTCATCCGCAAGGTCCACAAACGCACCACCTTCACCAAGCCCAAGATCATCGTCTGCGTGCCCTATGGCGCGACCCCGGTCGAAAAGCGCGCCATTCGCCAGTCGGTGCTGTCGGCGGGCGCGCGGCGCGCCGGGCTGATCGCCGAACCGATCGCCGCGGCCATCGGGGCGGGGATGCCGATCACCGACCCCACCGGCTCGATGGTCGTCGATATCGGCGGCGGCACCACCGAGGTCGCGGTGCTGTCGTTGGGCGATATCGTCTACGCGCGCTCGGTGCGCGTGGGTGGCGACCGCATGGACGAGGCCATCATCTCCTATCTGCGCCGTCAGCAGAACCTGTTGATCGGCGAAGCCACGGCCGAGCGCATCAAGACCTCGATCGGCACGGCCCGCATGCCTGATGACGGGCGCGGCGCTGTGCTGCAGATTCGCGGCCGCGACCTGCTCAACGGTGTCCCGCGCGAGATCGAGATCAGCCAGGCACAGGTCGCCGAGGCACTTTCGGAGACGGTGCAGCAGATGTGCGAGGCCGTCATGATGGCGCTCGAGGCGACGCCGCCGGACCTCGCCGCCGACATCGTCGATCGCGGCGTGATGCTGACGGGTGGCGGCGCCCTTCTGGGCGAGCTGGATCTCGCGCTGCGCGAACAGACGGGGCTCGCCATCTCGGTCGCCGATGAATCGCTCAACTGCGTTGCAATGGGGACCGGCAAGGCCCTTGAATACGAGAAGCAGTTGCGCCATGCGATAGATTATGAAAGCTGACCGCGCACAGGCGGCAGGCCCCGCACCCGTCGAGAGGTTGCCGTGGCGAGTGACAGAAACGGACAACCACAATACACTGCGCCGATCCGGAACATCCTGATCGGCCTGCTGGCCGTGGCACTGATCGCGGTGTTCACGCTGTGGCGCGTGGACAGCCCGCGCGTGGAGCGGCTGCGCGCCGATATCGTGGATCGCATCGTGCCCGGCTTCGAATGGGCCATGCGCCCGGCCACCACCGTCGCCGGCATGGTGGATGAGCTACGCTCCTTCGCGCGGGTCTATGAGCAGAACCAGGAGCTGCGCCGCGAGCTGCAGCAGATGAAGGCGTGGCGCGAGGCGGCGCTGCAGCTGGAACAGAAGAACGCCAAGCTGCTCGATCTCAATCAGGTGCGGGTGGATCCCCGACTGACCCATGTCACCGGCATCGTGATGGCGGATTCGGGGTCACCGTTCCGCCAGTCGGTGCTGCTCAATGTCGGGCGGCGCGACGGGATTCGCGATGGTTGGGCCACGATGGACGGGCTGGGGCTGGTCGGCCGGATATCGGGGGTCGGGCGTCAGACCGCGCGCGTCGTGCTCTTGACCGATTCCAACAGCCGCGTACCGGTCACGATTCAACCCTCCGGGCAGCGGGCCGTGCTGACCGGTGACAACACCCGCCTTCCACTGGCCGATTTCATCGAATCCCCCGAACTCGTGCGCCCGGGCGACCGCGTCGTCACCTCTGGCGACGGATCGGTTTTCCCGTCCGGCCTGCTGGTGGGCGAGCTGGCGCGGGGCGCGGACCGGCACTGGCGCGTGCGGCTGGCCGCCGATTACGAGCGGCTGGAATTCCTGCGCGTGCTGCGGTCGCGCCCGATCGAGCAGATCCCGGATGCCGGCACGCTGATCGCGCCATTGCAGGCGCCCCAAGGCCCGCCGGAGGCCGCCGCCGGGGACCGCCCCGCCCAACGCCCGACGGAGCGCGCCGATGGCTGATCCACGCGCCCTGCCCGCGAACCGGCTGGGATATGCGGCGTTATTCATCGCCCTGATGGGGCTGTCGCTGTTTGTCCGCCTGTTGCCGTTGAGCACGACACCGCCCGCCCTGCCCGCGCCGGATCTGATGCTGTGCCTGACACTGGCCTGGGTGCTGCGCCGGCCGGACCTGCTGCCCGCGCTCCTGATTGCCGCTGCCTTCCTGCTGGAAGATATCCTGCTCATGCGGCCGCCCGGACTGTGGGCGGTGATCGTGCTGGCCGGAACCGAGTTCCTGCGCGCGAGACAGCCGCAGATGCGCGACCAGAGCTTTCTCGCCGAGTGGAGCGTCGTGGCCCTGATCATCGCGGCAATGTTCGTGCTGGAACGGGCGGTGCTGACGGTCACGCTGGTGCCGATGCCGGATCTGGGGCCGGCGCTGGTGCGGATGTCCGGAACGATCCTGATCTATCCGGCGGTGGTGGTCGTGCTGCATCTCGCACTGGGCGCGCGCGGCTTCGGCAGCGGCGATGCCGAAGCGGTGACGGGGGGGCGCAGACCATGACACGCAAGGCCCCTTTCACGGGTGGGCTGACACGTCGACGGGCGTTGCTCCTGGGCGGGGCGCAGGCCGCCATCGGCGGCGTGCTGTTGTGGCGGTTGCGCAGCATGCAGGTCGATCGCGCCGACAGCTTCCGCCTGCTCGCCGACGAGAACCGCATCAACATGCGCCTGATCCCCCCGGTGCGCGGCCTTATCCATGACCGCGCGGGGCGCGTGCTGGCCGGCAACGAACAGAATTACCGCATCACCATCGTGCGCGAGGACGCCGGCGACGTGGAGGAGGTGCTCACGCGGCTGTCGCGGCTGGTGCAGCTTGCGCCGGCACAGATCGAGCGCACCTTGCAGGACACGGCGCGCCACCGCCCCTTCGTCCCCGTCACCATCGCTGACCGGTTGTCCTGGGAGGAGGTGGCGCGCGTTACGGCCAACGCGCCGGCACTGCCCGGCGTCACGCCCGAGGTCGCGCTGTCGCGCCACTACCCGATGGGGCCGGATTTCGTGCATGTGCTTGGCTATGTCGGCCCCGTCAGCGAGTCGGATCTGGAGGGGCTCGACCAGCCGGACCCGGTGCTGCAGATCCCCGGGTTCCAGATCGGGAAGGTCGGGGTCGAGCGACACCTCGAGGATACGCTGCGCGGCAAGGCCGGTTCGCGACGCATCGAAGTGAACGCCGTGGGCCGCGTCATGCGCGAGATCGACCGACGCGACGGCACGCCCGGGGCGGATGTGACACTCACGCTCGATCACGGATTGCAGAATTTCGTGCAGGCGCGGCTGGGCGAGGAAAGCGCCGCCACGCTGGTCATGGATATCGACTCGGGCGACCTGCTCGCTTCGGTCTCCTCGCCGTCCTTCGATCCGAACCTCTTCGTGCGCGGCATTTCGAGCACGGATTACAACGCGCTGCTGCACAGCCGGTACCGGCCGCTGTCGAACAAGGCGGTGCAGGGGGTGTATCCGCCCGGATCAACCTACAAGATGATCGTCGCGCTCGCGGCGCTGGAAGCTGGCGAGATCACACCGGAGGAGCGGATCTTCTGCCCCGGCCATGCCGACATCTCCGGCCGCCGGTTTCATTGCTGGCGCCGCGGCGGGCACGGCCGCGTCAATCTCGTCTCGAGCCTGAGCGAATCCTGCGACGTCTATTACTACGAATTGGCGCAACGCGTCGGGATCGACCGCATCCATGCCATGGCCGAACGGATGGGAATGGGCCAGCGCTTCGATTTGCCGCTGTCGGGCGTCGCCCGTGGGCTGAACCCCACGCGCGACTGGAAACGCGCCCGGCACGGCGATGCGTGGCGCGTCGGCGACACCGTCAACGCCTCCATCGGGCAGGGGTTCGTGCTCAGCTCTCCGTTGCAGCTTCTGGTGATGACCGCCCGTCTGGCCAGCGGCCGCGCCGTCGTGCCACGGCTTCTGAAGGCCGTCGCGGGTGCCGAACAGTCGGCGCAGCAGGCGCCCTCGCTGGAGCTTCAGGCCAGCTGGCTGCGGCTGGTGCAACAGGGTATGGACGAGGTCAGCAATCACCGCCGCGGGACCGCCTTCAACACGCGCATCGTGGATTCGGCGATGCGGATGGCCGGCAAGACCGGGACCAGCCAGGTGCGCAACATCACCGCCGCAGAGCGCGCGCAGGGCGTTGTCCGCAACGAGGACCTGCCATGGGAGCGGCGCGACCACGCGCTTTATGTTGGCTACGCGCCATTCGACTCGCCGCGTTATGCCGTTTGCGTCGTCGTCGAACATGGTGGCGGCGGGGCAAGCGCGGCCGCGCCGATCGCGCGGGATGTCATGCTGCGGGCGCTGCACGGTGACATGCCGCCCCTGTCGGCCTATCCCGAACCGCAACGCAACCGCATCGAGGCGCAGCAGCAGGAGCTGCGCGAACGTCTCATCGAACAGCGCGACGACGGTCGCGACCGGGCATGAGCTATCTCGAATACACCGTCCGCCGCGTTCCCGCCGGCCCCGGAAAGATCCTGCATCTGCACTGGGCGCTGGTGGTCCTGCTGATCGCGGTCTCGTCGATCGGGTTCGTGATGCTCTACTCGGTGGCGGGGGGCAGCCTGTATCCGTGGGCTGAACCGCAGATGAAGCGTTTTGCGGTGGGCCTCGGCCTCATGTTCGTGATGGCCCTTGTACCGATCTGGTTCTGGCGCAACATCGCGGCGCTGGCCTTCGCCGTGTCGCTGCTGCTGCTGATCGGGGTGGAGTTCTTCGGTACGGTCGGCATGGGCGCGCGACGTTGGATCGATCTGGGCTTCATGCGGCTGCAACCGTCCGAGCTGAGCAAGATCACCATGGTGATGGCGCTCGCGGCCTATTACGACTGGCTGGCGCCCGAGCGGACCTCGCGGCCGTTCTGGGTGTTGCTGGCGCTGGTGCTTGTGCTGGTCCCGACAGCGCTGGTGCTGCGCCAGCCCGATCTGGGAACTGCGGTCCTGCTGCTGTTGGGCGGCGGCGCGGTGATGTTCCTTGCGGGGGTGCACTGGTTCTATTTCGCCAGCGTCTTCGCCATCGGAGGCGGCGGGGTCGCCGCGGTCCTGGCCTCGCGCGGCACGGAATGGCAACTGCTCGCCGATTATCAGTACCGGCGCATCGACGCGTTCCTCGACCCGACGATCGACCCCCTGGGTGCCGGGTATCACATCAACCAGTCGATGATTGCGCTCGGCTCGGGCGGATGGTCGGGCCGCGGATTCATGCAGGGCACACAATCGCGTCTGAACTTCCTGCCCGAAAAGCACACCGATTTCATCTTCACCACGCTGGCCGAGGAGTTCGGCTTCGTCGGTGGCGCCTCGCTGCTGGTGCTCTATGCGCTGATCATCGGGTTCTGCGTTGCCTCCGCGCTCAAGCAGCGCGACCGCTTCGCGACGCTGCTTACCCTGGGCGTGGCGATTACCTTCTTTCTGTATTTCGCCGTCAACATGGCGATGGTCATGGGGTTGGCGCCTGTGGTCGGGGTGCCGCTGCCGCTTGTGTCCTATGGCGGTTCGGCGATGATGATCCTGTTGCTGGGTTTCGGCCTGGTTCAGAGTGCACATATCCACCGACCGAGAGGACGAGGATGACAATCAAGGTGTATTTCGCGGCCGGGCGTGAACGCTGGCCTGAATGGGAAGCCCCGCTGCGCGCGGCCTTCGCCGCATGCGACCTCGCCGTGTCCATGTCGCCCGAGCCGCCGCGCGATCCCGCCCGAGTGGATTACATCATATTCGCGCCTGGTGGCGATATCGAGGATTTCACCCCTTACACGCGCTGCAAGGCGGTACTCAACCTCTGGGCGGGCGTCGAAAAGATCGTCGGCAACCCGACACTGACGCAACCGCTGTGCCGCATGGTGGACCCGGCGCTGACCGAAGGCATGGTCGAGTATGTCACCGGTCATGCGCTGCGCTATCATCTGGAAATGCACCGGCACCTGCAGGGTCAGGACGGGGTATGGCGCTCATCCGAGTTGCCGCCGCTGGCGCGCGAACGCCCGGTGGCCATGCTGGGCATCGGCGCGCTCGGCGCGGCCTGCGGCCGGGCGCTCGCCGGGCTGGGCTTTCCGGTGATGGGGTGGAGCCGCACACCGCGCGAGATCGACGGGCTGGTCTGCCATTCCGGCGAGGACGGGCTGAAGGCGGTGCTGCGCAAGGCGGGCATCGTGGTGACCCTGCTGCCCGACACCCCGCAGACCCGCAACCTGATCAACGCCGAGCGTCTGGCCCTGCTGCCCGAGGGGGCGTATCTGATCAATCCGGGGCGCGGGCCGCTGATCGACGACAATGCGCTGCTCGCTGCGCTGGACAGCGGGCGGGTTGCGGGTGCCACGCTGGATGCATTCCGCACCGAACCGCTGCCGCCCGATCACCCCTATTGGCACCATCCGCGCGCAACCGTCACGCCGCATATTGCCGCCGCCACCCGTCCGCAGACGGCGTCGCGGATCGTGGCCGAGAATATCCGCCGCGGGGAGGCGGACCAGCCCTTCCTGCACCGGGTGGATCGCGACCGCGGATACTGACCCGCAGCCGCGCTGCCGGGCTGCGCGGTTGGGGGTTTCGCTGCACCCGAGACGGGACTAGATCACACGCATGAGCCAGAATCCGCCGCAGATCCGCCCCGATATCGCGCCGCGCGCGCGCCATGACACGACGCCGCGCCCCGGCCAGCCGACAATCGGCATGGTCAGCCTCGGCTGTCCGAAGGCGCTCGTCGACAGCGAACGCATCCTGACCCGGCTGCGCGCCGAGGGCTACGCCATCGCCCCCGATTACGACGGCGCCGATGCCGTCATCGTCAACACCTGCGGCTTTCTCGACAGCGCCAAGGCCGAAAGCCTGGACGCCATCGGCGAAGCCCTCGCCGAGAACGGCCGGGTCATCGTCACCGGCTGCCTCGGCGCCGAGCCCGACTACATCACCGGCGCACATCCGCGTGTCCTCGCCGTGACCGGCCCGCACCAGTACGAACAGGTGCTTGACGCGGTGCACGCTGCCGTGCCGCCCGATCCGGACCCGTTCATCGACCTGTTGCCGGCCTCGGGCGTGTCGCTGACGCCGCGCCATTACAGCTATCTCAAGATCTCGGAAGGCTGTAACCACAAATGCCGCTTCTGCATCATCCCCGACATGCGCGGCCGGCTGCAGAGCCGCCCGCCGCATGCGGTGCTGCGCGAGGCGGAAAAACTGGTGGAAAACGGGGTGCGCGAATTGCTGGTGATCAGCCAGGACACCTCGGCCTATGGCGTGGACCGAAAGCATGACGCCCACCCGTGGAAAGGCGGCGAGGTGCGCACCCATATCACCGACCTCGCGCGCGAGCTGGGCGGCCTCGGCGCCTGGGTGCGGCTGCATTACGTCTATCCCTACCCGCATGTGCGCGAATTGATCCCGCTGATGGCAGAGGGGCTCGTGCTTCCCTATCTCGACATCCCGTTTCAGCACGCGCACCCCGACACGCTGCGGCGAATGGCCCGCCCGGCGGCCGCCGCCCGCACGCTCGACGAGATCGCGCGCTGGCGCGCCGACTGTCCCGAGATCGCGCTGCGCAGCACCTTCATCGTGGGGTACCCCGGCGAAACCGAGGACGAGTTCGAAACCCTGCTGCAATGGCTGGACGAGGCGCAGCTCGATCGGGTCGGCTGCTTTCAGTACGAAAACGTCGCCGGCGCGCGCTCCAACGCGCTGCCCGACCATGTGCCCGACGAACTCAAGCAGGAGCGCTGGGACCGCTTCATGCAAAAGGCGCAGGAGATTTCGGCGCGCAAGCTCGCGGCGCGGTTGGGCCGGGAAATCGATGTGATCGTCGATGCGGTGGACACCGACGGCGCTGTGTGCCGGACCAAGGCCGATGCGCCCGAGATCGACGGGCATCTGTTCATCGATGACGATTTCGAGGATCTCGCACCGGGCGATATCACCCGGGTGCGGGTCGATGAAGCGGGCGACTACGATCTGTGGGGCCAACGGCTGCGCGGGTGATACCCGCCGCGTTTTCCCGGCCCCGCAGCCCCTTCAGATGGGCCCATGCATAGGGGCGCGACGTGCCTGCCGCGCCCCCGGTCCGCCCTGGTCGGGCGATCCGATCGTCCCGACGCCTTACATGCGCGCGGCGACGTTTTCCCAGTTCACCAGCTTGTCGAGGAAATTCTGCAGATATGCCGGGCGCTTGTTCCGGAAATCGATGTAGTAGGAATGCTCCCATACATCGCAGCCCAGCAGCGCGGTCTGCCCGAAGCACAGCGGGTTCACGCCGTTCTCGGTCTTGGTGACCTTCAGGCTGCCATCCTTGTCCTTGACCAGCCAGGCCCAGCCCGATCCGAACTGTCCCACACCCGCGGCCGCGAACTCTTCCTTGAACTTCTCGACGCTGCCGAAGGCCTCGGTCAGCGCGCGCTCCAGCTCGCCGGGCATCTTCTTCTCGCCCGGGCCCATCATTTCCCAGAACTGGGTGTGGTTCCAGTGCTGCGACGCGTTGTTGAAGATGCCGGACTGGGCGACGGCCTTGGGATCATAGGTGCCCTTGACGATTTCCTCGACGGGCTTTCCCTCCCACTCGGTGCCGGCGATGGCCTTGTTGCCATTGTCGACATAGGCCTTGTGGTGGATGTCGTGATGGTATTCCAGCGTCTCGCGGCTCATGCCGAGATCAGCAAGCGCATCGTGGCTGTAGGGCAGATCGGGAAGTTCGAAAGCCATGCTTCACGTCCTTTCTTGTTTGCACATTCGTCGCGAGAAATAAGAGACTTATCGCCAGCAAGGTCAAGCCCCCCGGCGGCTGCGCCGCCGCATGCGCAACGCGGTCACCCCACCGGCAGCAGCGCCGCGCCGACGCGGCGGCCTTCCGACAGCAGCACGTTGTAGCTGCGGCAGGCGGCCGGGCTTGCCATGATCTCCACCCCGGGGCCGGCCGCCTCGATGGGTGCGCGCAGGGCATCGGGGATATGCGCGATCTCGGCACCGGTACCCACGAACACGACGTCGAGACGCTCGGCCACGGCGACGATGGTATGCGGGTCGTCCAGACCGCCCCACGCATAGGGCCCGCCCGGCATCACCAGCACCGGCCCCTCATGCAGCTGTCCGCCGACCCGGAAGAAACCGGGCCCGTAGCCGTCGATGGGCACGCCACCGTCGAAATCAACTTCGTTGAGCCGCATGCACCCCCCGATATCATTGCCAGACCGGCAGCCCGGCCAGCGCCGCGAGCGCGATCAGAAGATAGGCGACGCGCCGATACAGCGTCTCGCCCTCAGGGCGGAACATAGCAGCCCCGGCGATATTGGCCAACATGAATGGCGGCACCATCACGAGGCCGAGCACGATCGCCGTAACCGCCAGATGCCCCATCAACCCCAGCATCCCGAGCGTGGCGACGCTGGTCGCCACGAAATAGATCAGGAAGTTGCCGCGGATCATCGCCGCCGGCAGACCGCTGGCCATGTAGAACAGGATCACCGGCGGGCCGCCAATGCCGGTGCTGCCGCCCAGAAACCCGGAGACCCAGCCCGTCGCGACGGGCACCGCCCCGCCGCGCGGGCCGCGATAGCGCCAGCCGCCGACCAGCAGCGCAAGAAGCGCAAGTGCAAGCAACGACACCGACCACTGGAACACCTCCACCGGGACACGCCCGAGCACCCACAGACCCAGCGGCAACCCGACCGCCATGCCACCGCACAGGCGCAGCAACTCGCGCGGGGACCCGTCGCGAAAAGCCCGCGGCAGGCTCGGCAAGGGGCCGATGAAATCCATCACGACCAGCAGCGTGAGAACCCAGAAGGGCGGCACGACCGACGCCGCGACCGGGACGAACACCAGCGCCGTGCCAAAGCCCGTAAAGCCGCGCACCAGCCCAGACAGCACCGCAGCGAGAAGCAACCAGCCCAGCCCCGGCGTCGCCAGTGCTGCCTCGACTGCGCTCACGACTCGCGCTTGGCCCCCTTTGCGAACTGCGTGCCGGCGGTATCGCTTTCCGCCTTGCTCCAGTCACGCTTGGTGCCGAGGAAAAGCAGAACCGCCGCGGCCACATAGATCGAGGAATAGGTGCCGATGATGACGCCCCAGATCATCGCGAAGACGAAGCCGCGGATCACATCCCCGCCCAGCACGAACAGCGAGATGAGCGCAAGCAGCGTCGTCACAGAGGTCATGACCGTCCGCGACAGCGTCTCGTTGACCGACAGGTTCAGAACCTCGCGCAGCGGGCGCTTCTTGTATTTGATGAGGTTCTCGCGCACGCGGTCATAGACCACCACCGTGTCGTTGAGCGAATACCCCACGATGGTCAGAAGTGCCGCAATGATGGCCAGGTCGAACCGTATCTGCAGTAGCGAGAAGATGCCGAGGGTCAGGACCACGTCATGCGTGATGGCGGCGACCGCACCCAGGCTGAACTGCCACTCGAACCGGATCCAGATGTAGAACAGTACCGCCACCAGCGCCAGCACAACCGAGATGATGGCGGCCTGGATCAGCTCGCCCGAGACCTTGGGCCCCACCGATTCGACGGACTGCACGCGCAGCGTCGGATCGACCTCCTGCATGGCCGCGGCGATGCTGTCGATCACTTCGGGGCTGACGCTTTCCTGCCCTTCCTGAGCCTGAACGCGCACCATCGCGACATTGCGATCATCGCCGAAGGCGGGGTCGAAGACTTCGGTGATTGCCACATCGCCCAGATTCAGCGGCGCGATGGCGTCACGGTACGCCGCCACATCCACGGATTGCTCCGCCTCGGTGCGGATTGTCGTGCCGCCGCGGAAATCGATCCCGAAATTCATCCCGACGATCGCGACCAGCAGCACCGACAGAATAATCGCGACGAATGAGCCACCGACGGCGTAGCGCCAGGGCGCCAGGAAGTCGATGCGTGTGTCCTGCGGGACAAGTTTGAGTCGCATGGCTGATCCTCAGATCGCAAAGGTTTTCGGGCGTTTGCGCTCGAACCACATCACCACCATCAGGCGCGTGATGAACAGCGCCGTGAAGACCGAGGTGAGAATGCCGAGGCCAAGCGTCACGGCAAAGCCCCGCACCGGCCCCGACCCCATCGCAAAGAGGATCACGGCGGTGATGAAGGTCGTGATGTTGGCGTCGAGGATCGCCGAGAGCGCCTTTTCATAACCCAGTTCGATGGCGCGCGCGGGCCCCTTGGCGGTGCGCAGTTCCTCGCGTATTCGCTCGAAGATGAGCACCGTCGCATCGACCGCCATGCCGATGGTCAGCACGATCCCGGCGATCCCCGGCAGGGTCAGCGTTGCCCCGATCAGTGACAACAACCCGAAGATCATGCCGATATTGAGCAGCAGCGCGATATTCGCGATGATACCGAAGAACCCGTAACTGAGCAGCATGAAGCCGAGCACCGCCACCAGCGCCACGATGGACGCAACGCGCCCGGCATCGATGCTGTCCTGTCCCAGCTCCGGCCCGATGGTGCGCTCTTCAAGGAAGGTCATCTCCGCCGGCAGCGCCCCGGCACGCAGCAGGATGGCGAGCTGCGTCGATTCCTCGACGGTGAAATCCCCGGTGATGATCCCCGAACCGCCCGGAATGTGCGACTGGATCGTGGGGGCCGAGATCACCTCCTCGTCGAGCACGATCGCGAAGGGTGAGCCGATATTGGCCGCCGTGTAATCCCCGAAGGCACGGCCGCCAGCCGGATTGAACCTGAAATTCACGGCCGGGCGGTTGTTCTCGTCGAAGGCGGGCTGCGCATCCACGAGCTGTTCGCCCGATACGACGGCCGAATCCTCGATGATGTAATAGGTATCGGGCTGGTCCATGGACGGCAGGACCCGGGTTCCCGGATCGGTCCGCTCATCCGGACTGCCGGCACGGCCGACGACCGGATGGAATGTCAGCCGCGCGGTGGTGCCGATCAACTCCTTGAGTTCGGCCGCCGACCCGATTCCCGGCACCTGGATCAGGATCCGGTCGGCGCCCTGGCGCTGGATCGTGGGCTCGCGGGTGCCGGCCTCGTCCACGCGCCGCCGGATGATTTCCAGCGACTGGCGCATGGTGCGGTCATCGGTTGCCGACCTTTCGGCAGCGGACAGGGTTACGACGATGTCCTCGCCATCGGCGCGCACATCCAGATCCTCGGCGCCGGTTCCGGTCACCGTGCGGATCGGCTGCGACAGTTCGCGCACGATCTGCAGCGCGCGGTTCATCCCATCGGGCTCGGATATCCTCACCCGCAGCTCGCCCGGGGGGGCCGGCTGGCGCCGCACCGCACCGACCGTGTCACGTTCGGCGCGCAGCTGGTCGCGCACTTCCGGCCACATGCTGTCGATGCGATCCGCGTAGACGTCAGAGAGATGCACCTCCGCCAGCAGATGCGCGCCGCCGCGAAGATCAAGCCCGAGATTGACCAGCGTGGAGGGCGCCCAGCTCGGCCACAGCGCGCGCTCGGCCTCCAGCTCATCCGTGGTCATGCCATCGGCGAGCTCGATCGTCTGAACGGCGTCGTTGTGACGCTCGACCCGGTCATAGAAAAGATTCGGCGCGGCAAAGATCAGCACCGCAACGCACACCGTCCAGATGATCAGGCGTTTCCAGAAGGGGATATACAGCATTTACGGCCTGCTCGTTCGGTCCTGGGGCGCCGCAGCGCGCGCCGGTTACTTGGTCTCGGCGGGTTCCGTCTTGCTCAGGACGTTCGCGATGGTGCTCTTGATCACGCGCACCTTCACACCGTCGGCAATCTCGACCTCGACTTCGCCGTCTTCCTTGACCTTGGTGATCTTGCCCACGACGCCCCCCTGCGTGACGACCTGATCGCCGCGGCGCAGGGCCTCGACCATGGCACGATGCTCCTTGAGCTTTTTCTGTTGCGGCCGGATGAGCAGGAACCACATGATCGCGAAGATCAGGATCAGCGGGATGAAGCTGGCGAACGCGCCGGCGCCTCCGACGGCATCCTGAGCATAGGCGGGGGTGACGAGCATCGATTATCCTCTTTCAGGTGAAGGGGCGGGGCGCCGCGGCCGGCGGACTGCCCGCGAATTGGCGCGCACCCTATCCGCGGGCCCTTCGCTTGGCAAGGCGAGGCGGGGAATTCGCACCCGCGCTCAGGGCACCGCCGTCAGCATCGGGGCGCCACGCCGATACCATGCGCCTCAAGCACCGCACAGGCGTGCATCAACGTGGTCTGCGCATCGCCCGAGGCGTCGATGCGCACCCATTCGGCCGGCGCGCGCGCGTCGCGCAGTTGACGGCGCACCACCGCGGCATCCGCATCCGAAGGATCGCCCGTGCGGGCGTTCACACGCTCCACCAGCTCCGTCTCCGTGGCCTGAAGCCAGAGCCCCAGAAACGGCACGCCCGCGGTCGCGGCCGCAGCCGCGGCGGCGTGCCGGTCATCCGGGCTGCTGTGCACCGCATCGAGCACGACCGACTGCCCCGCCGCCAGCGCGCATTCCGCGCGATGCTGCAGACTGCGATAGATCCGCGCGCTGACCGCCGGCGTGTAGGCCGATTGTGGCAGCTTTGTCGTCTCGGCAACGGCGAAAAGGACCTTGCGCGCGACATCGCTGCGCAGATGCACCGCCCCGGGAGCCGCGCCCAGCCGCGGCGCCAAAGCGGCGGCCAGGGTGGATTTTCCGGTCCCCGACAGCCCCCCGACCGCGACCAGCACCGGCGGGACCGGTCGCAGGTCGCGGCGCGCATCGGCGACATAGCGGCGCGCATCGTCCAGCGCCGCGGCCGCGTCGTCGCCCTGCGCGAGCCGCGCGCGCTGCACTGTGACCAGCGCGCGCACCAGCGCGCGCAACGCCAGAAACAGCCGCATCGCCGCCAGACCGGCGAAATGGTCGTCGATGTCGGCATGCTGCAGGTACCGACCCAGAACCACATTCGCCTGATCTTCGAGGCCGCGATGGCGCAGATCCATCAGCAGAAAGGCGAGATCATAGAGCACGTCGGTCGTGGCGAGACGCTCGCTGAACTCCAGCGCGTCGAAGGGGACCGGCGTGCCGTCAAGCAGGACGATATTGCCAAGATGCAGATCCCCGTGACACCGCCGCACATGGCCCGCGGCGGCGCGCGCGCGCAACAGCGGGCCATGCGCCGCGACCTCGGCATCCAGCGCGGCGCGCAGCGCCTGCATGGTGTCGGAATCCACGGCCTCCTCCATGGCGGCCAGACCCGATGTCAGGTCCGTGACCACGCGGCGCATCCGCGCCGCGCCGTCGGCGGCGACATGCGGCCGTGCATCACCGTGATACCGCGCGACCATGCGCCCCAGCGCCGCCGCCAGCCGATCATCCAGCCCGCCGCGCTCGGCAACGCGCCCAAGCTCGGCATCCTGCGCAAAGCGCCGCATCTTGAGGGCCCATTCGACAGCCGGCCCGTCCCCCCCGAGCGCCAGCTCCCCCGACGGGCTGCGGGTGATCGGCACGAGATCGAGGTAGAGTGCCGGAGCGGCGGGCTGATTGAGGTCCAGCTCGCGCGCGAGCATGGCGCGCCGGCGATCGCGCGTTGAGAAGTCGAGATAGTCGTAGCGCACCGGCCGCTTGATCTTGTAGGCGACATCCCCGGCCAGAAAGACCAGCGCGCCATGGGTCCGGCGCTGCGCGACCGGGGTGTCGATGCCATGGGTCTTCGGGTCCGACAGGAACGCGACGACCGCTTCATGTTGCGCCTGCGGATCGGGCATGTCGGGCGGCTCCGGCTGCGACAGAGGGTGAGTCGCAACCTTTCACGCCGCAGCGCCGCATGCAACGCCCCGGGGGGCAAACGTCAGGCCGCGCGCATCTCGGCCACGAAGCTCTCCATCTCGCCGCGCAGCGCATCCGAGGATTGCGACAACTCCGCGACCGCCTGCAGAACCTGCGCCGAGGCGGCGTCGGAGTCCGAGGCCGCGCCGCTCATCGTTTCGATGCTTTGCGCCATGCGGCCCGTGCCCGCCGCGGTGGCCTCGGCATTGCCCGCGATGTCGTTCGTCGCCTCGCGCTGCTGCTCCACCGCGTTGGCGAGCGACTCCGAAATCTCGCCATTGCGTCCGACGATCTCGGAAATGCCGCGGATCGCATCCACCGCCGACGCGGTTTCGGTCTGCATCTGCTCGATCTGGGTGCGGATATCCTCCGTCGCCTTCGCGGTGCTGGTCGAAAGCTGCTTCACTTCATTCGCGACCACGGCGAACCCCTTGCCCCCATCGCCGGCCCGCGCCGCCTCGACCGTGGCGTTGAGCGCCAGCAGATTGGTCTGCGAGGCGATATCGGCGATCAGCTCCACCACGGTGCCGATGCGGTCGCTCGCCGCGCGCAACTCCTGCACCAGGCGATCCGTCTCGCGCGCCTTCTCGGTCGCCTGCGCGGCGATGCCGGCGGATTCCTGCACCTGGGCACTGATTTCGCGGATGGACGCCGAAAGCTGTTCCGTCGCGCCCGAAACCGACTGGACATTCGCGGCGGCTTCTTCGGCAGCTGCAGCAGCGGATTGCGCCTGTCTGGATGTCGTGGAGGCGTGTCCGGACATGGTCTGCGCGGCGCTCGACAATTGATTTGCGGCGGCCGAGACGCGACCGAAGATTTCGCTGACGCGCGCCTCGAAAGCCCGGCTCAACTGCGTCAGGTTTTCGTCACGCTCGGCAGCGGCGGCGTTCTTGTGTGCCATGTGGAATGCGGTGGCCGTGATTTCGGTATCGAGCAGAAGCGCCCTGTGAACCGCCCCGACAAGCGGCATGGCCCGGCGTCGCGAAACCAGCCCGAAAAAACCGGACGCGCCGCGAATGACGACCTGCTCAAGTTCCGCCCCCACGGAGGCGTAGGCGGCCAGATAGTTCTTGAGCGGCAGTTCGATGTGGAAATGCACGTCGCCGATCCGGGCGGCAGATGCGGCGTAATCGGCGTCGAAACGACCGGAAAAGAGTTTCTGCCAATGGCGCTTCTGCGCCCGGCGCGCGGCCTCCAGCTGCCCCCCTGTCTCGAAATAGGCGGCCATCGCCGGGGTTGCACGGATGCGCGCGTAGAACCGCTCCAGCATCGCGTCGAGATGGGGCTCGATGATTTGCCCGGCCGCGGTCAGTGCCGCGCGCGCCGCGGCATCGAAACCGAACCAGTCCAGACGTTCCTTCATTTCGCTGTTCATGAGCTGATCCCGCCTTGTACCGATGCCGATCTGTCATCCGCACAGACACTGACCGATTCGTGATGAAGACGGTCTTAACCGCGGCGCGGCGGGATCATCCCCCGGCGTCGGATATGCCGCCGAGGAAACTGGTCAGGTTGTCACCGAGGCCGTCGCACAGATACCCGCCCTCCTGCACCAGCAGCAGCGGCCAGCCCTGCGCCGCGATCGCGGCGGCGATGCGGGCAAATCCGGGCGTGGTCACCGCCAGCCCCTTGAGCGGATCGTGCTCATACGCATCCAGCCCCAGCGCAACCACCACCGCATCGGCCCCAAAGGCGCGGATGCGCGCCAGCGCCTGATCGAGCGTGCGCAGATAGGCATCGTCCCCGGTGCCGCGCTCGAGCGGCAGGTTGAGGTTACAGCCAAGCCCGGCCCCCTCGCCGCGTTCATGCGCATGCCCCCAGAAGAACGGATAAAAGCGGACCGGATCGGCGTGGATGGACACTGTGAGCACATCCTTGCGGGTCTCGAAGATACCCTGCGTGCCGTTGCCGTGATGCACGTCGATGTCCAGGATGGCCGGGCGCCGCCCCGCGCGTAGCAGGTATTCGGCAGCGATCGCCGAATTGTTGAGAAAACAGAACCCGCCCGCCAGATCCGCGAAGGCATGATGGCCCGGCGGACGGCTCAGCGCATAGACCGCGCGCGCGCCTGACAAGAGCGCGTCGGCCCCGCTGAGCGCGGTCTGTGCCGACCAGTAGGCGGCCTCCCAGGTGCCAGCGGCGATGGGACAGGCGGTATCGGCCTGATGAAACCCCGCCTGCCCCACCGCCGAGCGCGGATAGGACGCGCTCCGGCGGTCGGGATGGATGTTCGGGATCACCTCATCCGATGCATCGGGAATGCGCGACCACCTTGTGTGGATGGTCTCCAGAAAGGTCAGGTATTCGGGCGGATGCAGCGCCGCGATGGGGCCCATGCCGTGATCCTCGGGCGCCTCGAAAACGCAGCCCGCCGCCTCGGCGGCGGCGCGCAGCACCTCGATACGCTGCGGCTGTTCGGGGTTCTGCAGGGTGCGGCCATTGGCCATGAAATGGCGCGGATCATGCCGCCACTGGCGGGAATCGAACACGGCTTGCATGGATTATCCTTTCAACGCGTCGAGGGCGGGCCCGTCGAGGGTGAGATAGGTCTCGTCGGCATGGGCACCAAAGCCCAGCCTTTCGTAGAAGTCCCGGGCGCGCGGGTTGTCGTCATAGACCGCCAGCCGCAGAAACGCGGCACCCCAGTCGCGCCCGCCCTGCGCCTGCACCTGCGCGAGAAGCCGCGCCCCCAGACCCTGCCCGCGTGCCGCTTCGGCCACCCACAGATCCGAAACATAGGCGCCCGCCTTGCCCCGCACAGTCGAGTAGACCGGCGAAAAGAGCGCCACCCCGCATGTCGAGCCGTCCGCCTGCTCGGCGATCAGGGCGTGAAAGGCAGGCACGGGCCCGAACCCCGCGCGCGCGATATCCGCGTCGCTGGCGCGGTGCGCATCGCCCATCGAACGCGACAACTCCCGCAGCGCCGCGTTGAGCCGCGCGGCGTCGCCAACCGTGGCCCGCCGGATCGCTGCTGCCCCCATCACGGCCGCCCCCGGCGCCCCTGCGCCGGCTTCAAAACGCCACCTCCCGCGCCCCCTTGAGGTGCAGCATTTCGCGCACCGCATCGGGCGCGGCGACCTCGCGGCCCAGCCCCTCGACGATGCCGCGCACCTTCTCCACCTGCTGCGCATTCGATGTGGCGAGGACACCGCGCTCGATGAACAGGTTGTCCTCCAGCCCGACACGCACATGCCCGCCCATACCGGCCGAGATCGCCGCCATGGGCATCTGCTGACGCCCGGCCGCCAGTACCGAGAACATGTAGTCGTCGCCGAAAAGCCGATCCGCCGTCTGCTTGAGATGGCTCAGATGCGCCGGCTCGGCGGCAATGCCCCCCAACACCCCCATCACGAACTGGATGAAGTACGGGGGCTCGACCAGCCCGCGCTCGGCGAAATGCGCCAGCATGTAGAGATGGCCGACATCGTAGCATTCGAACTCGAAGCGCGCACCGCGTTCGCGGCCCAGCGCCTGCAGGACGCCCGCGATATCGCGCGGCGTGTTCCGGAAAATCAGATCGTCGGAATTGCGCAGAAACGGCTCTTCCCAAGGATGCTTCCAGTCATGGCGCTTGCCCAGCATGGGATAGAGCGCGAAGTTCATCGTCCCCATGTTGAGCGAGGCCATCTCGGGCTGCGCCGCCTTGGGCCCAGCCAGTCTTTCCTCCAGCGGCATCACCGCGCTGCCCCCGGTGGACAGGTTGATGACGGCATCACAGCCGGCGCGTATCCGTGGCAGAAAGGCCATGAAATGCGCCGGATCGGCCGATGGGCGCCCGTCGGACGGGTCGCGGGCATGCAGATGCAGGATCGCCGCGCCGGCCTGCGCCGCCGCGATCGCCTGATCGGCTATATCCTCCGGCGTGACCGGAAGATGGGGCGACATGGACGGGGTATGGATGGACCCGGTGATGGCACAGGAGATGATGATACGGGACATTCGTCAGGCCGTCGGTTGCAGATGGTGCGTCACCCTCGGCGCAAAGGCGTCCAGCGCGCGTGTCAGTTTTTCGATGATCTCGTCGATATGCGCCTCGGTCAGGATCATCGGCGGGCAGACGAGGAAGTGATCGCCCTCGAATCCTTCTCGGGTGCGGCGCGAATAGATGATCAGGCCTTCGGCATAGGCCAGCTCGACCAGCTCCAGATGGGCGTCGAGCTCCCGCGGCAGCGGGCGCATCGTCTCCCGGTCGGCCACCAGCTCGAACGCCAGCAACAGCCCCTGGCCGCGCACATCACCGATGAAGGGGTAGCGGTCCATGAGCTTGTGCAGACGCGCCTTGAGCCTTGCGCCCATCCGGGCGGCATTGTCCATCAGCCCCTCGGCCTCGATCTCCTCGAGCACGGCGAACCCGGCGGCACAGGCCAACGGGTTGCCCGCATAGGTAAAGCCATGCGGAAAACCGCCGCCTTGCAGAACGGCCTCGACGAGGCGGTCCTGCGCGACCATCGCCCCGAGCGGGGCGTAGCCCGCGCCGAACCCCTTGGACAGGGCGAGGATATCGGGCGCCACGCCCCAGTGATCGGCGGCGAGAAAACGCCCCGTCCGGCCGCCGCCCGACATCACCTCGTCATGGATGAGCAGCACCCCGTAGCGATCGCAGATCTCGCGCAGCTGCGCCATGTACCCCGCCGGCGGCACCAGCGCCCCGGTGGACGCGCCACCGACCGGCTCATGGATGAAGGCCAGCACGGTTTCGGGCCCCTGCGCCACGATCTCGCGCTCCAGCATTGCGGCGTAATGTTCGCCGGTGGCCGGATCGTCGAGCGGCAGGCCGTCCAGATAGGCGCGCGGCGCAGGGATCTTGGGCATCTCGCGCATCATCGGGGCGAAGGGCGCGCTGAGCGGCGCATAGCCGGTCAGTGCCAGCGCCCCAAGGGTGGAGCCATGATAGGACGGCGTGCGCGATATCACCTTCCAGCGGCTGTCCTGTCCGGTCGTGACGGCATACTGACGCGCCAGCTTGATCGCGCTTTCCACCGCCTCCGACCCACCCGAGACGAAAAAGACCTTCTCCATCCCCTCCGGGGCGAGCGCCGCGGTCTTCTCGGCCAACGCCTCGGACGCCTCGGTCTGGAAATGCAGCCGGTACCCGAAGGTCGCCTGCTCCATCTGCCGGCGCATCGCCTCCAGTACGCGCGGATTGGAATGGCCGATATTGCTGACCATCGCCCCGGAAGAACCATCGATGTAACGCCGCCCCTCCACATCCCAGATGTGTACGCCGCGCGCCTGCGCCAGCACCGGCCTGCGCGTGCGCGACTGGTAGAACAGATGGCTTTCGGCGGCGGGTTCCGGCATGCTCGGGCTCATGATATGTCAGTTTCCGGCCGGCAGGGCGGCACAGTCTCGGGCACGAAAGCGCAGCGACACCTGAGCGCCCTCGTCGAAGGGGATCTCGTCGATCATGTTGATGGCCTGCAGCTGATGCGCGCCGGCGCGCAGGAAGTAGCGCGCGGATTGTCCCTGATAATCCACGCCCTCGACCGTGGCGGGCACCGCGTAGCGGTCATCCTCGGCGGTGTCCGGCGCCATTACCTGCAGCTTCTCGGCGCGGATCACCAGCTTGACGGGCCCTGCCCCGGCCAGCTTCGGCGCCCGCGCGCGCGGCACTGCAAGACGCGGCATGTCCTGCACCTCGACGGTCAGCGCTTCGCCCTCGACGCCCAGCGCCTCGCCGCGCAGGATATTGGAGGCGCCCAGGAACTGGGCCACGAACTCGCTGGCCGGAGTATTGTAGACCTCCGACGGCGGGCCGACCTGCTCCACGCGCCCGTCCGACATGACGATGATCTGGTCGGACATGGCCAGCGCCTCGGACTGGTCATGGGTCACGAAGACGGTCGTGATGCCGATGCGTTGCTGGATACGCTTGAGCTCGACGCGCATGTCCTCGCGCAGATTCGCATCGAGCGCCGACAGCGGTTCATCCAGCAGCAGGACATCGGGTTCGATGACGATTGCGCGGGCCAGGGCAATGCGCTGCTGCTGCCCGCCCGACAGCTCCTTGGGGTAGCGCCCGCCCAGATGCGGCAACTGCACCAGCTCCAGCGCTTCGCGCACGCGGCGTTTCGCGTCGGCACGGCTCACATTGCGGTATTTCAGCCCGAAAGCGACATTCTCCTCGACGGTCTTGTGCGGAAACAGTGCGTAGCTCTGGAACACCAGACCCAGATTGCGCTTGTGGATGGGCACGTCATTGACCCGCCGGCCCTTGATCGCGATCTCGCCCTCGGTCGCGTCCAGCAGCCCCGCGATCATCCGCAGGGTCGTTGTCTTGCCGCAGCCGGACGGTCCCAGCAGCGTGACGAAACTGCCCTCCGGAATCTCCAGCGACATGCGGTGCACGGCAGTGAAGTCGCCGAAGCGCTTGACGATGTCTGTCAGGGTGACGGCGTTCATCGCCTGGTCCTTCGTGAAGGGGGTGGGAACCCGCCCCGCCTGCGCGCGGCGCAAGGACGGGGCGGGATGTCGGCTGGCCTCAGAAGCCGCGTTGCACGCGGCTGAAGGTTTCGGACCACTCGGCTTCGTTGGTGTTCCAGTAATCCGGCACCGCGAATGTCAGCGCATCGAGCGTGCCCGTCGGGTCGAATGCCGGCAGCGTCGGCACCTTGTCGCCCAGATCCACCTTGGTCGGGTCGAGCGCGGGGGGATAGTTCTGCCCCTCGGCAACCGCGATCGAGGTTTCGGGCGCCAGCATGAAGTTGAGCAACTCCTCGCAGGCTTCGACGGGCGAGCCCTTGATCACGAACAGGCATTCCTGCCAGCCGAAGCTGCCCGGCGGATCGTAGTAGCCGATATCGTGACCCTGTTCCTGCAGCGCGTAGATGCGGCCCGACCACCCTTCGGTAACGACGATCTCCTCCTCGGCGAGCAGGCTCATCAGCTCCGCGCCCGAGCTCCAGTAGTTGAGCGCCAGATCCCGATGCTCGCGCACCGCGTCCCAGATGGCGTCCATGTCCTCGATGCCGTTCGGGTCCTGACCGGTCTGCAGCGCGGCGTACCAGATGCGGGTGCGCCAGTCGGTCCAGCCGCCGATGCGCCCTTCATAGGCCGGATCGATCAGGATGCCCGCGCCCTTTTCGCGAATCTCCTCGTCCGAGATGTAATTGCGGTTATAGGCCAGCCCGGTGGTGCCGTAGTTGTAGGGCACGGCGCTCAGATAATCAGGCGTGATCCCGCGATAGGCATTGGTCAGCGCATCCATCACCAGCGACATGTTCGGGATATTGTCGATGTTGAGTTCGACCGTCAGCCCGAAATTGACGTAGCGCGCGTAATCGAACACCCCCGACAGATGCGCGATGTTGAATTCACCCTCCTGGCTGGCCCGCACCTGGGCGAGGTATTCATCCGCGCCGGCGAAGGTGCCGTCGATCACCTCGATGCCGGTGGCTTCGGTGTAGGGGTCGAAGGCGTGGCGGCGAAACGCCTCGGACACCACGCCGCCCCAGCCGTCGAAGCGCACCTGCGACACCTCCTGCGCGCGGGCCATGCCGGCGAAGGGGGTCTTGACGCCATAGGCCAACCCGGCCGCGCCGAGCAGCCCGAGGAAGGTGCGCCGTTCCAGCCCACCATTGCGGTAACGCTCGAGAAGGCGTTCATAGCGTTTGGTATTGTCCATTTCTCTCTCTCCTTGCTGGTTGGTACGGTGCGCGGTTCTCAGCCGCCGCGCTTCATTGCGAGTTTGCGGGCCAGGGCCGCGCCGAGCAGCGGCAGACCCACCGTCAGAATGATCATTACAGTTCCGAGCGCGTTGATCTCCGGGGATATCGAATGCCGAAGCATCGCGAAGACCTGCGTCGGCACCGTCTCCACCCCGCCCGGCTTCCAGAACAGCGTGCCGGTGATGTTGTCGAAGGAAATCGTGAAGGCGAAAAGCGCCCCCGCGGCCACGGCCGGCATCAGAAGCGGCAGCGTGACGGAAAAGAAGGTCTGTGCCGGCGATGCGCCCAGCGACAGCGCCGCCTCCTCGACATCGCGCCTGATCCCCACAAGCCGGGCCTGCACCACCAGGATCACGAAGGGCAGCGTGAAGATGACATGCCCCGCCAGCAGCATCGGGAAGCTCTTGCCGACACCGATGAAGTTGAGAAACAGCAGGATCGACACGCCCAGCACGACCTCGGGCACCAGGATCGGTGCGATCAGCAGCATGGTGATCAGGTTGCGACCGGGTATGTTGTAACGCACCAGCGCCAGACAGGCGAGCACGCCCAGCGTCGTCGAGATAACGGCGGTCAGTGCGCCCAGCATCAGCGAGGTCCGGAATGCGCGCATGATCGCGGCGTTGTTCCACAGCGCCTCGAACCAGCGCAGCGAAAGACCGGTCATGGGGAAGGCACCGAACTGGCTGGCATTGAAGCTGAGCAGCACCACCACCGCCACCGGCAGGAACATGAACAGGTAAACGCAAATCGCGTAGAGGCGAATCAGGCTCCAACCCATCAGCCCAGCCCCTTCGTCAGTTGCGACAGTCCCAGAAAGCGGTTGTAGACGAGGATCAGCGCCCCCAGCACGATCAACAGCAACAGCGACAGCGCCGAACCCAGCGGCCAGTTGAGCTGGGTGATGATCGCTTCATAGACCAGATTGGCGAACATCGCATCGCGCGGCCCGCCCAGGATGAGCGGCGTGATATAGGTCCCGGCCCCCAGCACGAAGCACAGCAGCCCCCCGGCCGCCAGCCCGGGCAGCGACAAGGGCAGCGTGACCTGCGTGAAGGCCTGCCAGCGCGTCGCGCCCAGCGATGTCGCCGCATCCTCGAGGCTGGTGTCGATGCCGTCGAGGCTGACATAGACGTTAAGCACCATGAAGGGCAGCAGGAAATGCACGAGCCCCAGGATCACGGTGTTCTCGGTGTAGAGCATGCGCAGCGGCTCGCTGATGATGCCCATGGATATCAAAGCGGTATTCAGCGCCCCCGAGGTGCCCAGGATGTTGATCCAGCTCATCGTGCGGATGATGTAGCTGATCCAGAAGGGCAGCATCAGCAGCAGCAGGAGCAGCATCTTGTTGCCCTGCGCCCGCGCCACGAAATACGCGGCCGGATACCCCAGAACCGCGCACAGCACCGTGGTGATCGCCGCGATCTTGAGCGTGTTGAGCAGAATGTAGCGGTAGAACTCGTCGGTCAGCGCGCGCTGCCAGTTGTCCAGATAGAAGCCGACGGTATCCGGCCCCACCGCGCTGCGCAGCCAGAACGAATACACCACGATGAACAGAAGCGGCACGAACAGCAGCAGCGCGATCGCCGTCAAGGCGGGCGAGAGCAGTATCCACGGCTGTCTTGCCTCACGGGCCTCGATGCTCATGCCGTCGTGTCCATCCGTTCACGTTCATGTCATAAAAGCAGGCGGCGCGGCATTCGCATAATAGATAATTGATATTCTCACTATAGATGCTATCAATAGCTCATGAATCCGATGTCGCCCGAACGCCTCGCGCGTGATCTGGACTGGAATCTGCTGCGCACCTTCCTGGTTCTGGCCGAGTCGCGATCGGTGACCGAAGCGTCCGAGCGATTGCGACTCAAGCAACCGACGGTGTCGAGCGCGCTCAAGCGGCTCGAGACCCGGCTGGGCAAGCAGCTGATCGACCGGCGGCCCGGACATTTCGCGCTGACCGAGGCCGGGCGCTTGCTGCAGGTCGAGGCGACCGAGATCCACGGCGCGGTGATGCGCCTTGGCACGGCGATCCGCGATGTCGAGGAGGAGGTGCGCGGCCATGTCCGCATCGCGATGGCCAGCCATGTCGTCTGCCCGCTGTTCAATGCCGCGCTGACCGCGTTTCACAACCGTTTCCCCCGTGCGACGCTGTCCATCGAGGTGATGGCAAGCCGCGCCGCAATCGCCGCGGTGACCGCGCGGCAGGCTTCGCTGGCGGTGTGTCTGGTGCATGAACGCAGCCCGCGGCTGGAGTATCGGCGCCTGTTCCGGGAATTCTTCGGCCTCTTCTGCGGCCCGGCGCACCCGCTCTTCGGACGCGACGGGTTGCATGCCGCCGATCTGGCGGGGCAGTCCTCGGTCAGCTTCGTGACCGATCAGATGGATGACGCGCTGCGCCCCGTGACACTCATGCGCGCCGAGGCCGCGCTCGACGACCGGGTGGTCGGAACCTCGGCCAATCTCGAGGAAGTGCGACGCATGATCGTGGCGGGGCTGGGTGTCGGGCCGCTGCCGATCCATGTGGTCAAGCGCGATGTCGCGGATGGGCTGCTGTGGCGACTGCCGCCCTATGATGAGCCTCCCGCCATCGATGTGCACCTGGTCTGGAACAGCCGCACCCGCAAGAATCGCGCTGAGCTCGGGTTTCTCGACATTCTGCTGGAGCAGATGGAAGCCACCCCGATGGCCGAGCGGATCTACAGCTGACGCCGTCGCGCTCAGCCGCGTTGCACACGCACCCCGAGATCGGCGAGCGCGTCATCCACAAAGCCCCGCTCGGACGCCGCAAGGGTTCGGTGCCGCGGATATTGCGGCGCGTCGCGATCATCGAGCACCGAAAGATCCCAGCCCGCCGTTGTTTCGAAGAAGGCCCTGGCGCCGGCCTCGCCGAACTCGCGCAGATAGCCCTGCACCACCACGTCGAGGTAAGACATGAGCACCGGATGACGCGTCGCCCCCCCCGCCGCGCGTTCAAGCGGCACGGCATAGAGCTGCACACTGACCGTGCGCGGCGCGCCATGCGCGATCCCGCCCTTCAGCATGTGACGGTCATACCCTGTCTCGCGCGCGTCAAGCGCCGCCCAGTCGCCCTGTGGAACACCGGCGATCAGCCCGTCGATCTCGACGCCGGGGGCCGGTTCGACCGTCAGGAAGGCGATGTCGCGCAGATGCGTGTGCCGCCACACCCGCCTCCATCCCTGCACCCGCGCGGGGTAGGCTTCTTCGTAGTCATGCGTGCTGCGATTGACGAGGCTGCCATAGCCGAAAAAGAACGGATCTCTCATGCGCGGATCCTGCCCCAAACGGGGACGACACCGCAAGCCCCGTCGCGCCCCCGGCGCGCGGCCCCCGTCGCGCCCCCGGCGCGCAGCCCTCGTCGCGCCCCCGGCATGCGGTCCTCGCCGGCCGGCGGCGGGCGATCTTGCCCGCCAACCGTCGCGCACCCCTTGCCAGATGGCACAGCCTGCGCTATCCCTTCACGCCGGACACGGGAGAACCCGGCGGGCTTCGGTCGCGCCGGTGCCGAAGGAGCAACCGCCCCGGTAAACTCTCAGGCGCCAGGACCGGTCCGTGACATAAACTCTGGAGAGAGGCGCGCGCGGCGCGCCCGCCGAAGGGATAACGATCTCAGGCGAAAGGACAGAGGGGGCACCGAAGGCGGCGGGCATGGCTCCGCTGCGAGGTGCCGGGGCGATCCGGCGAGACAGCGGAGGACGCGCATGGCCGCCGAGAGCGCCGATCTGAGCCGCACGGTTCTTTATGACCTGCATGTCGAGGCGGGGGCGAAGATGGTCCCCTTCGCGGGCTACGAGATGCCCGTGCAGTTCCCCATGGGGGTGATGAAGGAGCATCTGCACACCCGCACCGAAGCCGGGCTGTTCGACGTCAGCCATATGGGACAGTTGATTCTTCGCGGGCCCGATGTTGCCGCCGCGCTCGAGACGCTGGTGCCGTCGAGCGTCATCGGGCTCAAGGAGGGCCGGCAGCGCTACACGATGCTGACGGATGACGGGGGCGGCATCCTCGATGATTTCATGGTCGCCAATCGCGGCGATCATCTCTTCGCGGTGGTCAACGCCGCCCGCAAGCGAGACGACCTCGCCCATCTGCGCGCGCGGCTGCCCGGCGACATCGTCGTCGAGGAAATCACCGATCGCGCGCTGATCGCGCTGCAAGGGCCGAAGGCCGAAGCCGCGCTCGCGATCCTGCTGCCCGATGTGGCCGGGATGCGCTTCATGGATGTTGCCGTCATGGACTGGATGGACAGCGAGATCTGGGTGTCGCGCTCGGGCTACACGGGCGAAGACGGCTTCGAGATCTCGGTGCCGAACGCCAAGGCACGCGCCGTCACCGAGGCGTTGATGGCGATGGAGCCGGTCGCGCCCATCGGGCTCGGAGCGCGCGATTCGCTGCGCCTCGAAGCCGGGCTGTGCCTCTATGGCAGTGACATTGACACCACGACAAGCCCTGTCGAGGCCGGGCTGCACTGGGCGATCCAGAAGGTGCGCCGCGAGGGCGGCGAGCGCGCCGGCGGCTTTCCGGGCGCCGAGCGCATCCTGCGCGAACTCGACGAGGGTCCGGCGCGGCTGCGCGTCGGCCTGCGCCCCGAAGGCCGTGCGCCGATGCGCGCGGGCACGAGGCTGTATGCGGCCGAAGGCGACGCCGACCCCGCCGGCACCGTCACCTCGGGCGCTTTCGGCCCCAGCGTCGAGGCCCCGGTGTCGATGGGGTATGTACCGGCACACCTGGCCACGCCCGGCACCCGGCTTTGGGGTGAACTGCGCGGCAAGCGCCATGCCGTCACCATCAGCGAGCTTCCATTCCGCACCGCGGATTACCGCAAGTGACCAACCAGCAGAGAGGGACAGCCATGAAATTCACCGAAGAGCATGAATGGCTCCGCGTCGAGGGCGACCTCGTCGTTGTCGGCATCACCGAACACGCGGCCGAACAACTCGGCGATGTGGTGTTCGTGGAACTGCCCGAGCCCGAGACCATGGTCGCCAAGGGCGACGAGATCGTCGTGATCGAGAGCGTGAAGGCGGCCTCCGACATCCTCGCCCCCGTCGAAGGCGAGATTGTCGAGATCAACGACGCACTGACCGAGAACCCCGCACTCGTCAACGAGGACCCGCTCGGCGAGGCGTGGTTCTTCAAGATGAAACTCGACGATCTCGGCGTGCTCGACGGGTTCATGGATGAAGACGAATACAAGGACTTCATCGACTGAAGGAGCGTTTGATGACCTATTCCCCCACCAGCTACGACACGTATGATTTCGCCAATCGGCGCCATATCGGGCCATCGCCGTCCGATATGGAGGAGATGCTCGCGACGCTGGGGGTGGACAGCCTCGATGCGCTGATCGCGCAGACCGTCCCGGCCTCGATCCGGCAGGACTCCCCGCTGAGCTGGCCGGCCATGACGGAACACGCCCTTCTCAAGAAGATGCGCGAAGTCGCGGCGGGCAACAGGGTCATGACCAGCCTGATCGGCCAGGGGTTTTACGGCACTGTCACCCCGCCGGCCATTCAGCGCAACATTCTCGAGAACCCCGCCTGGTACACGGCCTACACGCCCTATCAGCCCGAGATCGCGCAGGGCCGGCTCGAGGCGCTGCTGAACTATCAGACGATGGTCGCCGATCTGACCGGGCTGGAAATCGCCAACGCCTCGCTGCTCGACGAGGCCACGGCCTGCGCCGAGGCCATGACGATGGCGCAGAAGGTCGCAAAGTCGAAGGCGACGGCGTTCTTCGTGGACGCCAACTGCCACCCGCAGAACATCGCGGTGATGCGCACCCGCGCCGCGCCGCTGGGGATCGAGATCATCGTGGGCGAACCCGAGCAGCTCGACGCCGCCAAGGTCTTCGGCGCGATCTTTCAGTATCCCGGCACCTACGGCCATCTGCGCGACTTCTCGGATGAAATCGCCGCTCTGCACGGGCAGAAGGCCATCGGCATCGTGGCCACCGACCTGCTTGCGCTTACGATGATCAAGGAGCCGGGCGCGATGGGCGCCGATATCGCCGTGGGCTCGTCGCAGCGTTTCGGCGTGCCGCTGGGCTATGGCGGCCCGCATGCCGCCTTCATCGCCTGTCGCGAGTCGATGAAGCGGGCGCTGCCCGGTCGGCTGGTAGGCGTTTCGGTGGACAGCCACGGCGAGCAGGCCTATCGCCTCGCCCTGCAGACGCGCGAGCAGCATATCCGCCGCGAAAAGGCGACCTCGAACGTCTGCACCGCGCAGGCGCTGCTTGCGGTGATGGCGTCCTTCTACGCGGTGTTTCATGGCCCCGAGGGCTTGCGCGCCATCGCCGAGCGGGTCCATTTCAACACCGTGCGGCTGGCAAAGGCGCTGCGCGCGGCCGGGGCGAAGGTGGAACCCGACGCCTTTTTCGACACCATTACGGTGGATGTCGGCGTGGGGCAGGCGGGCATCCTCGCCGCTGCCGAGCAGCGCGGCATCAACCTGCGCCGCATCGGCACCACGCATGTCGGAATCTCGCTCGATGAGACGACGGATGGCGACGTGATCGCGCGGGTGCTCGCGGCCTTCGGCATTGCCGCGCCTGCGCCGATGGCGCCGTCGATCGGCTTTCCCGAGGGGCTGGTGCGACGCTCGGATTACCTGACGCATCCCGTCTTTCAGATGAACCGCGCCGAATCCGAGATGATGCGCTACATGCGCCGGCTGTCGGATCGCGATCTGGCGCTGGACCGGGCGATGATCCCGCTGGGCTCGTGCACGATGAAGCTCAATGCCGCGGCCGAGATGATGCCGATCAGCTGGCCGGAATTCGCGGCACTGCATCCCTTCGCCCCCGCCGAGCAGGCTGCCGGCTATGCGCATGTGGTCGCGGATCTGTCGGACAAGCTGTGCGAGATCACCGGCTACGACGCGATGTCGATGCAGCCCAACTCGGGCGCGCAGGGCGAATATGCGGGATTGTTGACGATCCGCGCCTGGCACAAGGCCAATGGGGACGACAATCGCGACATCTGCCTGATCCCGGTTTCAGCGCACGGAACCAACCCGGCCTCCGCGCAGATGGCGGGAATGAAGGTCGTCGTGGTCGGGTCCGCCGAGAATGGCGATATCGATGTCGAGGAGTTCCGGGCCAAGGCCGCCGAGGCGGGCGACCGGCTGGCCGCCTGCATGATCACCTACCCCTCCACGCATGGCGTCTTCGAGGAGACGGTGCGCGAAGTCTGCGACATCACGCACGAACATGGCGGGCAGGTCTATCTCGATGGTGCCAATCTGAACGCGATGGTCGGTCTGTCGCGCCCCGGCGATGTCGGGGCGGACGTGTCGCACCTCAATCTGCACAAGACCTTCGCCATTCCGCATGGCGGTGGTGGCCCGGGAATGGGGCCGATCGGCGTGAAGGCGCATCTGGCGCCCTATCTGCCGGGTCACCCGGAAACCGGCGGCACCGAAGGCCCGGTCAGCGGCACGCCGCTGGGGTCGGCGTCGATCCTGCTGATCTCGTGGGCCTATTGCCGCATGATGGGCGGGCCCGGGCTGACACAGGCGACGCGCGTCGCGATTCTGAGCGCCAACTACATCGCGCGGCGGCTGGAAGGAGCTTACGATGTGCTGTTCAAGGGGCCGACGGGACGCATCGCGCATGAATGCATCCTCGACACGCGCCCCTTCGCCGAGAGCGCGCATGTGACCGTCGACGACATCGCCAAGCGGCTCATGGACAACGGGTTCCACGCCCCCACCATGAGCTGGCCGGTCGCCGGCACCCTGATGGTAGAACCCACCGAATCGGAAACCAAGGCCGAGTTGGACCGCTTCATTGCGGCCATGCTGTCGATCCGCGAGGAGATCGCCGCCATCGAGTCGGGCGATATGGACCCGCAGAACAACCCGCTCAAGAACGCGCCGCATACCATGCGCGACCTCGTGGCGGAGTGGACGCGGCCCTACACGCGCGAGCAGGCCTGTTTCCCGCCCGGAGCCTTCAGGGTGGACAAGTACTGGCCGCCGGTCGGGCGGGTGGACAATGTGTATGGCGACCGCAATCTGGTCTGCACATGCCCGCCGCTCGAAAGCTATCAGGACGCGGCGGAATAACCCCCTCCGCCACGCGCTCGGGCCCCGCGCGGATGTCGCGGGGCCCGATACCGAATACGCGGCGGATCAGTCCAGCCCGCGCGCCGCGTTCTGCGGGGTGATCAGCTTCTTCTGGATCAGGAAGACCAGTGCGGCCGTGGCCAGCCCGATCGCATCGGACAGCCAGCCGCCGCCGATCATCGCCAGGGCAGCGACCAGCAGGATCAGCCGCAGCACCGGCCCCAGAAGCCCGAACAGCCATGCCTGCACCGCCGAGGCCAATAGGAAGATACCCAGCGCCGCCGTGGCAACGACATGCAGGATCTCGTGCCATTCACCCTGCATCAGCATCGGCGCCGAATAAAAGAACATGAACGGCACCACGAAGGCGGCAAGCCCGATCTTGAAGCTCTCGACACTCGTGCGCAGCGGGTCGGATTGCGCGATCGCCGAACCGGCATACGCCGCCAGCGCCACCGGAGGCGTGATCGCCGACATCACGGCGAAGTAGAAGACGAAGAAATGCGCCGTCAGCGGGTCGATCCCCATGCGGATCAGCCCTGGCGCGATGACGCTGGCCGCGACCGCATAGGCCGCCGTGGTGGGCATGCCCATGCCAAGGATGATCGAGACCACCATCGCGAAGAACAGCGCCAGCAACTGGCTGTTGGCGGCCAGCCCCAGCAGCATGGACGAAAAGCGCGTACCGATCCCGGTGAGCGCGATGACGCCGACGATCACGCCCGCCGCCGCACACACCGCCACGAGCTGCAGCGACATGCGCGCGGCGATCTCGAGCGCGTAGAGGATGCTGCGCGGCCCCATGCGGTAGGGTGTCAGCCAGCTGACCACCGCCGCCGACCCCATCGCCAGCGTGCCCGCACGGATCACGGAGTAGCCCGAGAACAGCGCGCCGATCAGGATCACGATGGGCAGGAACAGGAACACCCGCCGCGCCAGCGCGCGGAACTCGGGCAGCTCGTCGCGCGGCAGCCCCTTCATGCCGGTGCGCAGCGCTTCCTTGTCGACCATGAAGAACACGGACGCGAAATAGAGCACCGCAGGAATGATCGCCGCCACGACGATGTCCGTATACGCAATGCCGGTGATCTCGGCCATGATGAAGGCCCCTGCCCCCATGATCGGCGGCAGGATCTGTCCGCCCGATGAGGCCGCCGCCTCCACCGCCGCAGAAGTCTGCGGCCGATAGCCGACCTTCTGCATCAGCGGGATGGTCAGCGAGCCGGTCGAGACGACATTGCCCGCCGAGGTGCCGTTGATCATCCCCATCAGCCCCGAACCGAAGATCGCCACCTTGGCAGGACCGCCCCGCGCGCCGCCTGCCGCGGCGAAGGCGAAATTGATGAAATACTCCCCCACCCTGCTGGCCTGCAGGAAGGCTGCGAAGGTGATGAACAGGATGATATAGGTCGAGGACACCGCCGTTGTCGGCCCCAGCACCCCCTGGTCGGTATAGATATAGGTGAAGAAGCGGGTCAGCGAATAGCCGCGATGCTCCAGAATGCCGGGCAGCCAGGGGCCGACGAAGCTGTAGAGGATGAAGACCGAAACGATGATGACCAGCGCGACACCGGTCAGCCGGCGCGTCATCTCCAGGATCAGCAGAACACCCGCGAAAGCCGCATACATGTCGCCCGGCTGCGCCATTGCCGTGCCCGCGCGCAATCGCAGGATCGGCGCGTGATAGATGAGATAGGCCGCCACCGCGACCGCCGCGAGGGCCAACAAGGCATCCGCCGCCGCCACGCGTCCGCGGCGACGGTCGCGAAACAGCCATGAAGCCGAAAGCGCGCAGATCGTCCCTGCCAGCAATGGCTGGCCGAAACTCTGGATCGCGAAGGCCGGCGGCTGCGCCCCTCCAGGCCCGGGCGGACCGCCGGTGGCCGCCCAGATCACGATCATGCACCCGGCCGCGTAGACGATGCCCGCCGCGCCGGGCAGCAGCAACGCCCAGTAGACCGCGCGACGTCCGCCCGGCCCCACGCCCAGCCGGTCCAGCGGCGCCGGCTTGCGCCGCGCGCTGTCGGTGATCAGATGTGCCGAAAACAACAGGAACCCCAGCGCGAGCCCACCCGCGACATGGATCAGCCGGTAGGTCCATGTCTCCAGCGGATAGAGGTTCATCACGCCGATATGAAAGGCGGTATAGGCGATGCACAGCGCGGCGATGACCTGATGTCGATAGCCATCGAACAGACGTTGATTGGAGGTGACGACCTCGGCATCGACGCCCTTGGCAATCGACTCTTCCATCGGGTCCTTGGGTTCCTCCGGCCGAGTCTGCATGGCTTTACCCCCTGCCATGATGCGGCGCCCGCGCCGCGACACGCGAACGGGGCCGCCCGGTCCCGCGGACGACCCCGACCCGAGCTTTCAGCGCCTTGCCGGCGGCATCAGCCCCTCAGATCTTCGGGAATGTCGATACCGACTTCCTCGAAGTAGCGCACGGCGCCCGGATGGAACGGCAGGAAGCTGTTCTTGTCCGCATGCTCGGGCAGCGTCTCGCGCGCGGCCGAGTGGATTTCCATCATGCGGTCGTTGTTTTCCATGACCAGCCGGGTGATCTCGTAGGCCAGGCTCTCGGGCATGTCTTCATGCGCAATGGCGAAATTCCACATCGCCACGGTATGCTGATCGTAGTCATGCCCCGCATAGGTGCCCGCCGGAATGGTGAGCGGCGCGACCGAGGGATGGTTTTCGAGGATCGTCTCGCGTTCCTCGTCGGTGAAGCCGAACATGCGCACATCGACTTCGGCCGAAAGCTGCGAGAAGGCCGCGATGGGAACACCGGCGGCGAAGGCAAAGGCGTCGATCAGCCCGTCGCGCAGCTGGTTGGCCGCGTCCGACGCCCCTGCGAAGGAAACATTCGCGTCCACATCGAGCGTTTCCATGAAACGCGGCCAATAGGTTCCGGGCGTGCCGCCCGCCGGCCCCGAGCTGACGCGGCGCCCGTCGAGATCGGACACCGTCTCGATGCCGGACCCGGCAAGGGTGATGACTTGGAACGGCGTCTGATACATCGGAAAGAGCGCGCGCACCTCCGTATGCTCCATGCCGGGAGCGAGTTCACTCACCCCGGTCCACGCCTCGAACGCCGGCCCCATCGTCACAAGGCCGATGTCGTGATCGCCCGTCTGCACCAGCGTCACGTTCTGCACCGGCCCGCCGGTGACCTCACCGGAGGCGTTGATGTCCAGTTCACCGGCGATGAAGCTGGCGAGGCCATTGCCATAGACGAAATAGGTGCCGCCCTGGCTGGCCGTGCCGACGGTCAGGTCGCGCGGCCAGTCATCGCGGTCGGCCATTGCGGCGCCCACGGCGAGCGCGGATACCGCCGTGGCACCGGCAAGAATGCGGGTGATGGAAATTGTCATTATGTCCTCCCTCTCTCGGTGGGTGCGGCACAGGCCGAACCCCGCCGTAATCATGACACGTCACGGGCGCGCCGCGGCACATCGCGGCACGCTGATGCGAAGTCTAGCGGCCGACCGCTGCACCTGACCAGAATTTTCTGGGCACCCGCCGCACCGATGCGTGCGGCGCGGTGTCACGCGGCGAAACCGCCCGCCTGCGCCGCCGCCACGAGCGCCGACCCGGGCGCCGGGGCAAGATCGCGCGCCTGCAGCGCGCGAAGCCGCTCGACGATGTCGCTCAGACCGCGCGTCTCGGCCCAATGCATCAGGCCGCCACGCCAGCGCGGGAAACCGTAGCCATGGATCATCACAAGATCGATGTCCGCAGCACGCTGCGCGATCCCTTCGTCAAGGATGCGCGCGCCCTCATCGACCATGGCGAAGAGAACCGCCTCCGCGCGCGCCACACCGTCGCCGTCCAGAGACGGCAGGCCGGCCCGCGCGGCTTCGGCCTCGATGATGCGCTGTACCGTGTCCGATGGGCGCGCAGTCCGGTCGCCTTCGGCGTAGTCATACCAGCCGCCGCCGGTCTTCTGGCCCAGACGGTTCTCGGCCACCAGCCGGTCGGCGACGGGGGCGAACACCTCCTCGCCGCGACTGCGTGCGGCCTTGCGCTGAAACGCGGCGATGTCCAGCCCGCCCAGATCCTGCGTCTCGAACGGTCCCATGGCAAAGCCGAAACTGCGCAACGCACCGTCAATATCCGCCGGCGTGGCCCCCGCCAGCAGCAGGCGCTCGGCCTGCGCCCGCATCACCTTCAGGATCCGGTTGCCGATGAATCCGTCGCAGATTCCGGCGCGCACCGGCACCTTGCCCAGCCTGCGCGCCACGGCGAAACCGGTCGCCAGCACCTCGGGCGCGGTCTGCGCAGCGGGCACGATCTCCAGCAGCTTCATCACATGTGCGGGGCTGAAGAAGTGCAGCGCCAACACCCGCTCGGGTCGCTGCGTGGCCCCGGCGATCGCGTTCGGGTCCAGATAGGATGTGTTGGTGGCCAGCACGGCATCGGGCTTGCAGGCCGCATCGAGCGCAGTGAAAACGGCGCGCTTGACCTCGATATCCTCGAACACCGCCTCGATCACGAGATCGGCCTCGGCCAGCGCGTCATAGCCCGTCACGAAGCTGGCGCGCTGCATCCGTTCGTCGCGCGCCGCATCGCTGAGCCGTCCGCGCCGCAGCTGCGCGTCGAACAGGGCGGCCACGGCGTCATGCGCACGGTGCGCGGCGTCCTCGTCGCGTTCGACCAGCGTGACGGGCCACCCCGCACCCAACGCCGCCGCCGCAATACCTGCCCCCATGGTGCCGCCCCCGACCACACCGATGCGCGCCACCTTGCGCGGTTCGACATCGCGCAGTTCAGGCGGGCGCGGCGCCGCACGCTCGGAAAAGAACACATGCCGCAGCGCGCGGGCCTGATCGGTGTCGCGCAATTCGAGAAACGTCGCACGTTCATGCGCCAGCGCGGTTGCGAAATCCGCCTCCACCGCCTTGCGCAGACAGCCGAGCGCACGCAGCGGCGACTTCTGCCCCCGCGCCCGCTTGCCGACCGCCTTTTCCTGTTCGGACCAGAATTCGGCATCCGGGGTCGTGACCGGCGCACGCTGCGACACGGGCGCGGGCAGCGGCCCGTCCAACGCCTTGCGCAGATGTGCAACCGCGCCGCGCCTCAGATCTCCATCGATCAGCGCGTCGATCATCCCGGCATCGCGCGCGGCCGGTGCCGGCACAGGCTTGCCGCCGGTGACCGGCGCGATCGCCTCTTCGACCGCGATCAGACGTGGCAGCCGCACGGTGCCCCCCGCCCCCGGCACGATCCCTAGACCGACCTCCGGCAATCCGACCTTGGCATCGGGCGCCGCCAAGCGCAGCCGGCACCCCAGCGCGACCTCGAAACCGCCGCCCAGCGCGGTGCCGTGAATGGCAGCCGCCCAGGGCTTGTCGGCCCGTTCGATGCGGTTGATCAGCTCGGGCAGATGCGGCGGCTCCGGCGGTTTGCCGAATTCACGCACATCGGCCCCGGCGATGAAGGTGCGCCCGGCGCAGGTCAGCACGACGCCGCGCAGATCGGCATCGGCGTCCAGCGCCTCGGCCGCGTCCCACAGCCCCTGCCGGACCGCCTGCGAAAGCGCGTTGACGGGCGGATTGTCCACCGTGACGATGGCGATATCGCCATCGCGTTCGATGCTCACAACCATCTTCAGACCCCCAGATAGGCTTCGCGGATACGTTCGTCGGCGATCAGTTCAGCCGCCGCGCCCGAAAAGGTGACGCGCCCCGTCTCCATGACGTAACCGCGATCGGCACTCGTGAGCGCGGCGTAGGCATTCTGCTCGACCAGAAGCACGGTGACGCCGAGATCCTTCATGCCCCGGATCTTCTCGAAGATCTGCTCGACGAGTATCGGGGCCAGCCCCATGCTGGGTTCATCGAGCAGCAGGCAGGCGGGACGTCCCATCAGGGCCCGCGCCATCGCCAGCATCTGCTGCTGACCACCCGACAACCCGCCCGCTGACAGGTTGCGCTTTTCCTTCAGGATCGGGAACATGGCAAATGCATCCGCCATATCCTTGTCCACCTGATCGTCGGAAAAAAGAAAAGCCCCGAGGCGGAGATTTTCCTCCACGGTCAGATCGGTGAAGATCTGCCGCCCTTCCGGCGCGTGCGCCAGTCCGCGCGCGACGCGGCGATGTGCCGGAACCGCGGTCAGCGGCTCGCCGCGGAACACGATGCTGCCGCCCGACACGGGCTGCACCCCGGACAGGCAGCGCAGCAATGTCGTCTTGCCCGCACCATTGGCGCCGACCACGGCGACGATTTCGCCCGACGCGACCTCGAGATCAATGCCATGGAGCACTTCGATGCGCCCATAGCGCGAGCGCAGCCCCTCAACCGTCAGCATTGGCGCCCTCCTGTGCCGCCGCATCGACGCCCAGATAGGCTTCGATGACCCTGGGATTGCGCGAGACCTCCTCGGGCTGCCCCTCCGCGATCTTCTCGCCATGGTCGAGCACGATGATATGGTTGGAGATCTTCATCACCAGCTTCATGTCATGCTCGACAAGCAGGATCGCGACCCCGCTGGCCGCGATCTCGGCGATCAGCGCGTCGATCTCCTCGGTCTCCACCGCGTTGCACCCCGCGGCGGGCTCGTCAAGCAGCAGAATGCGCGGGTTGAGCGCCAATGCGCGCGCAATCTCCAGCCGCTTGAGCGCGCCATAGGACAGCGAGGCGGCCTCATGCATCGCGGCACGCCCGAGCCCCACGCGGTCGAGCAGACGGCGCGCGCTGGCCTCGGTCGCCGCGCTGCGCCTGCGCGACCCCGGCAGCCCCAGCAGATCGGACAGGACCGAGGCACGCTCGATCAGGTGATGCCCGGCCATCGCGTTTTCCAGCACCGTCATGGACTGAAAGACCTGCAGGTTCTGGAAGGTGCGCGACAACCCGCGCTCGGCCAGACGGTTGGGCAGCTGCCCGGTGACATCCTCGCCGTCCAGCTTCACCCGTCCGCGCATCGGCAGATAGATCCCCGAGATCATGTTGAACAGGGTCGTCTTGCCCGCCCCGTTGGGCCCGATCACCGAAACGATCTCGCCGGGCTTGACGCCGAAGCTGACGTCATTGACCGCCTTCAGGCCGCCAAAATCGATACCGATCTCCTCGACAGCGAGCAGTGTCATTCGTCCCTCCCCCGAAAACGGCGCAGAAGGCTGGGCAGCAGGCCCTCCGGCATGAAGATCATGACCAGCACCATCACCAGGCCGAGCATGAGGTGCTCGTATTCGTGGAACACCGTCAGTGCCTGCGGCAGCGCGGTCAACAGGGCGGCACCGAAGATCGCCCCCAGAACCGACCCGACACCGCCCAGGACGGCCATCACGACCATCTCGACCGAGTGCAGGAACCCGGCCACGTCCGGGGTGATGAACCGGTTCATCATCGCCAGCAGCGATCCCGAAACCGAGGCATAGACCGCGGAGATCACAAAGGCATGCAGCTTCATGCGCGGGACATCCACCCCGACCGTCCGCGCCGCGACCTCCGAACCATGCAGCGCGCGCAACGCGCGCCCCGTCGGGCTGTTGAACAGGTTGAGCGCGAACCAGGCGCCGACCAGCAGCACCAGCGCCGAGAACCCGTACCACACCTGCCCCGATGTCAGCTGCCACCCAAGGTCGCCCAGAACGCCGCGCAGCCCCAGATCGGGCACGGCCATTCCGTCCGGTCCGCCTGTCCACTGCGATTCATTGTTGAGCACCATCGACACCAGAATGCCGAAACCGAGCGTCGCCACCGCCAGGTAATAGCCATGCAGCTTCAGGATGGGCCGGCCGATGATCAGCGCAATCGCCCCCGAGATCACCGCGCCCAGCACCATCGCAAGCACCGGCGGAAGGCCCAGATGCACCGGCGCGAGCGCGCAGGCATAGGCGCCGATACCGGCGAACCCGGCATGGCCCAGGCTGATCTGACCGGCATAACCGATCAGGATGACCAGCCCGACCACCGCAAGCCCGTTGACGTAGATCAGCCCGCCGACACGGAAGTAATAGCCCGACGGGAAAAAGAACGGCGCGACCGCCATCAGGACCGCAAGGATCAGCAGCGTCGCCTGTTTGCCCGTGATCTTCATGGTCACACCCGTTCGGTCGATTTGCGGCCAAACAACCCTTGCGGCATGGCGAACAACACCGCGATCAGCACGACGAACGCGACCGCGTCACGGTATTGCGAACTCAGATACCCCGCCGTCAGCGCCTCCAGCAGTCCCAGCAGCAGACCGCCGACCAGCGCGCCGACGGGATTGCCCAGCCCGCCGAGCATCGCCGCGGCGAACCCCTTGAGCGCCAGCGCCACGCCCACATCGAAACTGACCAGCGTGATCGGGGTGACCAGAACGCCGCCAACAGCGCCGATCGCGGCCGACACGCCGAAGCTCAGCGTCATGACATAACGCACATTGATCCCGACCAGTTGCGCGGCCAGCCGGTTGCTCGACGTCGCCAGCACAGCCTTGCCGGTAAGGGTGCGGGTAAAGAACAGCCACAGCCCGACAAAGATTGCCGATGCCCCGCCAAGCACCCAAAGGCTTTGCGGCAGGATCGTGACCCCGGCGATATTGAACGGGATATCGCCCGAGAAGGCGGGGAAGCGGTGAATACTGCGATCGAAGACGATCTGCGTCACCCCCTGGATGAAGATCGATGCGCCGATCGTGATGATGATGATCGACACCACCGGCGCCCCGCGCGCCGGCTCGATCGCGAACTTGTTGAGCGCGATCCCCACCAGCGTGGTCAGCAGCACGGCGAGCACGATGGCCAGCGGCATCGGCAGCCCGCCGGCGATCCCGAAGACGGTGATCATCCCGCCCAGCATCACGAATTCACCCTGGGCGAAATTCACCACCCCAGAGGCGTTGTAGATAATCGTGAAACCCAGCGCGAGCAGCGCGTAGATGGCCCCGACCGTGAGACCGGAGACGATGAACTGAAACAGATCGGCCATGCGCAAGCCTCCGTTGGCGAAATGGCAGGCGGGTTCGGCGGGCGAAGGGGATGACACGGCGCGCGACACCGCCGCGCGCCATGCCATCAGTGCTGGATCACTCGATCTGCAGCCAGCCGCCGTCGCGGATCTCCAGCATCCGGAAGGCGCTCAGGTCGAGACCGAGGTGATCGTCCTCGCCCATCGTGACAATGCCCGTCGTGCCGGCGAAGTCGGTGGTCTCGCGGATCGCGTCGCGCACGGCCACCCCGTCGGCGGTACCGGCCCGCTCGATGGCATCCACCAGAATGCGCATCGCGTCATGCGCATAACCCGCGAAGGTCGACGGCGTATCGTTGAAGCGCGCCTCATAGGCTGCGACATAGTCATGCACCACCTGACGCTGCGGATCGCCTTCCTCGAGCAGATCGGCGATCAGCAGCGCGGTGCCGGGCAGACGCACACCCTCGGCCGCTTCGGGACCGGCAAGGTCGATGAAGGCGTTCGACGCCACCCCGTGCGACTGATAAAGCGGTGCCGTGATGCCCAGCTGGGCATAGTTGCGCGTCACGATCGCCGGCCCCTGCCCGAATCCGGGATTGAGCACCGCATCCACGTTTCTGCCGCGGATATTGGTCAGCTGCGGCGTCATGTCGGCATCGCCCGGACCATAGCTTTCATCGGCGATGATCTCGATGTCGTAATCGCCCGCGACATCCATGCACTGGTTGCGCATCGAGGCGCCGAAGCCGCCGGTTCCCGAGATCATCCCGACCCGGGTCAGCCCGCGCTCCTGCATGTCCTCGAAGATCTTTTCGCAGGCCATGCGGTCCGTGTGGGGGGTCTTGAAGGCGAAAGGCTTGGTCGGCTCGATGATGTCGATTCCGCCGGCGAGCGAGATGAAGGGCACCTGCTCTTCCTCGAGCACGGGGATCATGGCCATCGATGTGCCGGTGGTCGAACCGCCGATCACCGCGATCACGCCGTCATCCTCCACCAGGCGAGTGGCGAAGGTGCGCGCCCTGCTGGCGTCGCCCTGGTCGTCATACATGACCAGATCGAGCTGTTCGCCGAGGACCCCGCCCGCCTCGTTGATTTCATCGACCAGCATGCGCAGCGTCTTCGCCGCCGGGTCGCCCAGGAACGATGCCGGGCCGGTTTCGGACACGCTGGCGCCGATGCGGATCTGCGCGTCGGCGGGACCGCCCCAACCAACAGCGAGGACCACACCCAGCGCGGTCGTTGTCATCACTTGCTTCATCACGTTTCCTCCTCCTTCATTGGCCGGGCGAGCCGGCTTTCGGGCACGGCGTCCGGCGTGTCGGCTGCACACAGTGTCACATCCTGCGCAGCGAGTCGCGATCCCGATAAGGCCGGACTCCTCCCGGCGACTCTCAATAAATAATTGACTGACCGGTCGGTCTATGCAAGAAAATTCTGCATGCGGCCACGCAGACGCAGCTTTGCGCCGCAACGGGAGGATCCATGTCTGAAGCGAACACCGTTCAGGTTGACTGTACGGGCGGCATACTGCGGATCACGCTGAACCGCCCCGACAAGCTCAACGCCTTCACAGACGCCATGCATGGCGAGTTGCGCGCAGCCATCGACCGCGCGCATGAGGATGCGCAGGTCCGGGTGGTTCTGCTGACCGGAGCCGGGCGGGGGTTTTGTGCGGGGCAGGATCTGAGCGACCGGGATCCGCGCCGGATGGACGGTCCGCCGGATCTGGGCCACACTATCGAAACGCTCTACAATCCGCTGATTCGTCGCATCCGATCACTGCCCAAGCCGGTGATCTGCGCGGTCAACGGCGTTGCCGCCGGCGCCGGCGCCAATCTGGCACTGGCTTGCGACATCGTTCTGGCCGCACGTTCGGCGAAGTTCGTGCAGGCCTTCGCGCGCATCGGGCTCGTGCCGGATTCGGGCGGCACATGGAGCCTGCCTCGCCTGTTGGGCGAAGCTCGCGCCAAGGGGCTGGCGCTGACCGGCGAGCCGCTGGATGCCGCCACGGCCGCCGACTGGGGGTTGATCTGGAAGGTGGTGGAGGATGACGCGCTGACCGAGACGGCAGACGCGCTGGCGCAACGCTTCGCCGCGGGGCCGACACGGGGCCTGGGCCTGACAAAGCAGGCGATCCAGGCCGCCAGCGAGAACGGGCTCGATGCCCATCTCGACCTTGAGCGCGATCTGCAGCGCGAAGCGGGGCGCACGAAAGACTATGCCGAGGGCGTTCTCGCCTTCTTCGAAAAACGCGATCCGGAGTTTCAGGGCAGATGAATGCCGCAGACATGACCCCGCAGGATCTTGCCACCGCATCGGCGGAAGCCATGTGGCGCAACGACTCGGCGTCGCAGCAGCTGGGCATGCGGATCGACCGCATCGGCCCCGGCACGGCCGAGCTGAGCATGACCGTCACCGACGCGATGACGAACGGCCACGACACCTGTCACGGCGGGTTCATCTTTGCCCTGGCCGACAGCGCCTTCGCCTTCGCCTGCAACAGCTACAACCAGAACACCGTCGCGCAGCACTGCTCGATCACCTATATCGCGCCGGCCTTTGCGCAGGACCGGCTGACCGCCACCGCACGCGAGGTGTCGCGCGCGGGGCGCGGCGGCATCTATGATGTGCGCGTCACCAATCAGAACGGCGCGCATATCGCCGAATTCCGGGGCCATTCGCGCACCGTCAAGGGCACGCATCTGCCCGACAGCGGCTGATTCACGCCCCGCACGACAAGAGCCCGCGAGGAACCTGCCATGAAAGATCTGTCCCCCCGTCCCGACGAACTCGACCCGATCGAGACGGCATCGCGCGACGAGATTTCGGCGCTGCAGCTCGAACGCCTGAAATGGTCGCTGCGTCACGCCTATGACAACGCGCCCTTCTATCGCGCGCGCTTTGACGCGGCCGGCGCCCATCCCGACGACCTGCAAAGCCTTTCGGATCTGGCGAAGTTCCCCTTCACCACGAAGGGCGATCTGCGCGACAATTATCCCTTCGGCATGTTCGCTGTCCCGCGCGAGAAGATCTGCCGCATCCACGCCTCGTCGGGGACGACGGGCAAACCGACCGTGGTGGGCTACACGGCCGGCGATATCGACATCTGGTCACAGATGGTCGCGCGCTCGATCCGGGCCTCGGGCGGGCGGCCTGGCGATATCGTGCACATCGCCTATGGCTACGGGCTGTTCACCGGCGGGCTCGGCGCACATTACGGGGCCGAGAAGCTGGGCTGTACCGTCGTGCCGATCTCGGGCGGCATGACCGAACGTCAGGTCACCTTGATCGAGGATTTCCGGCCGCGCGTGATCATGGTCACGCCCTCCTACATGCTGTCGATCCTTGACGAGTTCCGCCGGCAGGGGCTGGATCCGCGCGCCTCGTCGCTGGAGGTCGGGATCTTCGGCGCCGAGCCCTGGACCGATGCGATGCGTGCCGAGATCGAGGAGGCCTTCGACATGCACGCAGTCGACATCTACGGCCTGTCCGAGGTGATGGGCCCCGGTGTCGCGAATGAATGCGTCGAGACGAAGGACGGGCTGCATATCTGGGAGGACCATTTCTATCCCGAGGTCATCGACCCCGAAACCGGCGATCCCGTTCCCGACGGCGAAATCGGCGAGCTGGTCTTCACCACCCTTACGAAGGAAGGTCTGCCGATCATTCGCTACCGCACGCGCGACCTGACGCGGCTGCTGCCGGGCACCGCGCGCTCGATGCGGCGCATGCAGAAGGTCACCGGGCGCACCGACGACATGATCATCCTGCGCGGGGTCAATGTCTTTCCCACGCAGATCGAGGAACAGATCCTGAAATGCGCCGGCCTGGCGCCGCATTTCCAGATCGAGCTTGCGCGCAAGGGCCGCATGGACAGCATGACAGTGCATGTGGAATGCACCCCGCAAGCCGTCGACGCCAATGCCCGTGCCGCCGCTGCGAAGGAGCTCGCCCATCACATCAAGAGCGTGGTCGGCATCAGCACAGCCGTCGAAGTCCGCGATCCGGGCAGCGTGGAACGGTCGATGGGCAAGGCCAAGCGCGTGATCGACAAACGCCCGTCGGAGTGAGGTGGGCGCAGGAGAACCGACCACATGGCAAGGACCAGAGCCGCGGATTTCGAGGAAAAACAGCGCAGCCTGCTGGACTGTGCCGCCTCGGTATTCGCCGAGCTGGGCATGGACAAGGCCTCGATGGCGCATATCGCGGCGCAGGCGCAGGTCTCCAAGGCGCTCTTGTATCATTACTATCCCGGCAAGGATGCGCTGATCTTCGACATCGTGCGCACACATCTGGAGGAGCTGGACCTCGCGCTGGCGCAGGCCGACCGCCCGACCGCCTCCCCGCATGAGCGGTTACGCCTGTTGATCCATGTCGTGCTGGAGCAGTATCGCGACGCCGACAATGAACACAAGGTTCAGCTCAACTGCGCCGGAACGCTGGCCGACGAACAGAGCGAAGTGCTGCGCAGGATCGAGCGGCGGATCGTCAGGCGCTTCGCCGAGGTGATCCGCGCGATCAACCCCGAGCTGAACGCCGAGCGCCCGCTGTTGCAGCCCGTGACGATGTCGCTGTTCGGAATGATGAACTGGGTCTATCTGTGGTTCGACGATGACGGCCCGATCAGCCGCGACGACCTCGCCGACATGATGACGACGCTGCTGTTGGAGGGCGTGCGCGCGGTTCGCTGAGCGTCCGGCGCAGGCGCCGAATGGCGGCCGGGCGCTTCACTCGCCCCGTCCGGCCTTCATCCGCTCGACGATCAGAGGGTCGTATTCCGGCGCCCTTATGCGCGGCCGGTCCGGCTCGGGCGCGGCCAGCGGCGCGGCCGGTTGCAGCTTGTCGCGCGCCTGCGCGGCCAGTTGCTGATAGACACCGGTGCCCCGGCGCTTCCAGTCGATTTCATCCTCCGACAAGCTGCGCGCCACCTTTGCGGGCGCGCCCACCACGAGGCTGCCCGGCGGGATCTGCGCCCCGGCCTTGACGAAAGCCAGCGCCGCAACGATCGAATTCTCGCCGATAACGGCCTCGTCCATGACGACCGCGTTCATGCCGACCATGGCGTTGCGCCCGATGTGACAGCCATGCAGCACGGCGCCGTGCCCGATATGGCCGTCCTCCTCGATGATCACCTGAAGATTGGGAAAGCTGTGGACGACGCAGGTTTCCTGCAGGTTCGACCCGCGTCGCATCTCGATGCGTCCGAAATCGCCGCGCAGCACCGCGCCGGGGCCGACATAGCAGCCCGCCGCGACAATCGCATCGCCGATCACCACCGCCGACGGATGCACGAAGGCATCCGGGTCGATGACCGGGACCACCCCGTCATAGGCGTAGACCTGCGCCATGGGCTTATCTCCTCGTCATCCAGCGGTCGGCGCCGATATTGACGCCATGCGCCCGGTTTGGAAAGGGGGAGGAAAAGGAGCATCACATGGCGAACCGTTCCGCCGCCGCAGGAGGGCTGATCCTGCTGGCCATGGCCGATATCGCGCTGATCGACAACTGGGTGCGGTTCCTGACGCCCGAAATCGGGCTGTGGCAGTTCCATTTCATGCGCAGCGTTCTGGTCTGCGTGCTGCTGGCGGGGATCGCGCTGGCGTTCGGTTGGCGCATCGCGCCGCGGCGCTTCGTGCCGGTGGCCGCGCGCAGCATCCTCGCCTCGCTGGGAATGGTGCTGTATTTCGGGGCGCTGTCGCTGATGACGATCAGCCAGGCGGGGGCGGGGTTGTTCACCGCGCCGATCTTCGTTCTGGTGCTGTCGATGCTGTTCTTTCGGGTGCGCGTGGGGATGGTGCGCATCGGCGCGGTCGGGGCGGGTTTTGCCGGGGTTCTGATCCTGTTGCAGCCCTGGGGCGCCAGCATGGCCACCGGGGCCGCGCTGATCGCCGTGGCGGGTGGTTTCTTTCATGCCTTCGGGGCCGTCGCAACACGCCACTGGTGCGAGGGAGAAACCACCAGCGCCCTGAATTTCGGGTACTTCTTTGCCATGGGGGCGTGGGGCCTCGCAGGGCTGGCGGTGCTCGCTGTCCTGCCGGTGACAGCGCCGCCGGGACCCGAGGGCTTCTTCACGCGCGGCTGGGTCATGCCCAGCGCGCAGGCGCTGTTCTGGACCTCGCTGCAGGCCATCGGCGGCATGATCGCGATCGGCCTTCTGGTGCGCGGCTACCAGATGGCCGAAGCGTCGCGCGTGACGGTGTTCGAATACGGGTTCCTGCCGATGGCCGCGCTCTGGGCCTTCCTGCTGTTCGGCGAGGTGCCGGACCTTGCCACCGTGACGGGCACCCTGCTCATCGTGGCGGCCGGGGTGGTCATCGCGCTGCGCGGCGAGGAACGCCCGCCGCATGAGCCGGGCTCGGAGGCACCGCCCACGCCGCCGGGCTCCGCCCAGCCGTAACGCCTGTCCCGCAAGGCGAACGCGCGGGACGCCCCCGCGCGCCGCGATGGGATGTCCTCAGGCCGCCCTGGTATCGGCGCCGAAGCGGCCATAAAAGGTGCCCCCGGAGTCGGCGACCTCGCGCAGAAGGCGCGGTGCCGCAAAGCGTGCGCCATGTGCCTTTTCCAGCGCGTCGCACCACTGCACCGCCTGACGCGCGCCCACGATGTCGAGCCAGGAGAAGGGACCGCCGGACCAGGGCGCGAACCCCCATCCCAGGATCGCCGCCACATCGCCCTCGCGCAGATCGAGCAGCACATTCTCCTCGACGGCGCGCACGGCTTCCAGCACCTGCCCCAGCAACAACCGGCGCTGCACCGTCTCGAGGTCGGGCTGCGTCGCGGCAGGGGCATAGCGCGCGGCCAGCCCCTCCCACAGCCCGCGGCGCTTGCCGCTGTCGTCATAAGCGTAAAAGCCTGCCCCCGCCTTGCGGCCCAGGCGCCCTTCGTCATGCAGCCAGAACATCACCTCATCGACATCGTCGTTGGGATAGGCATCGCCCATCGCGGCCCTGGTCGCCTTCGCGATCTTGACGCCCAGATCGATCGACACCTCATCGCTGAGCTGCAGCGGCCCCAGCGGCATGCCCACCAGCTTGGCGGCATTCTCGACCAGCGCCGGCGTCACGCCTTCGCGCACCATGCGAATGCCCTCGTTGATGTAGGGGATGATGCAGCGATTGGCATAGAAGAAGCGCGCATCATTGACCACGATCGGCGTCTTGCGGATCTGGCGCGCGAAATCGAGCGCCTTGGCCACCGCGCGATCCCCCGTCCGGGCGCCCTTGATGATCTCGAGCAGCATCATCTTGTCCACCGGCGAGAAGAAATGCGTCCCGATGAACTGCTCGGGCCGGTCGCTGGCCGAGGCCAGATCGGTGATCGGCAGGGTCGAGGTGTTGGTCGCAATGATGCAGTCCGGGCCCACGGCTTCCTGCGTCTTGCGGGTCACCTCGGCCTTGATCTTCGGGTCCTCGAACACGGCCTCGATCACCAGATCGCAGCCCGCGAGCTGCGCATAGTCGGTGGTCGCCGTGATGCGGTCCAGCACCTCGGCCTTACCCGTCTCGCTGACCTTGCCGCGCTTGATGCCCTTGTCGAGCAGCTGCTCGGAATGCGCCTTGCCCTTCTCGGCATTGTCCTGATCCGCATCGATCAGAACCACCTCTATCCCGGCATTGGCCGAGACATAGGCGATCCCGGCGCCCATCATGCCAGCGCCCAGCACGCCGAGCTTCTGCACGCGCTGATCCGGGGCCTCGGGGCGGTTCGCGCCCTTCTCCAGCGCCTCCTTGTTGATGAAGAGCGACCGGATCATCGCACCCGAGGACGGGTTCATCAGGACATTGACGAACCAGCGTGCCTCGATCTTCAGCGCCGTGTCGAACGGCACCATCGCGCCCTCGTAGACCGCCGACAGAAGCGCCTTCGCCGCCGGGTAGACGCCCTTGGTCTGCCCGTTGACCATGGCCGAGGCGCCGACAAAGGTCATGAAACCCTGCGGGTGATAAGGTGCCCCGCCCGGCATCTTCCAGCCCTTGGCGTCCCATGGCTTGACCAGATCGGCGTCGGTGGCCTGCAGGACCCAGTCACGCGCGGCCGCCACCGGATCTTCGACCACCTCGTCGATCAGCCCCGCCTTCTGCGCCTTCTTGGGGTCCGACAGCTTCCCTTCCAGAAGGAAGGGCGCGGCGGCCATCGCACCCAGCTTGCGCGACACCCGCGTGGTGCCGCCGGCACCGGGGAAGATGCCGACCTTGATTTCGGGCAGGCCGATCTTGGCCTTGGGGTTGTCGGCGGCAAAGATGCGGTGACAGGCCAGCGGAATCTCGAGCCCGATGCCGAGCGCCGTCCCCGGCAGGGCACAGGCCACCGGCTTGCCGCCGCGGTTCTTGTCATCCATGCCAGCGCGCTCGATCCGGCGCAGGACCTGGTGCATCTTCATGATGCCGTCGAACAGACCGCGCGCGGGCTCATCCCCGGCATCCTCCTTCATGCGGGCGATCACGTTGAGGTCCATGCCGGCGGCGAAATCAGGTTTGGCCGACGTGATCACCACGCCCTTGACCGCCGCGTCGCCCAGCGCAGCCTCGATACAGTCGCTCAGCTCGGCGAGCCCGGACATCGACAGGACATTCATCGACCGGTCCGGCACATCCCATGTGATGGTCGCGATGCCGTCGTCGTCGGTGCTGTAATGAAAGTCGGTCATTGCTCTGTCTCCCTTCACACGCGCTCGATGACGGTCGCGGCGCCCATGCCGGAGGCGACGCACAGCGTGGCCAGCCCGACGCCCTTGCCGCTGCGTTCCAGCTCGTCGAGCAGCGTTCCGATGATGATCGCGCCCGTCGCGCCCAGCGGATGGCCCATGGCGATGGCGCCGCCATTCACGTTCACCCGGTCATGATCCACGTCGAATTCCTGCATGAAGCGCAGCACGACGGAGGAGAACGCCTCATTGACCTCGAACAAATCGATGTCGGAAATTGACATGCCCGCCTCGCGCAGGATCTTTTCCGTAACGGGGACCGGACCGGTCAGCATGATGGTCGGATCGGTCCCGATCTTGGCGTTCGCTCGGATGCGGGCGCGCGGCACAAGGCCGTATTTCTCGCCGAACTCGCGGTTTCCGATCAGCACGCCGGCCGCACCGTCCACGATGCCCGACGAGTTGCCGGCATGATGGACATGTTCGATTTTCTCAAGCTCGGGGTACTTCATCATCGCCACTTCGTCGAAGCCGGGCATCACTTCACCCTGCTCCTTGAAGGACGGCTTGAGCGCGCCGAGCGACTGCATGTCGGTCTCGGGGCGCATGTGTTCGTCGCGGTCGAGGATCGGCAACCCGTTCTGATCGCGCACCGTCAGAACCGAGCGCGCGAACCGCCCATCCGCCCAGGCTGCCGCCGCGCGCTTTTGCGATTCCACCGCGAAAGCGTCGGCGTCGTCGCGCGAGATGCCGTAGCGCGTCGCAATGATGTCGGCCGCGATCCCCTGCGGGACGAAATAGCTTTGCATGGCCACAGTCGGATCGACGGCCACGGCGGCCCCGTCCGAGCCCATCTGCACCCGGCCCATCATCTCGACACCGCCGGCGACATAGGCCGCGCCCGCGCCCGACCGGACCTGATTGGCCGCAAGGTTGACCGCCTCCATCCCCGAGGCGCAGAAGCGGTTGATCGACAGCCCCGGCACCCGCTGATGGAAATCCGAGGCAAGCACGGCGGTCCGCGCGAGACACCCGCCCTGTTCACCGACCTGGGTGGCGTTGCCCCAGATCACGTCCTCGACCGCTTCGGTGTCGAGGTCGTTGCGTTGCTTGATCGCATTGAGGGTAACGGCGGACAGGCGCACCGAGGTCACCTCGTGCAGGGCGCCATCCTTGCGACCCCTGCCCCGCGGCGTGCGTACCGCGTCGTAGATATACGCGTCTGTCATGGTCCTCTCCTTTTCACGTCCGGTCGGCGGGCGAACCCGGCATCAGTTCATAGGGTGCCTTCCAGCCCGGCTGCGCCGCAAGGCGGTCCAGCCAGGCGTCGATATTCGGCCAGTCGGCGCGCTGGAAGCCGAAGGGTTCGGGGTAATAGAGATATCCGCAGCAGGCGCAGTCGGCGATCGTCGGGTTGGGGCCGACGACCCAGTCGCGCCCGGCAAGATGGGCATCGAGCACCTTGTAGGCGCTGCGCAGCCGGCCCTGCAGGTAGTCCAGCACCCCGGCGGGGCGTTTGCCCTCGGGCAGGAAATTGGCGATGAACCGCGCCGGGCCGGCCTGACCGGACAGTTTCGAATTGTCCCAAAAGACCCAGCGCAGCACCTCGCGGCGCTCGGCCGCGCTGCGCCCGCCCAGCTTGCCCGTCTTGGACGAGACGTAATCCTGGATGACGCCCGACTGGCTGAGCGTGACATCGCCGTCGACCATCACCGGCACCTCGCCCATCGGGTTGAGGGCGCGGAACGCCTCGGTCCGGGTTTCACCGTTGAAGAAGTCGACGAAAACGGGCGTCCATTCGAGACCCGCAAGCTCCATCGTCAGCGCCGCCTTGTAGGCATTGCCCGACTCTCCGAAACAATAGAGTTGCAGCGTCATCTGCTCGGTCCCTCCCTTTGGGTCCATGTCGGCGGGGACACGGCGTCCCGCGCCCGATCAGCGTTTGCGCGCCTCGAGTTCGGAATTGAACAGCCGCAGCCGATGCGCGAACTTGTCACCGTCGATCACGCTGTCGAAATTCTCGAACAGGAACGACAACGCCTCCCCTTCATCGAGGCCCGCTTCGCTCGCAAAGCGGCGCAGGCGGCGATAGCCGTCCTCGGTCATCGCGACCGGAAAGCGGCGGGTCAGGCGCAGGCGTTTCGGCATCGCTTCCTCCCTTCGAGGTCGGCGCGGCGGCGACGGTCCGGCCATCGCCGCCCGGCCGCCCGATTCTAGAACGCCTCGGCGTCCAGCGCCATCACCGACGCACCACCGGCCTCGATGCGGCTGCGATGCAGGGATGTGGCCGGAAGCTGACGTGCCATGTAGTAGCGCCCCGTTGCCAGCTTGGCCTCGTAGAAGGCGGTGTCGGTCGCCCCGGCGGCAAGCGCATCGCGCGCCGCCAGCGCCATGCGCGCCCACATCAGCCCCAGCGCCACATGCCCGAACAGATGCATGAAGTCATAAGCGCCCGACAGCGCATCGTCCGGGCGCTTCATGCCATGCTGCATGAACCATGTACCGGCGGCCTGCAGATCCTTCGACGCCGCTTTCAGGGGGTCCAGGAAATCTTCCCTGATATCAGGATCCTGTTCGTTCTCCTTGATGAAGGACTTCACCATCTCGAAGAACGCCATCACAGCCTTGCCACCGTTCTGGCCCAGCTTGCGCCCCACCAGATCCAGCGCCTGGATGCCGTTGGTGCCTTCATAGATCATGGCGATGCGCGAATCGCGGACGAACTGCTCCATCCCCCATTCCCTGACATATCCCGACCCGCCGAAGGTCTGCTGCGCCAGAACCGCCGTCTCGAAACCCTTGTCGGTCAGGAACCCCTTGATCACCGGCGTGAGCAGCGACACCATTTCTTCGGCCTCGGCGTCGTCGGCGCGCACCGAGCGATCGATCATCGTCGCGCCCCAGAAGGCGAAGGCCCGCGCGCCCTCGACGAAGGATTTCTGGTGCATGAGATTGCGCCGCACATCGGCATGCACGATGATCGGATCGGCGGGCCCGTCCGGGTTGGCCGCGCCGGTGACGGCGCGCCCCTGCTGGCGGTCTTTCGCGAAGGCCAGCGCGTTCTGATACGCCACCGCACCCATGGCATAGCCTTGCAGACCGACCCCGATACGCGCTTCGTTCATCATGGTGAACATCGCCCGCATGCCCTTGTGCTCCTCGCCGACGAGGTAGCCGGTGGCGCCGTCGTAATGCATCACGCAGGTGGCGTTGCCGTGAATGCCCATCTTGTGTTCCAGCCCGCCGCATTGCACGCCGTTGCGCGCGCCCGGCGTGCCATCTTCCTTGACCAGGAACTTGGGCACGATGAACAGGCTGATGCCCTTGGTGCCTTCAGGACCGCCGGGAATCTTGGCGAGAACCAGATGGATGATGTTATCGGTCAGGTCGTGCTCGCCCGCCGAGATCCAGATCTTCTGACCGGTGATGCGATAGGTCCCGTCATCCTGCGGCTCGGCCTTGGTGCGGATCAGCCCCAGATCGGTGCCGCATTGCGGTTCCGTCAGATTCATGGTGCCCGACCATTCGCCCGAGACGAGCTTGGGCAGATAGGTCGCCTTCTGTTCGGCGCTGCCATGCGTGTGGATCGCCGAACAGGCCCCATGCGTCAGGCCCTGATACATGTTGAAGGCCATGTTCGCGGAGACGAACATCTCGCCGACCGCGGTGCCCAGCAGATAGGGCATCCCCTGCCCGCCATACTCGGGATCGGCATCGAGCCCGAGCCAGCCGCCCTCGCGCATCTGCGCATAGGCGTCGGCGAACCCTTCGGGTGTTGTCACCTTGCCGTTGTGCAGCGTGCAACCCTGCGCATCGCCCACCGGGTTGAGCGGTGCCAGCACCTCGCTCGAGATCTTGCCGGCCTCCTCCAGAACGGCGGCGGTGAAATCGCGCTCGAGCTCATCATAGCCCGGCGTGTCGGCTTCGGTGACTTTCAAGAGTTCATGCAGCACGAACTGCATGTCACGGATCGGCGGCGTGTAGCTGGGCATCGCTCTCTCCCTCGGGTCGAAATCGCGCGGTGGACGGCGTTATTGCGCCGCCGTTTCCTGCTGGTAGGAGGCCAGCACCTTGGCGCCCCAGTCCAGCTCCTCCTTCAATTCCGCGATGGCTTCATCGAGCTCGGCGCGCTGGCGCTCCATGTCCGCCAGGCGCTCGCGCGCCACGGTGTAGGTTTCGCGCAGCTGCGTCAGCTGGCTGTCGTCGCGGTCATAAAGCTCGAGCAACTGCCGGATCTGTTCCAGGCTGAAGCCGAAACGCTTGCCGCGCAGGATCAGCTTGAGCCGGGCACGATCGCGCCGGCCGTAAAGGCGGCGCGTCCCCTCGCGCTGCGGAAAGAGCAACTCCTTGCCCTCGTAAAAGCGCAGGGTGCGCGGCGTCACACCAAAGCTGTTACACATCTCGCGAATCGTCATCATCGCGTTCGACATGCCATTTCCTCCGACTCGTCGCGAAAGACAGATGCGCATCGCGGCGCCTCGACACAAGGACAGTTTACGTTAACGTAAGAGTAACGTTGCGTCACATTCCCGAAACCGGATCGATCGCCCGCGATGCGCTTCAGCGCGCCAGATCCTTCGCGACGTCATCGCGCAGCTTTTCGAGTTCGTCGATCGTTGCGCCGAGCTCGGCCTGCTGACGCCGCAGCGCCAGAAGCTGACGATCGGCCATTCGTACCCACGCCTCGAGCTGCGCACGCGTGCCCGCAGTTTCGTAGATTTCCAGCCACTGCCGGATTTCCTCAAGGCTGAAGCCGAAGCGCCGGCCGCGAAGGATCAGCGTCATCCGCGCCACTTCACGCGGACCATACGACCGCTGCCGCCCATCCTTCTGCGGGCTGAGCAACTCGATGTATTCATAGTACCGCAGGGTACGCGCGGTCACGTCGAACCTGGCGCACATCTGCTTGAAGCTGAGCCGGGTATCGGCCATCACGCCCCCGAAACGATCCGTGCCCCAAAGCTAGACCAGGCGCCCCCCACCGGCAACGGCTCCTGTTCGGCAGGGCGCACAGGGCTTGCACCACCCTGCGCGGACACGAATAAGGGGCACAAGGTCGAAGGGATGCCGCGATGATCGACGAGAAGGCCGAATTCGCAAGCAGGTTCATCCAGGCGCTGCCCCATGCGCGCGCGCTCGGAATGACGCTGACGGCGCTCGACAAGGGGGTGGCCGGCATCGACATGGCCTATGCCGACCATCTTGTCGGCGACCCGAAGACCGGTGTGATCCATGGCGGTGCGGTCTCGGCGCTGATGGACACCTGTTGCGGCGCGGCCGTGATGAGCCTTCCGGGAGCCGTCGGCACTGCCACCATCGACCTGCGCATCGACTACATGCGCCCGGCCACCCCGCAGCAGACCATCCGCGCACGCGCCGAATGCTACCACGTCACGCGGACCGTGGTCTTCGTGCGGGCCACGGCAACGGATGACGCCGACGACCCGCCTGTCGCCACCGCAACCGGCGCCTTTACCATCGAGCGCAAGGAGGCCGAGTGATGGCCGGACCCGCCAGACCCGAACCGGTGCAGGTCATCAAGCAGCGCCGCGATGCGGTCCTTGGCGCTCTGATCGGCGGGGTGCCCTATGTCCGTTTCATGGGCATCACCTTCGATCGGCGCGGCGATGAACTGACGGCGCTGATGCCGTTCGACGACAAGCTTATCGGCAACCCCATCCTGCCCGCGCTTCATGGCGGAGCGACATCCGCCTTTCTGGAGGTCGCCGCGGTGATCGAGCTGTCCTGGTCAATTCTCTGGGACGAGATGGAAAACGGCCGCCTCGACCCCGCCACGATCACGCCGCAGAACCTGCCACGACTGCCCAAGACCATCGATTTCACCGTCGACTACCTGCGCTCGGGGCTACCACGCGACGCTTATGCGCGCGCACGGATCACCCGCTCGGGCCGGCGCTATGCCAGCGTTCAGGCCGAAGCCTGGCAGGACAATCGCACGCGGCCATTCGCCCAGGCCACCGGCCACTTCATGATGCCACCGCGCGATGGCTGACACCGCCCCAGCTGTCGGCCCGCTGACGCATCGCCGGGTGTTGCGTATCGCAGTGCCGATCCTGCTGGCCAATGCGACGGTGCCGATCCTCGGCCTCGTCGATACCGGTGTGGTCGGGCAGATGGGCGAGGCCGCCCCGATCGGCGCGGTCGGGATCGGGGCGATCATCCTGACGTCGGTCTACTGGATCTTCGGATTTCTGCGCATGGGCACGTCCGGGCTCGCCGCGCAGGCGCACGGCGCCGGCGACAGCATGGAAACCGGCGCGATCCTGATGCGCGCGCTCTTGATCGGTGTCGCCGCCGGGCTCGTCCTGATCGTGCTGCAACTGCCGCTGATGGCGGCGGCTTTTCGCATCGCCCCGGCCAGCGCCGATGTCGAGACGCTGGCGCGCGATTACCTGACGATCCGGATCTGGGGGGCGCCGGCGACGATCGCGCTTTACGCCGTCACCGGCTGGCTGATCGCGGTGGAGCGCACACGCGGCGTGCTGGGGCTGCAGCTGTGGATGAACGGGCTGAATATCGGGCTCGATCTGCTGTTCGTGCTGGGTCTCGGCTGGGGCGTCGAGGGGGTGGCCATCGCGACGCTGATGGCGGAATGGAGCGCGCTGGCGCTCGGGTTGTGGCTGTGCCGCGGGGCCTTCGCGTCGGGGGCATGGCGCAATCACGCCCGTATCCTGGACCCGGCCCGCCTCCGGCGCATGCTGCAGGTCAATGGCGACATCATGGTGCGCACCGTCGCGCTGCAGGCCAGCTTTACCAGCTTTCTGTTCATCGGCGCCGGCTTTGGCGATGTCACGCTGGCGGCGAATCAGGTGCTGTTGCAGTTCCTCCATGTCGTGGCCTTCGCGCTGGACGGGTTCGCCTTTGCCGCCGAAGCGCTGGTGGGACAGGCCGTCGGCGCGCGCTCGGTCGCCGCGCTGCGCCGTGCGGGTATCCTGACAAGCCTGTGGGGGTTGGGTGCGGCGCTCGTGATGGCGGCAGGATTCTGGCTTTTGGGACCGCTGCTCATCGATGTGATGGCCAAACAGGCCGAAATTCAGGCGCTGGCGCGCAGCTATCTGCCATGGGTCGTACTCGGCGCGGTGATCAGCCTTGCCTCCTACATGCTGGACGGCATCTTCATCGGTGCCACCGCCACGCGGGAGATGCGCAACGCGATGCTCGTATCGGCAGCGCTGTACGGGCTGAGCCTGCCCCTGCTGCTGGGCCCGTTCGAGAACCACGGACTTTGGGCGGCACTGATGCTGCTCAACCTGGCGCGCGGCGTGACCATGGGGCTCTACTATCCGCGTGTCGAGCGGCGCGCGCGCGCCGCGGCGGCGTGATCGCACCGGCGCGCGTCCTCAAAGCCAGTCGCCACGCCCCGTTCCGACCGCGGCGGACAGCGTTTCGAACCCGTCGCGTGCCAGCGCCGCATCGAGGCCCTGATTGATCCGCGCGGTCAACGACAGGCCCCGATAGCTCAGTGCGGTATAAAGCTGCACCGCTGTCGCGCCGGCGCGGATCTTGGCATAGGCCGCCTGCGCCGAATCCACCCCGCCAACCCCGATCAGCGGCAGCTTTCCCGCCGTGAGCTGCGACAGTCGCGCCAGAACACGCGTGGACTTTTCAAACAATGGCATACCGGAAAGTCCTCCAGATTCCGTAGAACTTGCACTTTTCAGACCTTCACGGGCCAATGTCGTGTTGGTAGCGATGATCGCGTCAATGCCCGCGCCAAGCGCCACCTCCGCCAGATCGCACAGCGCCGCATCATCCAGATCGGGCGCCACCTTCAGAAAGATCGGGATCGGGCGGGGCAGCGCGGCTCGCTCTTCATCCACCAGCCGCAGGAGCGCGCGCAGCGCCGCCGCACCCTGCAGATCGCGCAGCGCCTCGGTATTGGGTGAGGAGACATTGACGGTGGCGAAATCCAGATGCGGCCCGCAGATCCGGAGCACCTCGGCAAAGTCGGCGGCGCGATCCGCACTGTCCTTGTTGGCGCCCAGGTTGAGCCCGATCACCGCGTCGCGCGGCCGCTGCGCGAGGCGCCGCGCGACGACCTGCGCGCCGTCATTGTTGAACCCGAACCGGTTTATGACCGCATCATCCGCCGCCAGCCGGAACAGTCGCGGGCGCGGGTTGCCGGGCTGCGGACGCGGGGTGACGGCCCCGGCCTCGAGAAAGCCGAAGCCTGCGCGCGACAGGGGATGCAGCGCCTCGGCATTCTTGTCGAATCCCGCCGCCAGCCCGACCGGATTAACCAGATCCAGACCCGCAAGCCGCACCCGCAGCCGCGGTGACGTGACGGCAGGTGACGCCGGCAGCAGCCCCAGACGCAGCGCCCGCAGGGCCAACCGGTGGGCACGCTCCGGCTCTAGGCCGCGCAGCATGGCAAGCCCGGCGCGCTCGATCAGGCTCAAAGCAGCCGCTCGGGAAAGATGTGCCCGCTCACACCCAGCGGCAGCGACGTGTCCCAGACCACATCCGCCATCGTCAGATCACGGTAGAGATGCGGGAACAGCGCACCGCCGCGCGACGGCTCCCAGCGCAGCGCGGGTCCGAGCGATTCGGCCTCCAGTGCCACCAGCACGAGGTCGCTCTCATTCGCGAAATGCCTGGCGGCGGTTGCCGGAAGCTGCTCTGCCGTTGACAGGTGAATGAATCCGTCTGCCAGATCGACCGGCGCACCGGCCGTGACCCCTGCGGCGCGGAACGCGTCCCATTGCGGACGCAGGAATATCTTGAAGACACGCATGCCACGCTCTTGCCCTGTGGTTGAGGCATGGTCAACAACCTTGCACAGCCGCGCATTGTAGCCGCCGCCCCGCTGCGATACGCTGATCACGGGCAGAGGACAGGCAGAACCACATCGCCATGACGGCGCTCAGGCAGTATCAGCGGCTGGAAAGCACCGGCCTGTGGCGCGAGTCGGCTCAGGCGAAGCGGCAGGACGTCGTCGTCTCTTTCGGCAAGGCGTCGCTGGTGATCGCGCAGTTTCGCAGCGGCACCGCCGTCGCCCACTGGTCGCTGCCGGCGGTGACACGGCTCAACCCCGGGCATCTGCCCGCGCTCTACAGCCCCGACACCGACGGGGCGGAGCTGCTGGAGCTCGACGACCCCATCATGATCGACGCCATCGAACAGGTGCGCACGGCGCTGGCCCGGCGCAGATCGCGTCCGCGGCGCGTTCGCATGGTGTTCGTCGCGACCACGCTCGCCGCGATGGCTGCCCTTGTTCTGTGGTGGTTTCCGCCCGCGCTCGTGCAGCACACTGCGACCGTGTTGCCCCCGGCAACCAAGGCCGATATCGGACGGCGCCTTCTGGACGAGCTCGGGTCCGGAAATGGCCGGATCTGCAACAGCGCGGCCGGGCGACGCGCGCTGGATCAGTTGCGCGCGCGGCTGGCGGAGCCGCGCACGACCCGGCTCATGGTGGTGTCGCTGCCCGAGCCGGGCATGACGGAACTGCAGGCGCGCGCCCTGCCCGGGGGGATCGTGCTGATCGACCGGCGCCTGGTCGAGCGCGCCGAAGGCCCGGAGGTGCTGGCCGGTCATGCGATCGCGGCGCTGCATGACGCGGGCGCGCGGGATCCGCTCGTGCCGCTGCTGCGCATGGCGGGCATGCGGGCGCAGCTGCAGCTGCTGGCCACCGGCGCGTTGCCGGACGGGGCGCTGCGGGGTGCGTTGGCCGAGGTGATCGCGCGGGCGCCCGAGACCGTTTCGCCAGAGGCGCTGGGGCCGCGTTTCGACCGGGCCGGCATCCCGATGAAACCATTTCTGGACGCCGCTCCACCCGCCGTCGTCACCAGGCGATCCGACGAGGCGACCGGCCAAGAAGCTGCAGCGCGGGCGCCGGTTCTGGCCGATGGCGAATGGGTCGCGCTGCAGGGCATCTGCGACGACGGCGACTGACCGGGCGAAGGACCCCGCGCCGGGGCTTAGCGCACAAAGGCGTCCGCAAACCCGGCGCCGCGCAGTGTGTTCAGGGCGCGCCGCGTTGTGGCATCGTCGCTGAACGGCCCGGCCATTACGACCTCGAGTCCGTCGCCGACGCTCCGGCTGCGCACCGGGTATCCCATCCGTTCCATCTGCCTGGCGACATTGCGCGCATTGTCCGGCACCCCATAGGTGCCGACCTGGATCAGGCTTCCACTGCCGGACCGCGCCGCGACCTGCGTGCCGCGTTCGTCGCGCTGTGCGTCATCGCCTTGCGCGGCCCCGTCCGGCCGCCGCGGCCGCTCCGCCTGCGAGGCGTGCGTCCCGCCGGCCTGCGGCGTCACGAGTTGCCGCGGTACCGTATCCGTCCAGACCGCGCGCATCTGCGCCTCACCGGCGCGCGTGCCCTGCGCACGGTGCGGATTCAGGCGATCATCCTCCCAGGCCGGTTTGTAGCCCTCCGGGATGCCGCGCATGGCGGATTTCTGCTGCGTTGCGCGCACAGCGGCCGTCTGCCTCGACGGGGCCACATGGTCCGTCCGGACCGAGCGCTGCACCGCCTGGCTCTGCACACCGGAGACCGCCTGCGCCACCAGGCGATCCGGGACGCACCGGATGCCCGCCCGATCCCCCTCAAGGATGACGCGCTGGCCGTAAGGGGCGTGATCGGGGCAGCGCGCATCCCGTGTGATCCGCGCGACAGGCACCGACACGACGCGCGGCGACGCGACAGCCGCACCCGCGTCATGCTCCGGCGCCACGGTAGCGGCGTGCCCCGCCCCGGCGGCACCACGCGCTGCCATGCGCGGCGAATCGGCCTCGTCCTGCGGGTCGGGACCGTCGGCGGTGCAGCGGATACCGTTGCGCCCATCGGCCAGAGCGACACGCTGACCATAAGGCGCATGATCGGGGCATGCCGGGTTGAGACTCGGCCCCTCGGGCGACACGCCGACAACCCGCGGGGTCGCCGGGTCGGGGTCTCGCTGTGCCGGTGGCTCCGGTTCGGGGTCCTGCTGTGCCATGCGGCGCTCAGCCGCGGGGAGGGACGGCGCCGTCCGCTCCGCCGCGACCGCAACTTCCGCCGATGCCGTGTCTTCAGGCTGCGGTGCGGGTTCCGCCGGCTCTTCCAGCTGCGCCTCTTGCGCCTCCGGTGCCTCATCCGGCGCGGTTTGCGGCGCGAAGGTCGGCGTCTGGCCGCAGATGTGATTGCGGTCGGGGTCCACCCGCGGCACCCAGTTGGCCCGGCCGCCATGGCCGGCGCGGATGAACATGCACCCCTCGCTGTCGATATATTGCACGCCGTCGTACGATTCGGGCGGGATCTCGGCCGGGGTGGCGGATTGCGCCAGCGCGCCCCCGGCCATGCCCCCCGAGGCCATTACGATCAGCGCCAAGACGGAAACTCTGGCAGACATGCGGCACCCCCGGACACTCCCCGGGGACGATGCCCAAATTCGGCCGGTGAGTAAAGCGCCGCGCACCGATTTCATGCTTTATTTTGTGCCGAACATGCGGTCGCCCGCATCCCCTAGCCCCGGCACGATGAAGCCATTCTCGTTCAGGCGTTCATCGCAAGCCGCGGTGATCACGGGCACATCGGGGTGGGCCTCCTTCATCCGGGCGACACCTTCGGGCGCCGCCAGAAGGCACAGAAAGCGGATTTCACGCGCGCCGGACTGTTTCAGAAGGTCGATCGCCGCCGCCGAGGAATTGCCCGTCGCGAGCATGGGGTCCACCACGATAACGAACCGCTCGCCCAGTTCCGAGGGCACCTTGTAGTAGTACTTGACCGGCTTGAGGGTTTCCTCGTCGCGGTAAAGCCCCACGAAACCGACCCGCGCCGACGGGATCAGCTCTAGAATGCCGTCGAGCAACCCGTTGCCGGCGCGCAGGATCGAAACGAGTGCCAGCTTGCGCCCCGCGAGCACCGGCGACTGCATCGCCTGCATCGGGGTTTCGATGCGCTTGACCTCGACGGCCAGATCACGCGTCGCCTCATAGGCCAGAAGCTGCGCGCATTCCCGCATCAGCTGCCGGAATACCGTGGTCGATGTGGATTTCTCGCGCATCAGAGTAAGCTTGTGCTGCACGAGCGGATGGCGAACGATGGTCAGATGATCCTGCATGTGGCGGAGTCCCCTTGTTGCGCCCCCGGTTTGCCCCAGCCGCCGGGACGGCGCAAGCGCACCCGCTGGCGGGGCGTCGCCAGCCATCGCCCGCTGCACAGGTTGTGCTTGATCGCCCGCCCCATCGGCGGCACTGTCACATGGATGATTGTTTAGCGTTAAACGACCAATCCCGCGGGAGGAGCGGCCATCATGAGCGACGATGCACGACAGGACAGCGCCCGACAGGCGGCGCTGGACTACCATGCCTTTCCGCAGCCCGGAAAGCTGGAGATCCGTCCGACCAAGCCGCTGGCCAATGGCCGCGATCTGGCCCGCGCCTACTCGCCGGGTGTCGCCGAGGCCTGCACCGAAATCCGCGACGACCCGCTTGCGGCAAGCCGCTACACCGCACGCGCCAATCTCGTCGGGGTGGTGACCAATGGTTCGGCGGTGCTGGGGCTGGGCGAAATCGGGCCGCTCGCCTCCAAACCGGTGATGGAGGGCAAGGCCGTCCTGTTCAAGAAATTCGCCAATATCGACTGCTTCGACATCGAACTGGACGAGAGCGACCCCGAAAGGTTGGCCGATCTGGTCTGCGCCATGGAGCCGACCTTCGGTGCCATCAACCTCGAAGACATCAAGGCGCCCGACTGTTTCGTCGTCGAGCGCCTGTGCCGCGAGCGCATGAACATCCCGGTCTTTCATGACGACCAGCACGGCACCGCCATCGTCGTCGGCGCCGCCGCCGTCAACGCGCTCCAGGTCACCGGCCGGCGCTTCGAGGACATCAAGGTCGTCTCCACCGGCGGCGGCGCCGCCGGCATCGCCTGCCTGAACATGCTGCTCAAGCTGGGCGTGCGGCGCGAGAATATCTGGCTGTGCGACATTCACGGGCTGGTGCATGCCGACCGAACCGAAGACATGAACCCGCAAAAGGCCGCCTTCGCGCAGAAGACCGACAAGCGCAACCTCGACGACGTCATCGACGATGCCGATCTCTTTCTCGGCCTGTCGGGCCCCGGCGTGCTGACGCCCGAGCGCGTCTCGCGCATGGCGGATCCGCCCATCATCTTCGCCCTTGCCAACCCGACACCTGAAATCCTGCCCGACGCGGCCCGCAGTGTGGCGCCGGATGCGCTGATCGCCACGGGGCGGTCGGACTTTCCGAATCAGGTCAACAACGTCCTGTGTTTTCCCTTCATCTTTCGCGGCGCACTCGATGTCGGCGCCACCGAGATCAACGATGCGATGCAGATCGCCTGCATCGAAGGGATCGCCCAGCTGGCCCGGGCCACCACAAGCGCGGAAGCCGCCGCCGCCTATCAGGGCGAGCGGATGAATTTCGGCCCCGACTATCTGATCCCCAAGCCCTTCGATCCGCGTCTCATGGGGGTGGTGGCCTCGGCGGTCGCCAAGGCGGCGATGGACAGCGGCGTGGCGACGCGCCCCATCGAGGATCTGCGGGCCTATCGCGAACGCCTCGACGGATCGGTGTTCCGCTCGGCGCTGATCATGCGGCCGGTCTTCGAGGCCGCGCGCAGCGCATCGCGCCGGATCGTCTTCGCCGAAGGCGAGGATGAACGCGTTCTGCGCACTGCGAACGCCATGCTGGAGGACATGACCGAGGTGCCGATCCTGATCGGCCGGCCCGAAGTGGTCGCGCGGCGCTGCGAACGTGCCGGGCTTCCCATCCGTCCCGAACGCGACTTCGAGATCGTCAACCCCGAGAACGATCCGCGCTACCGCGATTACTGGCAGACCTATCACGCATTGATGGAGCGCCGCGGCGTCACCCCCGACATTGCGCGCGCCGTGATGCGCACCAACACGACGGCCATCGGCGCGGTCATGGTCCATCGCGGCGAAGCCGACAGCCTGATCTGCGGCACGTTCGGTCAATACCTGTGGCACCTGAACTATGTCACCCAGGTACTCGCAACCGACGAGCTCGACCCGGTGGGCGCGCTCAGCCTGATCCTGCAGCCCGAGGGCAACCTCTTCATCGCGGACACGCAGGTGCACCCCGACCCCACCTCCGCCCAGATCGCCGAGACTGCCTGCGCCGCCGCACGGCATGTCCGCCGCTTCGGGATCGAACCGCAGATCGCGCTGTGCTCGCATTCGCAGTTCGGCAACATGGACACGGACTCGGGCCGCAGGATGCGCGCGGCGCTCGCGCTCGCCGATGCGCGGGAACCCGACTTCGCCTATGAAGGCGAGATGTCCGTCGATGCCGCGCTCGACCCCGAGCTGCGTGCGCGCATCTTCCCCAATTCACGGCTGAACGGGCCGGCGAACGTGCTGATCTTCGGCGGCACCGACGCGGCCAGCGGCGTGCGCAACGTGCTGCGCATGCGCGGCAGCGGGCTGGAGGTGGGCCCGATCCTTATGGGCATGGGCAACCGGGCGCATATCGTCACGCCGTCGATTTCCTCGCGCGGGTTGCTCAACATCACCGCCCTTGCGGGAACGCCGGTTGCACATTACGGCTGACCGCCGCATACGAACGTAACATTGTTGCGACAGGGCCGGACAAGGCGCAACGCATCTCGTACCGGGAGGTTCTCATGGGGTATGCCGACATCCACGCGCGTTCGCTGCAGGACCCGGATGGCTTCTGGATGGAGCAGGCGCAGGCGATCGACTGGGATACGCCGCCTTCGAAAGCGTTGTTCGACAACAACGCCCCGATGTATGAGTGGTTCAGCGATGGCCGCCTGAACGGCTGCCACAACGCCGTGGACCGGCATGTCGCCGCCGGGCGGGGCGACCAGGTCGCGATCATCCATGACAGCCCGGTTACCCACACCAAGCGCGAACTGACCTATCGCGAACTGCGCGATCGGGTCGCCAGCCTGGCGGGCGCGCTGCGCGCCAAGGGTGTTGCCAAGGGCGACCGCGTGGTCATCTATATGCCCATGGTGCCCGAGGCGCTCGAGGCGATGCTGGCCTGCGCGCGGCTCGGCGCGATCCATTCGGTGGTGTTCGGCGGCTTTGCAGCGCATGAACTCGCCAAGCGGATCGACGATGCCAAGCCCCGCGCCGTGATCGCCGCCTCCTGCGGAATCGAACCGGGCGGCGTGGTGCATTACAAGCCGCTTCTCGACGCCGCGCTCGAGCAAGTCACGCACATGCCTGATTTCTGCGTCATCTTCCAGCGCGAGCAGGAGGTCGCCGCGCTGACCGAGGGGCGCGACCATGACTGGCACGCCTTTCAGCACGGCGTGGCCCCGGCCGAATGCGTCCCCGTCGCGGGCAACCACCCCGCCTATATCCTCTATACATCCGGCACCACCGGCCAGCCCAAGGGCGTGGTGCGCCACACCGCCGGGCATCTCGTCGCGCTGAAATGGACGATGAAGAACATCTACGGCGTCAAGCCCGGCGAGGTGTTCTGGACAGCTTCGGATGTCGGCTGGGTCGTGGGTCACAGCTATATCTGCTACGGCCCGCTCCTCCACGGCGCGACCACGGTGGTCTTCGAGGGCAAGCCGGTGGGCACGCCGGATGCGGGCACCTTCTGGCGCGTGATCGCCGAGCACGGCGTTGTCAGCTTCTTTACCGCGCCCACCGCCTTTCGCGCCATCAAGCGCGAGGATCCGGCCGGCGCGCACCTTGCGGATCACGACATTTCCAGCCTGCGCTGCCTCTATCTCGCCGGCGAGCGCGCCGACCCGGACACCATCGAATGGGCGCGCGACAAGCTCGGCGTGCCGGTGATCGACCACTGGTGGCAGACCGAGACGGGCTGGCCCATCGCCGCCAACCCGATGGGGCTCGACCCGCTGCCGGTCAAGGACGGCTCGCCCTCGGTGCCGATGCCGGGCTACGATGTGCGCGTGCTCGACCCGGACGGCGCGGAACTGCCCGCCAGCGAGCTGGGCGCCATCGCGATCAAGCTGCCACTGCCGCCGGGGACGCTGCCGACGCTGTGGAACGCCGAGGCGCGGTTTCGCACATCCTACCTAGAAACCTTCCCAGGTTACTACGAGACAGGCGACGCCGGCTATGTGGATGAGGACGGATACGTCTTCATCATGGCGCGCACCGACGATGTCATCAATGTCGCCGGGCACCGGCTGAGCACCGGTGCAATGGAGGAGGTTCTGGCCAGCCACCCCGATGTCGGAGAATGCGCCGTTATCGGGGTCGCGGACGATCTCAAGGGGCAGGTTCCTTTGGGGCTGTTGTGTCTCAACCGTGGCGTGCAGCGCAGCGAGGACGAGATCGTCGCGGATTGTGTCGCCCTGATGCGCGAGCGCATCGGCCCGGTGGCGGCGTTTCGAAAGGCTGTCATCGTCGACCGGCTCCCCAAGACGCGGTCGGGCAAGGTGTTGCGCGCAACCATGGTGCGCATCGCCGATGGCGCGGATGTCTCCCCCCCGGCCACGATCGACGACCCCGCAATCCTCGACGAGATCGGTGTGGCACTGCGCAGAATCGGCTATCCGAAGGCGTGATCGCGCGCCCGGCGCGCCGAGAGGACCTGTCCATTTAGACAGGTTGGAGAGCGGCGCCGCGCCGATTATCACCATTTCCAATGCATCCTGTGATTGAATACCGACTCACTTTTTAGCACGGACATGCCTATGCAGCCGGCAGACCCCCCGTTGAACGAAGAGATTTTCGACGACCTGATCGCAATGGCCGGTCCGGAGACCGCGCCGCAGCTGCTGCGCCAGATTCTGGAGGATCTGGGTCAGGTGTCGCGCAACCTCGAATCCGCTCTGGCAAGCGGGAATGCGAAGGCGCTGCATGAGCAGGGGCACACCCTGACCTCGCTTGCAGGCACCCTTGGCGCCACCGAGATGCAGGAGCGCGCGCAGCAGCTCAGCGCCCTCGCGCAAACCGCCGACATCGATGCGGCGCGCGGGATGTCGCAGGTGCTGATGCACGACATCGCCCGACTGCGCGAGCTGGTCGAGGCGCGCAGCGCCACCATGCCCGACCGCTCGGCGGGGGGAGGGGCGGCGTGACACAGCAGGCAAAACCCGTCCTGCTGATCGAGGACACGCCGTCGCTGATGATGCTGTATGAAGCGGTCCTCAAGCGCGCCGGCCACGCCGTGCATGGGGCGGCCACCGCGAAGGACGGGCTGCGCGCGCTGGACCGGATCCGGCCGGATGTCGTGGTGCTCGACCTGATGCTGCCGGATCGCGATGGGCTCGACCTGATCGAGGAGTTGCTGGCGCATGACGATGCGCCGCATGTCATCGTCATAACGGCGTATGGTTCAATTTCCAAGGCGGTCAGCGCGATGCGCGCCGGCGCCCACGAGTTCCTCGTCAAGCCGTTCGACGAACACCGGTTTCTGAGCGCCGTCACCAATGCGCTGAAGACCCGACGGCGGGGATCGGCGCATCGCAACCGCACCGACGGCCCGCCGCAGCCTGCCGGAGGCCTCATCGGGCACTCGGAGCCGATGCAGGAAGTCTATTCGCGCATCCGCTCGATCGCATCCTCGATGGCAACGGCCTTCATCACCGGCGAGAGCGGGACGGGCAAGGAGTTGTGCGCGCATGCGATCCACGATCTGTCGAACCGCGCTGCCGGGCCCTTCATCGCGCTGAACTGCGGCGCCATCCCCCATGACCTCATGGAGTCGGAAGTGTTCGGCCATCTCAGGGGCGCCTTCACCGGGGCGATCGCGGACAAGAAGGGTGCCGCGCTCGAGGCGGATGGCGGCACGCTCTTTCTCGACGAGATCTGCGAGATGGACATGACGTTGCAGACCAAGCTTCTCAGGTTCCTGCAGACGTCGAGCGTACAGCCGGTGGGCGCCGCGCATCCGCGCAATGTGGATGTGCGCATCATCTGCGCGACCAACCGCGACCCGATGGAGGCGGTTCGCAGCGGGCGCTTTCGCGAGGATCTCTATTATCGCCTGCATGTGGTGCCCATCCACATGCCGCCGCTGCGCGCGCGCGGCGGCGACGTCATCGAGATCGCCGAGCAGGAGCTGACACGCCTCGCCAGAGAGGAAAACCGCGCGTTCAAGGGGCTGTCGCCCGAAGTCGCGGACATCTTCCGCAACCACGCCTGGCCCGGCAATGTCCGCCAGTTGCTCAATGTGTTGCGCAACGTGGTGGTGCTGCATGATGGCGAGGCGGTCACGCCGCAGATGCTGCCGCGTGACCTGCTACCCGATGCTGGGCCGCCCGCCCGGGCCGTCGGCAACGGAGTCTTCGCGCTGCCGGACACCGACGGGTCCGCCCCCCCCGATATGCCGGACGATCTGATCGGCCAGCCGCTGGCCGAGATCGAGCGCATCATGATCGAGCGTACGATCGCCCATTACGGAGGCTCGATCCCGAAGGCCGCGCGGGTCCTTGAGGTGGCGCCCTCAACCCTGTATCGCAAGCGCGATGCCTGGTTGCGCAGCGGGCGGCAGTAACCCCCCTGCCACCACCCGCCCGGCAGCCCGCTTCAGGTGAACTGCTCGCGGATCAGACGCTCCTCAAGGCCATGACCGGGATCGAAGAGCAGCCGATGCGTGATCCGCGCCTCCCGGCTCACCTCGACCCAGGCGACATTGCGCACCGACCGGCTGTCGGCATCCGCCATCACCGGCCGCTTGTCGGCGTCATGCACCTCGAATCGCACCACCGCCGTATCGGGCAAGAGCGCCCCGCGCCAGCGCCGCGGGCGAAACGCCGCGACCGCCGTCAACGCCAGCACATCGGACCCCACCGGCAGAATCGGCCCATGGGCCGAGTAGTTGTAGGCGGTGGAGCCCGCCGGCGTGCAGACCAGCGCGCCATCGCACACCAGCTCTTCCATGCGCAGCTTGTCATCGACGAGAATGCGCAGGCGCGCGGTCTGCGGCCCGGCGCGCAGCAGCGACACCTCATTGATGGCCAGCGCGTGGTGCTGGGTCCCGCTGACGGTCTCGGCCAGCATCCTGAGCGGGTGGATCCGGGTTTCCTCCGCACGGGCCAATCGCTCCTGCAGCCCGTTCGCGCCGAATTCGTTCATCAGAAACCCGACCGTGCCGCAATTCATCCCGTAAACCGGAATGCCGAGCTCGCGCGTTGCGTGCAGGCTTTGCAGCATGAAGCCGTCGCCCCCGAGCGCAACGATCACGTCGCACGACCCGATATCGGCGTTGCCGTAGCGTGCGCTCAGGATCTCCAGACCGCGCTGCGCCTCGGGTGAATCGCTCGCCGTGAATGCGATACGCTTATGCATGCCGGACCCGCACATCGTGCCACTGGCCCTTCTTGTCGCCGCTGCCCCGCCGAAACACAAGGGGCATGCCGGATGCGCCGCCCTGCCCTTGTGATCGCCGGGCCATGCGCCTAACATCGCCTCAGGTCGATGCGATCAACAGCACGGCATAACGCATGCGCTTCCGCGAAGGGCATGCCGGGACACGGTGTCGGTCCCGTACCGTCCGGGTGCCCGAGCGCTGTCCGCATGCCACCCCTCATCTTCAAGCAAAATCGAAAGTGATCGATCCATGTGTGGTTTCGTGTGTCTTTGGAATATCGGCGATGAATCGCTGGCGCAGCGGATGGTCGAGCGGATCGCCCATCGCGGGCCGGACGCGATCGAGGTGGTGCGCGGGCGCAATGCGCCCGTCATCATGGCCCATGCCCGACTGTCGATCATTGGCCCGCAGGACGGGTCGCAACCGATCTACCAGAATGACGACCTGCTCGTCGCGAACGGCGAGATCTACAACCACGCGGATCTGCGCGCGATCCTGGGCGAAAGCGCCTTCGAGACCGCAAGCGACAGCGAGGCCATCCTGCATCTCTTCCGGTCGGGCGAGTTGCGCTGGATCGCGCGGCTCGACGGGATGTTCGCCTTCGTCCTGGCCACGCGCGAGCGTATCATCGCCGCGCGCGACCCGCTGGGCATCAAGCCGCTCTTCGTGGCGCGTATCGGCGACGGCATGGCCTTCGCGTCGGAGTTGAAAGCCTTTGACGGGCTGGAACTGGACAGCATCGAGGCGATACCGCCCGGCGGGCTGCTGGACAGCCGCGACGGCCCGCGCCGGTGGTATCGCACGCCGCAGGGCGCCGCCGAAGCCGAAGACGGTCTCGACATCGAGGCAACGGCGGGCGAGTTGCGGCTGGTCATGGAGGAGGCCGTCGCCAAATGGATGGTCGCCGATGTCGAGGTGGGCTCGTTCCTCTCGGGTGGGCTCGACAGTTCGATCATCGCCGCTCTGGCGATGCGCTTGGCGCCGTATCGGCTCAAGACTTTCGCGGTGGGCGCCGAAGGCAGCGCGGACCTGCTCGCCGCGCGCAAGGTGGCGGATCATATCGGCAGCGACCATTACGAATACGCCTTCACCGCCGAGGACGTCGCCGAGATCCTGCCGCATGTGATCTATCATCTGGAATCGGCGGATGTCGATCTGGTGCGCAGCGCCATCCCCACGCATTTCGCCGCAAGGCTGGCGCGCCAGCATGTCAAGGCCGTGCTCACCGGCGAGGGCGCGGATGAGCTGTTCGCGGGCTACACCTATCACCACGGCTATGTCGATCACCCGCGCGAGCTTGCCGATGAGCTGACCCGCTCGCTCAATGCGATGCACAATATCAATCTGCAGCGCGTCGATCGCATCACCATGGGCGAAAGCCTCGAGGCGCGCACGCCGTTTCTGGACCGCGACCTGATCGACTTCGCGCAATCCATACCCGCCACGCTCAAGCTGTGCCGCACCGATCCCGAAGCGCGCGAGAGCACCGGCGCGACCACCGAGAAATGGATCCTGCGCAAGGCATGCGCCGATCTGTTGCCCGAGGATCTGGTCTGGCGCAAGAAGGCGCAGTTCGACGAAGGATCGGGCACCGTGGACATGCTGCGCAGCGCGCTGCAAACGCTCGCCGGGCGATCCGAGCCGCTCGACCGGGACGCCGAGGGTGCGTTATACGCCGAAATCCTGCGCCGGCAGTACCGCAACCCCGAGATGATCTTCGCCAGCGCCGGCAGCTGGACCGCGGACCGCGTGCATCCGGGGTTGACCGCCTAGAAAACCGGCGTCCGGCGGCGCGCGCCGCCGCTGCGCGGCGTTGCGTCGCTTTGAGGGGTTCTTGTCCGGGCCGATTTCCGGTATGGCTCGCGCCATCCGCGAAACCGCCATCCTTGGAAGGAGGGTCTGTTCCATGAACGCACCGCATCGCGACAACGGCTTTTTCACCGAATCGCTGGAAAGCCGTGATGCCGAACTGTTCGGCGCCATCGAGAAGGAGCTCGGGCGCCAGCGCAACGAGATCGAGCTGATCGCGTCGGAAAACATCGTCAGCCGCGCCGTGATGGAGGCGCAGGGCTCGGTGATGACCAACAAGTATGCCGAGGGGTATCCGGGCCGCCGTTACTATGGCGGTTGCCAGTATGTGGACATCGCCGAGAACCTCGCCATCGAGCGCGCCTGCAAGCTCTTCGGCGTCGCCCATGCCAACGTGCAGCCCAACTCGGGCAGCCAGGCCAACCAGGGCGTGTTCACCGCGCTTCTCAAGCCCGGCGACACGATCCTGGGCATGAGCCTCGATGCGGGCGGGCACCTGACGCATGGCGCCAAGCCCAACCAGTCCGGCAAGTGGTTCAACGCCGTGCAATACGGCGTGCGCGAGAGCGACCTTCTGCCCGATTACGACCAGATCGAGGCCCTCGCGCTCGAGCACAAGCCCGCGATGATCATCGCCGGCGGCTCGGCCATCCCGCGGGTGCTCGATTTCGCGCGATTCCGGGCCATCGCGGACAAGGTGGGCGCGTACCTGCTGGTGGACATGGCGCATGTCGCCGGGCTCGTGGCGGCGGGCGTCTATCCCTCGCCCTTCCCGCATGCCCATGTCGCGACGACCACCACCCACAAGACCCTGCGCGGCCCGCGCGGCGGCATGATCCTCACCGACGACGAGGCGCTGGCCAAGAGGTTCAACTCGGCGATCTTCCCCGGTATCCAGGGCGGCCCGCTGATGCATGTGATCGCGGCCAAGGCCGTGGCCTTCGGCGAGGCGCTGCGCCCGGAGTTCCGCGACTACCAGGCGCAGGTCGTCAGGAACGCCCAGGCGATGGCCGATCAGCTCATCAAGGGCGGGCTCGGCTGCGTGACGGGCGGCACCGACAGCCACGTGCTGCTTGTGGATCTGCGGCCCAAGGGCGTGAAGGGCAACGTGACCGAAACGGCCCTCGGACGCGCGCACATCACCTGCAACAAGAACGGCATCCCGTTCGATACCGAAAAGCCCACCGTCACCAGCGGCATCCGCCTCGGCACGCCCGCGGGCACGACACGCGGCTTCGGCGAGCCGGAATTCCGGCAGGTCGCAGACTGGATCACCGAAGTCGTGGACGGGCTCGCGGCCAATGGTGACGACGCCAATGCGAAGGTCGAAGCCCGCGTGCGCGAGGCGGTGATCGAGCTGTGCGGGCGCTTTCCCATCTACCCGGACCTCTGATTCCCCTTCACAGCTTGCCGGCCTGTCCCCCCAGGCCGGCAAGCGCGGCGCAAGGGCCATCTAGGCCCGGCCTAGAGAAATCCGCGCCACCACAGCAGCAACAGCAGGATGATCCCGCCGGCCAGCACCCCGCTGAGCAGCGCCCCCGCCAGAACCACGGCGCGACGGCGGATACGCCCCCAGTAATCGATCCGGCGCAGATGAAAGATGCAGGCGTTGTAGGCTTCGGCGAGGCGCTCGTGATCGACCTGCTCCAGCGTCTCGGCATTGCGTGCCAGCGCGGCGTTCTGTGCGACATAGCGCGCTTCCTCGCGCACACGGCGCGGCAGCAACCGCGCACCATGTTCCAGCTTTTCCTCGAGCGTGGCGCCGCGCACATGCAGCCGCTCCTCCATGAGCGCGGCCACCCGATCCGCCATCTGCCTGACTGCCACCGCGCTCATGGTCCCACCCGCTCGTTGCGTCTGCTCGAACCTACTGCCGCATGCGCGCCGGCTCAATAGCTCTGGCAACGGCGACGCCGTGACGCTAGGACTGCGGAATGCTGAACATTGTGCGACACGGAAACCCGACCGACCGCCCCCCTCTGCTGATCGCGCACGGGCTGTTCGGATCGGCCCGCAACTGGAACGCCATCGCCAGGCGGCTGGCGACCGGGCGCGAGGTGCTGGTACCGGACATGCGCAATCACGGTGACAGCCCCTGGCTGGCAAGTCACGGCTACCCCGACCTCGCCGCCGATCTGGCCGAGGTGATCGAACCGGACCGCCCGGCCGATGTCGTGGGGCATTCGATGGGCGGCAAGGCCGCGATGATGCTGGCGCTGACGCGCCCCGAGCTGGTCCGCCGGCTGATCGTCGCCGACATCGCCCCGGTCGCCTACACGCACAGCCAGTCCGACCTGATCGCGGCGATGAAGGGCCTCGACCTAGCGACAAGCCCGACGACGCGCACGGCCATGGATGAACGCCTCGCCCACGATATCGCCGAGCCAGGAGTGCGCGCCTTTCTTCTGCAATCGCTCGACCTGAAGGCCGATCCGCCGCGCTGGCGGTTGAACCTGGATGTTCTGGACGCCGAGATGCCGCGCATCATCGGCTGGCCGCAACCGAACGGCGCCGTCCATGACGGCCCCGTGATCTTCCTGTCCGGCGGCGAGTCCGATTACCTGCGGCACGAGCATCGGCCCGCCATCAGAGAGCTGTTTCCGCAAGCGCGGTTCGCCACGCTGCGCGGCGCCGGGCATTGGCTGCACGCCGATCAGCCCCGCGCCTTCGAGGAGACGGTGCGCAGCATCCTCGACTGACGGCGACGGCGCTACCAGGTCTGGGCGGGTTTGCGCGGCTCGGATGTCAGATTCAGACGACCCGCCGCGCGCTGGCGCAGTTCCAGCGATGTCACCAGCGCTTCGGCCTCATCGAGCGAGCGCATCAGCCGCGTATGGCTGTAATCGGTCAGCAACCGCGCCGCCAGCCGGTCTTCGCCCGCGTCGAGCAGGATCTCGGCGCTGCGCAGCACATCCGGCAGATCCGCCATCAGCGCGGCTTCGGTGTTGCGCCAGTGATCCCAGACCTCGCGCAGCGCCGGCTCGGGGTCCTGAAACGCCAGATGCATCAGCCGCTTGAAGACGTGAACGGCGCTGCGTGTGACCTCGACGCCCTGCGGCACATGCGAGACCGTGTCGATATCCTCCTCGGCATAGCGCATGTCGAGAAACCGCGCGCTTTCCCCGCGGTTCAGATACCGGTGCTGACGGTATTCCAGCGGCACATCCGTCATTCCGATGAACACCGGCACCAGTGGCGCGACGACCGCCCCGATGGGCGCGTGCCACATCATCCGCAGCGCGTCGTGGCGCGGATGCTCCAGCGGGACGACCTGCCCGTAGCCGGCCGTATCGCCGGTCAGCACCTCGGTCTGGATCGCCCAGAATATGTCGGCAAGCCCGATCTTCTCGGGCCGGGCAGCGCGCGCGCGCATCTCGTCCTCGATCCAGGCCACCCCGTCCCAGCGCCCCTTGCCGTCGCCGAACACCTTGTTGACGTTGAGCGGGCCGTCCTCGGGCGTCCAGCGCCCGAGCTCGATCGCGGTGTCATGGAAATGCGGCGGAAACAGGTAGTCGGCATCCGGTTCGCGCGGGATCTCGAAGATATAGCCGGGGCGCGAGGCGCGGATACTGTCGGGGCCCAGCCGCTCGGCCACCCAGAGCCGCTTGCCGCCCGCAAACCCCTTCACCACCCAGCATTCATCCGGATCGGCGATCATGTGGGTATTGCCGCCATAGCTCGACTTGCCGTAGCGCGCGATCAGTTCGCCGATCAGCTCCACCCCCTCGCGGGCGGTGCGCGCGCGTTCCACGACGATCCGTGCGAGATCCGAATAATTCGGCCCCGACTGATCGGCCGGCGTCATGTCCTTGAGCAGCGGATGCGACGGCGCCCAGATGTCGCGCACCGCCACGCCATGCTCGTTGAGCCCACCATTCGTGAGCGGCGCGGGCACCCCGAGATAATAGGTGTAATTCACCCGCAACAGGCGCGCCGTCTCGCGCGCCTGCGGGATCTGCGTCAGTTCGCCGGGCAGATCGGCCTCGGGCGTGACGCCGACGGTGATCATGCTGCCTGCGGGGTGGGATTGCCGCGGCGCCAGCTCCAGCCAGTGGCTGGAAGGCTCATCCCCGTAGCCGGCCAGATAGGGCTTGCCGTCGGCGGTCAGGTTGCGTCCGATATAAAGGCCGTAGCTCATGCGGTGATCTTCTCGTCTGCCTTGAGGGGATAGCGGCACGCCACCGCGCCGCCGGTGCGTGCAGGTTCAAGCACGGGCGCGACGCGCGCGCAATCCGCGCGTGCGACCGGGCACCGCGGATGAAATTCGCAGCCCGAGGGACGGGCATTGAGCGCTGGTGTCTCCCCCTTCAGGATCAGCCGTTCATGCCGGGCGTTCGGGTCCGGCTCGGGATTGGCGGCCATCAGGGCGTGGGTGTAGGGATGCGCCGGCGCGGTCAGGATCGATTCCACCGGCCCGGTCTCGACGATGCGCCCCAGATACATCACTGCGATCCGGTCGGCGATGTGACGCAGGATGTTCAGATTATGGGTGATGATCAGGGTCGCGAGGCCGCGTTCGCCCTTGATGCGGTTCATGAGGTTCAGGATCTCGCCCTGTATCGAAACGTCGAGCCCCGCGGTCGGCTCATCGGCCAGCACCAGCGCCGGATCGAGCGCGAGCGCGCGCGCGACACCCACGCGCCGTGCCTGCCCGCCCGACAGCTGATGCGGATAGCGGCTCAGGAAATCGGCGCCGAGCCCGGCGACGGCAAGCAGCTCGCGCGCCTTTTCCCTGCGATTAGGCACACGGATACCATGGATGACGAAGGGCTCCAGAATCAGCTCGGCCACCGTCTTGCGCGGACTCAGCGACCCGGTCGGGTCCTGAAACATCATCGCCATGCGCCGCCGCACAGCCCTCCAGTCCGGGCGTTCGTGCAGCGCCTGCCCTTCGAAACGGACCTCCCCCCCGGCCAGCGGCACCAACCCGTTGACGGCGCGCGCCAGCGTCGTCTTGCCCGAGCCGGACTCGCCCACCACGGCCAGCGTCTCGCCGGGGCGCACCTCGAGCGACACGCCGGCGACCGCCTGCACACGCCGCTTTTCGGCCGGCGCCATCACCGCCCTGAGGCCGCCGAGCGCCGGAAACTCGACCGAGACATCGTTGAGTGACAGCAGCGGCTCGGTCATGGGCTTACCTTCTCGGCGTGGTGGCAGGCGGACCAGCGCCCCGGCGTGACCGACTTGCGCGGCGGCCGTTCGCGCGCACACAGCTCGGTCGCCAGATCGCAACGGTCGCGGAAGATGCACCCGTCGGGCGGGTCCGTGAGATCCGGCAGGCTGCCAGGGATCGACGGAAGCTGTTCGGCGCGTTGCTTCAACCGCCCGGGATCACATTCGATCAGCTTGCGGGTGTAGGGGTGAGCCGGGCGCTCGAAGATGTCGGACACCGGCCCCTCCTCGACGGCTTCGCCGGCATACATGACCACGACGCGGTCGCACAGCTCGGCGATGACCCCCAGATGATGCGAAATGAACAGGATCGCGCAGCCGATCTCGCGCTGGATCTCCTGCAGCAGCGCGATGATCTGTACCTCCAGCGTGGCGTCGAGCGCCGTGGTCGGTTCATCCGCGATCAGCAGCTTCGGATGCATCAGCGTGGCCATCGCGATCGCCACGCGTTGGCGCATCCCGCCCGACAGCTCGTGCGGGTAGGTCTTGAGCTTGGCCTGCGGATCCGGAAGGCCGACACGCGCCAGCATCTGCGCCGAGCGGCGGTCCTTCTCGGTGTTCGAGATCCCCTCGCGATACTGGATGTCGCGCATCTGCCGGCCGATGCTGAGCACCGGATTCAGCGACGTCATCGGATCCTGGAACACCACGGACATCTCGCGCCCGCGCATCGCGCGCAGCCTGCGCTGCCCCGCGGCGAGGATATCGTCCCCGTCGAGCAGGATCTGCCCGCCCATGACAACGGCATTCTCGGCCAGAAGGCGCATCAGCGCGTTGATCAGCGTGGACTTGCCACAGCCGGACTCGCCCACCACGCCGACAATCGTGCCGGCCGGCACGTTGAGCGAGACATCGCGCAGCGCCTGCAGCGCACCCTGTTGCGTCGCGAAGCTGACGGACAGGTCCTTGACCGTGAGTGTGTCGGTCATCTGCTCTTCCTCAGTTTGGGGTCGAGCTGATCGCGCAGCGCCTCGCCGAGGAAGGTGAAGCCCAGCGTCACGAGGATCAGCGGCAAGCCGCCGGAGATGATCAGCCACGGCGTCTGGCGGATGTGGTCGAACCCGTCCTTGAGTGTGGTGCCCCAGCTCGGCGTGCCCGGCGGCACGCCGACGCCCAGAAAGCTCATGCCCGCCTCGATGGTGATCACCACCGGCAGGTTCATCGCCGCCAGGATGAAGAACGGCCCCAGCACATTCGGAAGGATGTGATGAAACACGATCCGGCCGAAGGACGCCCCCATGGCACGTTCGGCAAGGATGAACTCGGAATGCTTCAGCGACAGGGTCTGCGTGCGCACCACGCGCCCGTATTCGGCAAAAGAGGTCAGGACCACCACCACGATCACCGTTGTCAATCCGCGCGGCATCAGCGCCGCCAGCGCCAACGCGAGGATGATCGTGGGATAGGCGCGCAGCGTGTCGAAAAAGAACAGCAGCGAGTTGTCCAGCCAGCGCGGCCCGAAGCCGGCAATCATGCCCAGGACCAGCCCGATCGCACCGGCGATCAGCACCGCGGTCAGCCCCACTGTCAGCGCGATACGCCCACCCTGCAGGAGTCGCGAAAAGGTGTCGCGACCCAGATTGTCGGTTCCCAGCCAGTACTGCGCCGATGGCGCCGCAAAGCGGTCGGCCATGTGCATCGCGGTATAGTCGTGGGGTGCGACGGCATCGGCGAATACGGCCATTCCGACCAGCGCGGCGATGATGATCAGCGCCATCACCGCAAGCGGGTCGCCCAGAAGCCGGCCCAGGAGCGTATGTCTGAAAGCGGTCATCGCGTCTTCCTGTGTCGGGGATCGAGCGCGGCGTTGATCAGGTCGGCGATCAGCGCGCAGGTCACGAAAAAGCCGATGGCAACCAGCATCGACCCCATCACCACCGGGTAATTGCGCGCGGAGACCGAATTGTAGATCAGCGTGCCGATGCCGGGGCGCGAGAACACGATCTCGGCGAAGACCGCGCTCGACAGCATGCCGCCGATCCCCACGCCGAGCACCTGAACCGCCGGCAGGATGGCCACGCGCAGCGCATAGTTGTAGGTCACCTTGCGCCGCGGCAGACCGAAGGCGCGCGCGGTGCGGATATAGCTTTCGCCCATCGCCTCCAGCATCGAGGCGCGTACGATCCGCGCCACATAGCCGACCCATGCCAGACCGATCGCCAGCGACGGCAGCACCAGATGCTGAATGCGGCTGAGGATGTCGCCCGGCTCACCGGCGCCGATGGACGGGAACCAACGCAGTGTCACCGCAAAGAACAGGAGGCTGTAAAGTGCCACGACGAAGGACGGCGCGGCGATTAAGGCCACCGACAGCACCGCGCTCAGCCGGTCCAGCCAGCTGTTGCGCCTGTCGGCTGAGAAGGCCCCCAGCAGGATGCCGAGCGTTGCCGACCAGAAGATCGCCCCGAAGACCAGCGCCACCGTGTGCGGCAGCGCGTTGAAAACGGCTACGGATACGGGCCGGTTGCGAAAGAAGTCGGTTCCGAGATCGCCGCTGAGCACCCGGCCCCAGAAGTTCAGGATCTGCAGGACAACCGGATCGTCGAGCCCCATCTGTTCGCGAAACATCGCGCGGATTTCGGGGGTCGCACGCGGCCCCAGCAATACCGAGGTCGGATCGCCCGGCAGGGCCACCATGACGCCGAACAGCGCCGAAATCGCCACGAAGACGATCGCCAGCGCCAGGGCGATGCGTTGAATTGTGTATTGGAGCATTCGGCACTCCCGCCACGGAAAGATTGCGGGCGCCGCACTGGCGCCCGCATCAAGGCGTCGTCAGCCCGCCTCAGGCGCGGCGGAAATACTGCACCAGCGGCAGCCCGTCGGGACGGGTCGCCGGCACGATATTGCTGTAATAGAGGTTCGGTGTCACCCCGTGCGTGATGAAGCGGTAGGCGCCGGATTCCTCCATCAGATCCTGCGCGCGGCGATACATTTCGTCGCGCCGTGCATCGTCGGTTTCGGTGCGCGCCTCTTCGTGCAGCCGGTCGAACTCCTCGTTCGAGAAGCGCTCCCAGTTCCAGTCGCCGACCTGCTCGGTGGTGAACCAGGCGGTGGCATAGGACGGGTCCGGCAGCATCGAGAAGCGGTTCATCACCAGCTCCAGATCGCGCCAGCGCTCGCCATCGGCCTCGACCCCGAGGGTCCAGAAGGCGCCCGATTCATGCACCTCGATGTTCAGGTCGATCCCGGCCTGCGCCATGGTCGCCTGCATCACCTGCGCTGCAGTGGTGAAGGTGACGTCGTTGAGCACGTTCAGCGTGACCTCGAGCCGGTCGACTCCGGCCTCGTCGAGCAGCTCGCGCGCGCGCTGCGGGTCACCTTCCGGCGGGACGATCGATTCGGGGCGGTTGCCGATCAGGCCCGGCGCGATGATCCCGGTCGAGGGCTCGGCGATGTCGTACCAGGCCGCCTCGATGATGGTGTTGACGTTGATCGCGTACTGAATCGCCTGGCGAACGCGGATATCCTCGAATTTCGGATTGTCCATGTTCATGCCGACCCAGACATAGAACAGCGACGGGTGCATCGACATCTCGGTGTTCGCGGGCGGGTTGTCCTGCAGACGTGCGACCGATCCGGGGCTGACCTCGGTGAAGTCCAGATCGCCGGCCTCAAGCGCGATCTCGGCTGCGGCCTCATCGCCGATATAGACGATGTCGCAACGCTCGAACTCGGCGGGCATGTCACCGGTGTAGTCGGCGTTGCGCTCCAGAACCCAGCGCTCGCCCGGACGCTGTTCGCGCACGCGGTAGGGGCCCGACACGGCCGGCGGTACATCGGTGGTGATCCGGCCGCCGGCCTCCTCGATGGCCGCCTTGCACATGATGGTACCCGCCAGATAGGGCAGCGCGATCGTCCAGAAGGGCGCATAGGGCTCGTCGAAATGGAAGACCCCGGAATAGCGCCCTGTAACCTCGACGCGGCTCAGCGGACCGATATCGGGCAGGATGCGCGAATTCATCTCGGGATCGAGGATCCGCTCGAAGGTGAACGCGACATCCTCGGCGGTGATCTCGCCGTAGCCGTCCGACCACATCTGCCCTTCCTTCAGCGTGAAGGCGATGGCGGTGTCGCTGGTGTGCTCGATGCTTTCGGCCAGATCGAGCCGGTAATCCCACTCGTCGCCGGGCACATACTGGATCAGGTTGCGATAGATGCAGCCGTAAAGCATCGCCTCGCCGAAGCCCGAGGCGTCGACGGGGTCGAAGTCATCCGGCTCGGTGTAGACGCGCACATTGAGCCGGCCTTCCTGCGCCCAGGCCGTCACCGGGAACATGGCGGCAGCCGACAGCCCCGCCGCGCCGCCGAGAAGCTGCCGCCGGCTCAGCGCCGGAAAGGCGCGATTCAATGAAAGTTCTTCCATGGTTCTCTCCCGATCGATTGTTCTGCTTTGGTGCGGAGGGTGCGGTTCAGGGCTTTGCGGAACAATTGCGCAGGCCGCAGCCTTGCGCAGGTATTTTGCGCCCATCTCGCGTCAATTCGCGTCACACCGGCAGCTCCAGAGCAGTCAACATCTGCGGTTCCGCCCCGCTTGAGGCCAGCATCCGCGCGACATGACGCGGCAGATCGGCCCCCTCGGCCATGTAGATTCCGGTGCGCCGCGACGCCGCCAGCGTATCGATCCGCGGCCCGAGATACTCGAGAAAGACCCGTGCGGCGAATGGCGCGCGCGCGGTCCGGCCCTGTACGCCCAATGTCATGCCGGTGAGCACCTCGACCTCCCCCGACTGCGTCGTGAACAGCACCGTCTGAGACAGCGATCGCAGATCGCGCGCGTTATGATCGATGATGAAAATGCGCCCGTCCAGCATCACCGCCGCACCGACATAGCGCACGAAATGCGACCGCCCCAGAGGGCTCTCCTCGGGCTGGATGCGCTCGTTGAGGCGGGTATAGAAAACGCCCTTGTATTCGCTGATCCGCAACAATGATCGCCGGATCATGCCGGGACGGCTGGGTGTGTAGTAGTAATAGTAATAATAGCCGCAATACGGTTTCAGGCTCTCCGATGACTGATTGAACATGCGGTCGATATGCGCGGCCGCCGGCCCCAGCGCCCGGATGAGGTGACGCGCGCGCGGACGCAGGGCGACCATCTCGGCAAAGCGCCCATGCGGCACGAGAAGCTCATCCTCCTCGACGCCGAAATAGTCGCAGATCCGGCGCATGTTGCGCGGCGACGGCCGCGACGCGCCGTTGAGGTACTTGGTGAACTGCTGGCGGTTGATCCCCATGCCGCGACAGGCATCCGAAATCGACGTGGTATAGCCGCACAGCATCCGGAGATTGCGCGCAAGATTGTTCTCGATCATGCGCGCACACTAGCCGTGCTGGCGCTTTGCGCAAGCCAGTTGGCGCAGACAATCGCGTCATATTGCGCCGGGTTCCGGGCGGGCCGAGCATCAGGACGCGTCGCCCCGATGTCACGCCCCGCCCGTCACCCGCCGTCAGATCCCGTCGCGCGGCACGCGAAAGTTCCAGCTGCGTTCCACAAAGGGGCTGCCGCCCTCGAAGGTGCGCAGCCAGGCACGCACATGGAAATGCGTGGCGTCGCAGGTGACTTCGGTATGCGACTCGGTCCGCGTCTGCCAGTCGCCGCGCCCGATCTCGTAGGTCCAGCGGGTCTCCATCCGCGCCGAGAGCGGGTCATCCGGATGGATATCCCACTGCTCGTCGATACGGCGGCCGGCCTCGATCCCGGTCGAGGCCTGGCGCTCGCGCCCGCCGTCGGTGACGATACGCAGGCGTCGCGTGCCGTCGGCAAGCGTCTGCTCGATGCGCTCGGACGCTTCGGGGCGCAACGCGACGGCCTCGCCCTCGCGGGTATCCTCGGGCGCAGAGAACCGCGGTGCCTCCTCGTCTTCCAGCGCGGGGCGCAGCGGCACCGAAAGCGCCGTCGCAGCGGCATCGACCTCCAGCGAGAGCGGTGCCGCCGACGGCCAGAGCATCGGCCAGTAACTGGTCGACAGCGACAGCCGCAGCCGGTGCCCCCGCGGCAGCCGATAGGCGATATCATTGAAGCGCAGCACGGCCTCGACCGGCTGACCCGGCGTCATCGGCTCGACCCGGTCATGGCCGCCCCTATGCGTCAGGTTGAGCACGCCCATGGTGATGAAGGCGCTGGTCCCGTCGGGGCGCAGATCGCACAGCCGCGCCACCACGAACCCGGTCGATGCGTCGGGCGTGGCCCGCAGCGTCAACTCGGCCGCGCCCACGATGTCGATGTCCTCCCCAAGCGGCGCGGTATCGAGGCTGAGCCCGGCGGCGTCATCCTCGGTCTGGTCATCCGCCATCTCGTAGAGGTCGCGCAGACCGGGACAGAAGCGCTGCCCCCGCGCGCCCAGGGTCTGCGGGCTGCGCAGCGGCAAGGTGCCGTCGCCGGGCGCCTCGCCCAGCCCCGCCCGCGACAGGGCAAGCCGCCATGTCTGCAGCCGTGGCGACGGCCATTGCGGTTCGGCCGCCCAGCGGCCCGGGCGCACATCGCTACGGCGCGAGGGTCCCATCGAGTCCATGATGAAGAAGCGGTAGTCGGGCGTGTTCTCGACGCCGTTCTCTACCCCTTTCAGCCAGCGATCGAACCATTGCCGGCATTCCTGCAAAAAGCCGATGCGCGGCTCGGGATAGGCGACATTGGGATACTTGTGCGCCCAGGGTCCGACCAGCCCGCGTACCGGCGCCTGCATTCCCGCCAGCGTGCGCGGAACGGCGTTGGAATAGGCATCGGCCCAGCCGCCGACCGCGAGGATGGCGGCCTTTACCGCACCCCAGTTCTCGCACACCGAGGCGTGCTTCCAGTAGGCGTCACGGCGCTGATGGCGCAGCCAGGTCTCCAGCAGCAGCGGCTGATGCTCCAGCCTGGCGCGCCACATCTCGCGCCAGCGTTCGCCGACGACGGCCGGATCGGGCGGACGCGACGAATAGGCCAGCATCTGCGACGACCAGCCGATGTTCTCGGTCAGCATGCAGCCGCCCATGTAGTGGATGTCATCGGCGTAGCGGTCGTCGGTGTAACAGATCGTCACCGCCGCCTTCAGCGGCTCGGGCGCCAGTTCGGCCAGCTGCAGCCCGTTGAACCCGCCCCAGGAGATACCGATCATGCCGACCTGCCCCGAACACCAGTCCTGGCGCGCCAGCCATTCGATGATCTGGACGCCGTCATCCAGCTCGGTGACCGAGTATTCGTCCTCCATGAAGCCTTCGGAGTCGCCGTTGCCCCGGACATCCACCCGCACCCCGGCATAGCCGTTGCGCGCGAACCAGGCGTGGTGCAGTTCGTCGCGCGGCAGTGTGCCGTCGCGCCGGCGATAGGGCAGGTATTCCAGCACGACCGGCACCGGTGTTTCATGCGCGGTGCGCGGCAGCCAGATCCGGGCGGCCAGCCGCGTGCCGTCGCGCATCTCGATCCACACCGGATCGCGCACCTCGTAAGTCTCGGCCACGGGTGCCGCGGTTTCGGGTTGTGCCATTGTGCTGCTCCTCCGTTGATCGCGCCGCGAGCACGTCACAGCCGCGCCCCGGGCGCAATTGCGCCCCGCCGCCATCACTGACGCGATCCGACGCACTGTCGTCAGCCCTGCCCGCCGCACCGCGCCGGCAGCGCCGCGTTGACTTGACGCCGCGCCTTTGGCACTTGAGGAGGCCGTTGCAAAGGACACTGCCATGATCCCCGCCATACTGCCGACCTACAACCGCGCGCCGCTGACTTTCGTGGAAGGGGCCGGCAGCTGGCTGACCGAAGCCGACGGGCGCCGATTTCTGGATCTGGGCGCCGGTATCGCGGTGAATGCGCTTGGCCACGCGCATCCGCAGCTTGTTGCAGCGCTGACCGAACAGGCGGGCAAGCTGTGGCATGTCTCCAACCTTTACCGCATCCCCGAGCAGGAGAAGCTGGCCGAACGGCTCGTCGCCGCGACCTTCGCAGACACCGTCTTCTTCACCAATTCGGGCACCGAGAGCGCCGAGCTGGCCATCAAGATGGTGCGTCGCTACTGGCACGATGCCGGGCAGGCGCAACGCACCCGCATCCTGACATTCGAAGGGGCGTTTCACGGCCGCTCGACAGCGGCCATCGCCGCGGCGGGCTCGGCCAAGATGACCGAGGGCTTCGGCCCGTTGATGCCGGGGTTCGAGACGCTGCCCTGGGACGATCACGACGCGCTGCGCGCCGCCATGGACGACACCGTGGCGGCGGTCATGATCGAACCGGTGCAGGGCGAGGGCGGCATCCGGCCCCTGCCGGATGTCTGCCTCAAGGGCCTGCGCGAACTATGCGACGCCACCGGCGCGTTGCTGGTCCTCGACGAAGTGCAGTGCGGCATGGGGCGGACCGGCAAGCTTTTCGCGCATGAATGGGCGGGCGTCGTGCCCGACATCATGATGGTGGCGAAGGGCATCGGCGGCGGCTTTCCGCTGGGCGCGGTGCTGGCCACCGAAAATGCGGGCCGGCCCATGATCGCGGGGACGCATGGCTCGACCTATGGCGGCAACCCGCTCGCCTGTGCCGTCGGCGCGCGGGTGATGGAACTTGTCGACGATGACGGCTTTCTCGCCGAGGTGGTGCGCAAGGGCGCGCTGATGCGCCAGCGGCTCGAGGCGCTGGTCGCGGCACATCCGGATGTCTTCGAAGCGGTACGCGGACATGGCCTGATGCTGGGGCTGAAATGCCGGGCGCTCAACACGGATCTCGTCAAGGCGGGCTTCGAGGCCGAGCTGATCACCGTGCCTGCGGCCGACAATGTCGTGCGCCTGCTGCCCCCGCTGACCATCACCGATGACGAGATCGCCGAAGCGATCACGCGCCTCGAACGCGCATCCGGGATCGTGCAGTCCGCATCCGCACCGCTGGACGCGCCGACGTGATCCGCGGTGTCGCCGGGTCGCCGCCGGCATGCCCGGCCTGACCGCGATCGCCGGCCGGGCCGACTGACAGGGAGTCATCTCACCATGCCGCATTTTCTTGATCTTCACCTTGCCGCGCCCGACTCGCTGCGCGCGATCCTGGACCGGGCCGCCGCGATGAAGGCGGCACGCGCCGGCCGGCCGCGCGGGCAACCGGATGACGAGCAGGCGCTCAGGGGACGCGTCGTCGCGCTGATCTTCGAGAAGCCCTCGACCCGCACGCGGGTCAGTTTCGATGTCGGCATCCGCCAGCTGGGCGGTGAAAGCCTCGTGCTGTCTGGCGGCGAGATGCAGCTCGGCCAGGGCGAAAGCGTCGCGGACACGGCCCGCGTGCTGTCACGCTTCGTCGATCTGATCATGATCCGAACCTTCGCGGAGGATGCGCTGCACTGCCTCGCCGACCATGCCGAGGTGCCGGTGATCAACGGGCTGACCGACCGCAGCCATCCCTGCCAGATCATGGCCGACATCCTGACTTTCGAGGAACATCGCGGCCCCATCGCCGGGCGCAGGGTGGTCTGGGCCGGAGACGGCAACAATGTCTGCGCATCCTTCATGCACGCGGCGGGCCCGCTGGGGTTCGAGTTCACCTTCACCGGCCCCGAGGGGTTGGGCCCGGACAGCGCGGCGATGGACGCGGCGCGCGCCGCCGGCGCCACCGTCACCGTCGAGCGCGACCCCGCGCGCGCGGTGGCCGGCGCCGATCTCGTGGTGACCGACACCTGGGTGTCCATGCATGATGACCCCACCGCCCATGCGCGCCGGCACGCCGCGCTGACACCCTATCGGGTCGACGAGGCGCTGATGAAGGCGGCAGGGCCGCAGGCGCTTTTCATGCACTGCCTGCCCGCCCATCGCGGCGAAGAGGTCACGGACGCGGTCATCGACGGGCCGCAATCGGTCGTCTTCGACGAGGCTGAAAACCGGCTGCACGTGCAGAAGGCCATCATGCGGTATTGCCTCGGGGTTTAGCGGGCCGGCGGGAAACCCCTCTCCAACCAACGGTCAGCGCCGAGCCGGGAACCTGTTCCTGCATGCGCTGGCCACAAGACCCCGCCCGGGCGACCAGACCGGACCGCGCCCCACCCCTCCCCCGGAAGGGCGTCTTGCAACACTGAAAAAGCGTGGTCCCTGGAGGGGCTTGGCTGCCACAAGCCGCCACAGCTCCTGCGTTCCGAAGCGCCCACCCGGGGTCGGGCGCCGCCCTGCTCTGGCTGTTCAGGTGGAGCGGGAGGAACAGCTTTCCGTGCAGGGATGGCCCGTCCTTCCTTTTCAGTGGGCTGCTAGCCCTTGCGCGGCTTGGCGCGCAGCGTCGGATCGGCGGCGGTCGGGTCCTCGGGCCAGGGGTGCCTCGGGTATTGCCCGCGCATGTCCTTGCGCACATCGGCGTAGCTGTCGGCCCAGAAGCCGGGCAGATCCATCGTCACCTGCACGGGCCGGCGCGCGGGTGACAAAAGCTCGATGCGCAGCGGCAGGGCATCGGGGCCCACCACGGGATGCACCGTCACCCCGAACATCTCCTGCAGCCGCACGCTGATGGCCGGGTGCTCGCCGGAATAGTCGATCGGCACACGCCGGCCGAGCGGGGTGGTGAAATGCGCGGGGGCAAGACGGTCGAGCTCCTGCTGTTCCTGCCAACCGAGCATCGCGCGCAGCGCCGGCTCCAGATCGAGTCCGCGCAGATCCTCCGCCGTGCGGCACCCCGCCAGCCAGGGCGGCAGCCAGTCCGCGAGGCTGGCCTCAAGGGTTGCGTCCGACAGGTCGGGCAGATCCACCCCCTGCCCGCGCAGGAGCGCCACCCGCGCCTGCAAGCGCCGCGCCGCCGGCGTCATGCCGCATTGCGCAAGCCCCAGATCGCGCACCCCATCGCAGGCCGCGCGCGCCACCGCATCGGCCGGCACATCGCGCCAGATCCGGTCGTCTAGCACCAGCGCGCCGAACCGCTCCTGCTGGCGCGCCTCGACGCGGCGCACGCGGCGCGACCACGCGCAGACATCGACCCAGCGGATCGCCTCCGGATAGAGCCGCCGCAGCCCCGCCTCGCGCAGTTCGACGGCCTGGCGGATGCGCGCCTCGCGGCCCGCGCCGTCAAGATCGGTGGCCACGATTATGCGCGTTCCCGCGAGCGGATCGCCCGCCTCCAGCGCCGCGCCGCGCCCGCCCGAGAGCACCCAGCGCGGCGCCTCGCCCTTGCGGCGCAGCCCGACACGGTCGGGATAGGCGAGCGCGGCCATCTCGCCGGGTGTCATCGCCGCGCCGCCCTCGGGCGCGAGCCGGCGCAGCCGCTTCGCCTCCGTGCGAATACGCGCGACGCCCCCGCGATCCACGCCGTATGGGCGCTCGCGCGCGAAACGGTCCGGGTCGGCCAGCGCCTCGAGCCGCAGCGCGAGATCGGCAGGCGCCCCGCGCAGCGGATCGCGCTCGCCCAGAAGCGCGGCCAGCGGCGCGGCCTGCGCCCCGGCCACCGCCAGCATATGCGCCAGCCGCGGATGCAGCGGCAGCGCGGCCAGCGCGCGGCCATGCGCCGTGATCCGAGCCTGCGCATCAAGCGCCCCGAGCCCTTCAAGCAATCCGCGCGCCTCGGCGAGCGCGCCCTCGGGGGGCGGTGTGACGAAGGCGAGCTCATGCGCCTCTGCACCCCAGGCCGCC
>LFIK01000004.1_pt1 | contig 137399 bp, 140 predicted proteins | sample 643401 | NCBI WGS metagenome assembly LFIK01 (sample SAMN03777447, study PRJNA286221) | soda lake metagenome | biome: soda lake; feature: Kulunda steppe; material: water; isolation source: sample T5-Br brine of Lake Tanatar-5 | place: Russia: Kulunda steppe | collected 2010-07
CGCTCTTGATGTCGCTAAAGTTCGCCAGTTGAATAAAGCTCAGGGTGCGTGCCGGACCGCCGCGAGCCACCGAGCCGGTGACTTCGATCAGTTGCTCATCGAAATAACTGCGATTGTGCAGGTTGGTATGGACATCGTAACTGGCCATTTCGCGCACTTTTTCCTGCAGCGCGTCCGCGTCCACTGCGGATTTCCGGATGACTACCTGGAGGCAGTGTTCGCCTTCGTAGGACGCCGGGCTGATGTCGAGGCGGGCGTTGAAAGTCTCGCCGCTTTCGTGTTCGCCGATGGCGTCAAAGCCCACCGGTTCGCCCGCAGTGACCCTCTTGAGCTGTTGCTTCAGCACCCCTGACTGTTCGGTGCGTATGAGGTCCACCAGCGGCATGCTGTAGAGTTCATCCAGATCATCGTAGCCAAAGAGCTCCCGGTAGGCCTCGTTGGCGTAGATATGCATGCCCTCGTGGACATAGGCAATGGCGTCGCGGGAGCCTTCCAGCAGCAGTTGATTGCGCCGTTCCGATTCGGTGAGCATCTGTTCAAGCTGGCGGCGTCGGCGTCGCACCAGCAACTGGGAATGTGCCCGTTTGACGGCGTGGATAAAATGCTGGCTGAAGTTCTGGTCGACCACATCCGCGAGATGTCGGGCGAAACCACTGGCCATCAGCGCCGGCGACAGTTCGTCGGTGAGTCCGATGATGGGAAGATCCCGGGTCTGTTGCTGGAGCTGCTCGATGGCCTGGCGGGCCTCCACGTTATCCGATGTCAGGTGCACGCAGGCCAGTTCGAAGGTCTGCTCGGCGGTGACCTGAACCAGTTCATCCAGCGAGGCCACAAAATGACTGCGGGTGGCCTGTCCGTTGTTGCGCAGTGCATTGAGCAGTGGTTCGGCTTCATTCTGGCTGCGGTGCAACATCAGCAGATTCAGGGTTGGTTGTTTGTCAGAAGTCATGGTGCTGACTGTCGCTCCTCGATAGTCGGATCGGTAAAAGACATCCCGGGTGTCATCCTGCTACCCGAGGATACCATGGGCCTTGCTCCGGTTTCAGCCTTACTAAGCGCCTCTGTCGGGTGCAGAGTCAAGGTCCGTGTACGGCAGCCAGGTTTTGGCCGGCTCGCCGGGTATTTCGCGCACCATACGGGGTACCAGAAAGCCAGGCAGTGTCCTTTTCAGCGCATGGTGCAGGCTGATTGCGGCTTGGTCCGGCAGCGTCATGTGTGCCGTGCCCGACACATGGTCGGTCTGGTGCAGGTAATAGGGCAGCACGCCGGCGGAAAACAGGGACTCGGCCAGATCACGCTGGGCGCCCACTGTGTCATTGACGTCACGCAACAGAACGGCCTGGTTGAGCAGGGTGACCCCTTGAGCCCGCAAGGGGGCCAAACGGTCGGCGAGAGCGGCGGTTATTTCCCGGGCGTGATTGGCATGCAATACCAGCACCGCCGAGAGTCTGGACTCTGCCAGTCGGTCGCGCAGCGTGGTGGTGAGGCGCTGGGGCAGCACCACGGGCAGGCGGGTGTGAAAACGCACTCGGCTCAGGCTGGGTACGGCTTCAAGCGCTTCCAGCCAGCCGGCCAGGTGCCGGTCGGTGAGCATCAGCGGATCGCCACCGCTGAAGATGACTTCATTGATGTCGGGATGACGTGTCAGGTAGTCCATGATGCGGTTCCGGGCCTCGGGGCTCAGGCGATGTTCGGCGTAGGGAAAATGCCGGCGAAAACAGTATCGGCAATGGATGGCGCAGGCGCTGGTAGGCACGATCAGGACCCGGGACGCGTATTTGTGGATAAGCCCGGGCAATACGGTGGCGTCCTCTTCGGCCAGCGGATCTTCGGAGAACCCCTGAGTACTGTCTGTTTCGGCCTGCCAGGGGAGTATCTGGGCCAGCAGCGGGTCCTGCCAGTCGCCGGGCGTGATCAGGTCGGCGTAGTGTCGTGTTACCCGAACCGGGAAGTTGATGCCTGCCATGTCGGCCAGAGGCGCCGGCGGATCCCTGAGATCAAGGTAGTCCAGCAGCTCAGGCAGCCCGGTGATCATGCTGGCCAGAGCCTGCTGCCATTTCTCGGGTGGCGAGCCGGCTGAGCCCCTGTCAGAGGTGATTTCTTGCGCAGGCCCCTGCAATGGGATGCGGTTTCCGGTTATCATAGCGTCCTTATTGCACACTGACTGAGTGCCCGCCGGTCAGCAGACACTATCGAAACGAGGTGTCCTGGCATGAGACGGGCAGACACACCCTAACGGATGGACGATTTATGGCAACCTATTCTACCAATGAATTCAAAGGCGGTCTCAAGGTTTTGCTCGACGGCGACCCCTGTAACATTGTGGAAAACGAATTTGTGAAACCCGGCAAGGGACAGGCGTTCAACCGCGTCAAGCTGAAGAACCTGAAGACCGGGCGTGTCTGGGAACGGACCTTCAAGTCCGGTGAGTCCATCGAATCGGCCGATGTGCTGGATCTGGAAATGGAATACCTTTATACCGACGGCGAGTTCTGGCATTTCATGCGCACCGATGGATCCTTTGAGCAATACGGCGCCAGCGAAGCGGCCATCCGTGACGCCAAAGACTGGCTCAAGGAGCAGGAAGTCTACACAGTCACGCTCTGGGATGACGCCGTGCTGACGGTAGCGCCGCCGAACTTTGTCGACCTGCAGATTGTGGATACCGATCCCGGTCTGCGCGGTGATACGGCCCAGGGTGGTACCAAGCCGGCCACCCTGACGACGGGCGCCGTGGTCAAGGTGCCGCTGTTTATCGACAACAACGAAGTGATTCGTGTGGATACCCGCACCGGCGAGTACGTGTCACGGGCTAAATAACCCATGGACGAGGACGCCTGGAAGCCGACCGCACCGCTGTCTCAGCTGAGACGCCGAGCCGAGCTGTACCAGGCGATCCGGACATTCTTCAACGATCGGGGTTGTCTGGAGGTAGAGACCCCCGTGCTCAGTGGAGCCATGAATCCTGACCGGCATATCGAGTCACTGTCGGTGAACATGTCGGATCAACCGCGTTACCTGCATACCTCGCCCGAATTTCCCATGAAACGGTTGCTGGCCGCCGGCAGTGGTCCCATCTGGCAATTGTGTCGCGTGTTTCGCCGCGGGGAACTGGGTAGGCGTCACAACCCCGAGTTCACCATGCTGGAATGGTATCAGCCGGGTTTTGACGAGCATGACCTCATGGCGGAGGTGGCGGACCTGTTGCGTACCCAGAGGCCGGCATTGACAGATGTCAGGCTCAGCTATCGGGCGGCGTTTCAGCGCCATGCCGGGTTTGATCCTCTCGAGGAGCCGCTGGATGCACTGGCCGCGCGGACGCGGGAACGTTTTGACTGGCGGGACAGTGAACGCAGCACCATGCTCGATCTGTGGTTGTCCGAGGTGGTCGAGCCCGCCTTTGACCCGGAGGTGATGACCTTTGTACATGACTGGCCGCAGGATAGCGCGGCCCTGGCGCAGTTACATCAGGATTCCGACGGTCATTGGGTAGCCCGGCGTTTCGAACTGTTCTGGCGGGGCATGGAACTGGCGAATGGGTATTTCGAGCTGACAGACGCCGATGAACAAAAGCGGCGTTTTGAGGCCGATCAGAGGCGTCGGGCCCGTGATCATCAGACGGTGGCGCCGCTGGATGCGTATCTGGATCAGGCCATGCGTGCAGGCCTGCCCGAGAGTGCGGGTGTGGCCCTGGGAGTGGATCGCTGGCTCATGGCCCTCACCGGCGTCACTGACGTGCAGCAGGTGCTGGCCTTTCCGTTTGATCGTGCCTGAGCCAGCGACCCGAATCGGCTGGCCGTTTACCCCTTGTTGAAACGCTCAGCCAGAGACTCCAGCTTCTTGCTGATGCGCTCTTCCTGGCTGGCGCCGGCGTGTACATCCTGTTCCTGTCGGGCCTCGGTCTTTGCCGGTTTGCCAGCCGGCTTGCCGCCTTTCTTGCGCCTTGATTGGCGGTCCTCGGGCTTGTCCGGCGCACCGGCCTTGCCGGCACGCGGTTTGCGCGGTTGCTGTTGTTTGCGCTGCTCGGCCCGTCGGGCCTTGCGCTTGGCTTCGATGTCCTTCACGCGAGCCTGGGCGTGTTCGGCATCTTCTGCCGAGACGTCTCCGGCCTCGCCGTTGAGGTCATGTCGTTTGCCGCCAGCGGCCACTGCGCGAATATAACTTAATTGCTGTACATAGTAGTTCAGTGCCCGCCGGATCTTGGTTTTCGACAGCTTGCCGTCTTCCGCCAGACTGACGTGAATGCCTATTTTAAGCGGCTTGGGCGCCTTGATGTCGAACAGATCCGGATAGGTCTCGTGCAGGAGTTCATAGGCGGCGCGATTGGGGTGAACCTTGCGCTTCGGTGCCTCGGACCCCGACTCACTCTGGCCGGAGGTGCCCTGAGCTGAGCTGTCAGGCTGGTCATTGGTGGTTGCATCGGCCGCCGTCACTGGCTGATCGGGCGTCTTGTCGTCTGATGGCTGGGCGACCGTGTCTGCATCCGCCAAGGGTTTTTTCTCACTCACTGGGCACATCTCGATTAAGGTTTCAGTCTATGATGGGCGGCATTCTGCGGCTTCGTCGGGCAGAGGTCAACTGCCTTGTACCGGCGTCAGCGGCTGACCCATGCGTACGGTTGCGTCGGCTGCCAGGGCTGTCTCCCAGGCGGGGCTGTCTGCCGCGGTGAGCATGACCACGGTGGAGCCCAGCAGAAAACGGCCCATTTCGTCACCCCGCTTCAGGCGCGGTGCATCGGCACCATAGTGCCAGGTTCGCCGGTCGCCGCTTTGTGGTGTCACGGTGTCAGCCCAGACAGTCTGGATGCTGGCCACGATCATGGCGCCCACTAGTACCAGAGCCAGCGGGCCGTGCTCTGTATCGAATTCACAGACCACGCGCTCGTTGCGGGCAAACAACCGGGGTACCCGTTCTGCGGTCGCCGGATTGACGCTGAACAGGCGGCCGGGAACATAGGTCATGCGCACCAGAGTGCCGTCACAGGGCATGTGAATGCGATGATAGTCCCGTGGCGACAGGTAGAGTGTGGCAAAGTGGCCCTGATCGAACTCTGTCTGAGGTTCTTTCCCGTCAGCAGGGGTTCGGCCCAGCAGTTCAGAAGCGTTAAAACTGTGTCCCTTGGCCTGGAAAATGCGGCCTTCTGCAATGCGACCGCACTGGCTGACGGCACCGTCCACCGGGCAGAGCAGGGTGTCGGGGGACAGCGGGCCGTCCGGCTCACGGGCGCCTGTGGCCAGGGCACGCGTGAAGAAATCATTGAAGCTACGGTAAGCGCTCAGATCAGGCTGTGCCGCCTCGTCCATGTTGACCCGGTAGCGGCGCGCAAACAGGCGAATCAGGGGTTGTGCCAGCCAGCGTGATTCCGCAGCGGCCAGACGACCGACAAGACGGCTGATGGCGTGATGCGGTAAGATGTTCTGCAAAGCCACAAACAGTGTGTTGATCATGTACCGTTCCAAGTGCAGTGCCGTCGTGAATGAAGACGACAGAATAAAGGTTTATGGGGTATCAGACCAGCGCCCGGTCCAAATCGTGAGTGTTACTCTGCATGGCTAAGCGTCGTTTGTCCAAACAACAGTCGGCGCGGGTCCGCCACACCCAGAATGAACGCCAACGACGAGCGGCCCAGCGTGAAGAGGCCATCGAGGAGCAATTGAGCGCCGGGGAACTGGGCGCCGAGCGGTCGGGACTGGTGCGCGCGCATTACGGTGCCACCCTGGCCATTGAAGATCTGCAGGACAAGACCGTTGTACGCTGCCATCAGCGCGCCAATCTGCCGCCTCTGGTGACAGGCGATCAGGTGACCTGGCGGCCCGGAGCGGACATGGGGGTTGTGGTGGCCGCCGACGATCGTCGCAGCCTGTTGTCGCGCCCGGACATGCGCGGTAACCTGCGCCCGGTGGCGGCCAATATCGATCAGATCCTGATTTCGTTTTCAGTCTCTCCGGCCACGCCGCTGGCGCTCATTGACCGCTATCTGGTGGCCGCCGCGCTGTCGGATATCGAACCCATTCTGGTGCTCAACAAGTCCGACCTGCTGGGTCCGGAAGACGCCTACCGGCAATATCTGCAGGAATACGCGGCACTGGGTTACAGGACACTGATGCTGAGTGCGCTGGCGCCCCTTGACGAGACACTGGTGCCGTTCCTGCGTGATCGGGTCAGTATCTTTGTGGGACAGTCCGGTGTTGGCAAGTCATCGCTGGTCAATCAGCTTCTGGGTGATGACGCCATTGCCGTGCAGACGGTGTCGGACGCGACCGGCAAGGGTCGGCACACCACGACTACGGCCAGCCTGTATCATATGGCGCGGGGCGGGGACCTGATTGATTCGCCCGGCATACGGGAATTCGGGCTCTGGCATGTGCCGGAATCGGACGTGGTGGCCGGATTTCCGGAGTTTCAGCCCTATCTGGGTCAGTGCCGGTTCCGTGACTGCACCCATCGCAACGAACCCGGCTGTGCTCTGCAGGCGGCTGTGGCCGCGGGTGACGTGCTGGCACGGCGGCTGGAGAGCTACCACACTATTGTGGACTCCCTGAGTGAAGTCAGTGGTTACAATCGTTTCAGTTGAGGCGGCTCCAGAGAGATGCCTTGAGTACATGAAATAACAAGGAGTGCCCTTGATGAACAAAGACACCAACTGGGTCTGGATCGACCTGGAAATGACGGGTCTGGATCCGGAAAAAGAGCGCATTATCGAAATTGCCACCATCGTCACGGATGACCGCCTGAATATTCTGGCGGAAGGCCCTGAACTGGTGGTTCATCAGCCGCAGAGTCTGCTTGACGCCATGGATGAATGGTGTGTCAGGCACCACGGCGAATCGGGTCTCACCCGCAAGGTACAAGAGAGTACGGTCACCGAAGCGGAAGCCGAGGCGCAGACCCTGAAGTTTCTGCACAAGTGGGTGACCCCGGGAAAATCACCTCTGGCGGGCAACACCATCGGTCAGGACAGGCGTTTTCTGGTGAAGTACATGCCGAAGCTGGAAGCGTACATGCACTACCGCAACCTGGACGTATCGACATTGAAAATTCTGGCAAAAAGCTGGAAGCCGGACATTCTCGACGGGTTTACCAAGAAGAACTCGCATCGGGCGCTGGATGACATCAAGGAGAGCATTGAGGAACTGAGCTATTACCGCAAGCATCTGATGGCTGTCAGCGACGACCGTTAAGGCGGCTCAGTGCCCAGTCTATGTGCTCTCTGACCAGCTCGCTGCTGGTCTCACGGCGCCATTTCAGGGCCTGGATGACGTCCTTTGACGGCGCACCGTTGCCCAGGGCCACGGCGATGTTGCGCAACCAGTTCTCATAGCCGGTACGACGAATGGCCATCCCCTCGGTGCGGGCCAGGAAGGTGGCTTCGTCCCAGAGAAAGAGGTCCAGCAGTTCGGCGTCATCGAGCTGGTGTCGCGGCGTGAAATCCGCTTCCCGGGTGCGGGGTGTGAACTTGGTCCAGGGGCAGAAGATCTGACAGTCGTCACAGCCAAAAATCCGGTTGCCCATGGGGGCTCGCAAGTCCTCCGGAATCGCGCCTTTGTGCTCTATGGTGAGATAGCTGATGCATTTGCGGGCATCCAGTTCCCAGGCCTGTGTGAACGCATTGGTCGGGCAGACATCCAGACAACGGGTGCAGGTACCACAATGTTCGGTTTCCTGTGGCGGGTCGGGCGGCAGCGGCAGGTCGGTATAGAGTTCGCCCAGAAAGAACCATGAACCGGCCTTGCTGTTCAGTACCAGAGTGTGCTTGCCCACCCAGCCGAGTCCGGCGTTGCGGGCCATGGCCCGTTCCAGCACGGGCGCACTGTCCACAAAGGCCCGGTAGCCCAGTTCACCGACCTGGGATTCCAGCCATTTCGCCAGTTTTACCAGGCGTTTACGCATCAATTTGTGATAATCTCGTCCCAGGGCGTAGCGGGCAATGTATGCTTTCGTCGGGTGGTCCAGGCGGCTCTCGGTTTCTGCTTCGGGCAGGTAGTCCATGCGCACGCTGATGACGCTTTGGGTGCCGGGAACCAGGCGGTCGGCAAAGAAACGCTTGTCACCGTGTTTTGCCAGGTAATCCATGGTGCCGTGATAGCCCTTGTCCAGCCACGCCTGATAGCCTGGCTTCTCGGCACTGAGATCGGTGCCGGTGACACCCAGGTCGGCGAACCCCAGCGCCAGGGCCTCATCGTGCAGGCGCTGCTTGAAATGGGATAGATCCAGGCTGTTCAGTCGCTGCATAGAGTCTCGACATTACTGATTGGGTGGGTGCGGGCAACAGGCAGCAAGGCCTGAACAAGAGACAGCCATGATACACATGACGGTAACGGGGAGCGAACGTCCGGAATTATGACATTGAAGTATGGCGCAAGCCGAGAACCGGTTTTTCTGCCCGATGAAGCGGCTACCCTGTCGGTGGCCACGCATCTGGCGCAGTCGATATCAGCGCCGGTCGGCGTGGTTTACCTGGAAGGGCCTCTGGGCGCCGGAAAAACCTGCTTTGTACGCGGTTTTCTGCATGCGCTGGGCTGGTCGGGGGCGGTAAAAAGTCCCACCTACACCCTGGTAGAGCCCTATGAGTGGGCCGGGCATAGCGTGTATCATTTTGATCTGTACCGTCTGGGCGATCCGGAAGAACTTGAGTTCATGGGCATCAGAGACTATATCAATGGCGACAGCCTGTGTTTTGTGGAGTGGCCGGGCCGGGGCGCTGGCGTGTTGGCAGCGCCGGACGTGGTGCTGACCCTGGGCGAGTCGGCCTCGGGACGACAGCTTGCCTGGCAGGCCATGACCCCGGTCGGTGGTCGCTGGAGCCAGGCACTGGCGGCATGGCAACCAGTCGGAGGGTGCGGCGGATGAAAGCACGCATTATGTGGCGCGGGCTTTGCCTGCTGGTGCTTCTGTCTCTGGCTGGTGTGGCGTGGTCGGGAACCGTTGACAATATCAGGCTCTGGCAGGCGCCGGATCACACCCGGGTGGTGTTCGATCTGTCCACCGAAATTGAACACCGGGTGTTTACGCTGGGTAATCCGAGTCGAGTGGTCATTGATCTCGACGACACCACACTGCATGGTAATTATGATGACCTGAATCTGGACGACAGCGGCGTCAGTTCGGTGCGCTCCGCCCATCGTCAGGACGGTACGCTGCGCGTGGTGCTGGACCTGACCGGTGACCTGACGCCGCGCAGCTTCGTGTTGCCACCCAATCAGCAATACGGTCACCGGCTGGTGGTGGACCTGCAACGCGATGACCGGACGTCACCCACCATTGAAACAGCGCGGGAAGTGCGCCAGGCTCGTACCGAGGGTGATCGCGATATCATCATTGCCATTGATGCCGGGCACGGCGGGGAAGATCCCGGGGCGATCGGTGCAGCAGGGACCTATGAAAAACACGTGGCCATGGCCATCGCCCGAGAAATGGAGTCTCTGGTCGATGAAACCCCGGGCTATACGCCCTTCATGGTGCGTACAGGCGATTACTACATTTCGCTGGTGCGACGTCGTCAGTTGGCGCGTGAGGCCAATGCCGATTTCTTTGTGTCGATTCACGCCGATGCCTTTACCAGTTCCCAGCCCTCGGGGGCGTCCGTGTATGCCCTGTCAGACAGTGGGGCCACCTCGACCATGGCCGAATACCTGGCCAGCAGTGAAAACCAGGCAGACACCATAGGCGGGGTCGGGGGTATCCGCCTGGATGATATGGACGCCATGGTGCGCGAAGTCATCGTGGACCTGGCCATGACGCATAGCATGCAGGAGGGCCTGAGCATTGGCGAACAGGTACTCAACAGCATGGCAGGGGTCACCAATCTGCATCGACGGCGCGTGGAACAGGCGGGTTTCGCCGTACTCAAGTCCCCGGACATGCCTTCCATTCTGGTGGAGTCCGGGTTCATGTCCAACCCACGGGACGAGGCGAATCTGGGTTCCCGGGCTTACCGTGAGCGCATTGCGCAAGCGGTGTTTGGCGGGGTCAAGGATTACTTCGACCAGTCCCCGCCGCCGGGCACCTGGGTCTACGCCCAGAGAAATTCAGGCGATCGGTACGACAGCTACACCGTACGCAGCGGAGATACATTGTCGGGCATTGCCTCAAGACACGGTATTTCCATCAACCGTCTGCGGGAGATCAATAACATGAATTCCGACACCCTCTATGTGGGCCAGGAGTTGCAGGTGCCCCATGGATGATCTGCAGAGCCCTCAGGCCGAGACCCGACGCATCCGCGTTTTGTCACCGCGGCTGGCCAACCAGATCGCTGCTGGCGAAGTCGTGGAGCGGCCGGCATCGGTGGTCAAGGAGTTGCTGGAAAACAGTCTTGATGCCGATGCCAGTCGCATACAGGTGGAACTCGAGCAAGGCGGTGTCAAACGTCTGCTGGTGCGTGATGACGGCCATGGCATCCGCGAAGAGGACCTGCCGCTGTCACTGAGTCGGCATGCCACCAGCAAGATATACGATCTGGATGATCTTGAATCCGTGGCGTCCATGGGGTTTCGAGGCGAAGCTCTGGCCTCGGTGAGCTCGGTGGCACGCCTGACCCTCACCAGTCGCCACCGTGATGCGGATCAGGCCTGGCAGGCACGCACAGACGGTCGCGACATGGTGCCCACTGTGTCGCCGGCGGCCCATCCGGTGGGCACCAGCGTGGACGTGCATGATCTGTTCTTCAACACGCCGGCACGACGCAAGTTTCTGAAGACCGAGCGCACCGAATTCAATCATGTGGAAGAAGCCTTCAAGCGGGTGGCGCTGAGCCAGTGGTCGCGCTTTCTCAGTCTGCAGCATAACGGCAAGGTGATCCACAGTCTGAAAGCCTGCCACAGTCTGGCCGAACAGCAGAAACGGGTCGCTGATCTGTGTTCCGCCGATCTCATCGAACAGAGCATTTATGTCGAGGTGGAGCATCTGGGCATGAAGCTCTGGGGCTGGCTTGGACTGCCCACCTATAATCGACGGCAGGCCGACATGCAGTATTTTTTCGTCAACGGCCGCCCCATCCGGGACCGGGTGGTGAGCCACGCGGTGAAACAGGCTTATCGCGATGTGCTGTTCCACGGTCGTCATCCGGCCTATGTGCTGTATTTCGAACTTGATCCGCACAGTGTGGATGTGAACGTGCATCCGGCCAAGCATGAGGTGCGGTTCCGCGAATCCCGTCAGGTTCATGATTTCCTCTTTCGGGCGCTTCATCGCGCGCTGGCGGACGTGTCTCCGGAGCATCAGAAAAACGCCAATGAGGCCCAGACCACAGCGCGGCCGGCCGATACCGACCCGGCGCCGGAACAGGCGACCATGGCGCTGCGCTCGGAGCTGGGTGCGCCGGACAGGGGCTGGCAGCCACCTGCGGAGCACACTCGAAGCACTCCCATGGACAGCCCGGGCGCGCGCAGTTGGCAGCAGCAGGGAGGCGGTCAGCGCCCGACCCTGTCGCCACAGGGCGTAAAAGATCAACTGGCCGGTTACCAGGGATTGCACACGAACGCCGATGTCGAAGTGCCGCCCCTGGGGTTCGCACTGGCGCAGGTGCATGGGGTCTATGTGCTGGCTCAGAATCAGGAGGGTATGGTCCTTGTGGACATGCATGCCGCCCACGAACGCATCACCTACGAACGCATGAAACAGGCCATGGACGATCAGGGCATGCCGGCACAGCCGGTGCTGGTCCCGGTGTCCCTGTCGGTGAGTCAGCGTCAGGCCGATGCAGCGGAGGAATTCAGTGAAACCTTCCGCACCTTCGGCTTCGAGGTACGTCGCACGGGTCCTGAACAGGTGTCCGTGTACGAGGTGCCGGTTTTTTTTCCGGCGCAGCAGGTCGAAGATCTGGTGCGCGATGTGCTGGCCGAGCTGGTGCAATTCGAAACCAGCGATGCCATCCTGGCAGCGCGCAATGAAATCCTGTCAACCATGGCCTGTCACGGTTCCGTGCGTGCCAACCGTCGACTTACGGTGCCGGAAATGAACGCGCTGCTGCGCGACATGGAAGCCACCGAGCGCAGCGGTCAGTGCAATCACGGTCGTCCCACCTGGATTCAACTGAGTATGGCGGAAATGGACCGCCTGTTTCTGCGAGGCCAGTAGTGACGCTCCCCGTTATCTGTCTGATGGGGCCGACGGCCTCCGGCAAGACCGGGCTGGGCGTGGCGCTGGCTCGGGAGCTTGACGGAGAAGTGGTGTCGGTAGATTCGGCCCTGGTGTATCGGGGTATGGACATCGGCACTGCCAAACCGGACGCCGAGGAGCGTCAGGGCGTGCCGCACCATCTGATGGATCTGATAGATCCTGCGGAGAGCTACTCTGCCAATGATTTCAGAGATGATGCACTGTCTTCCATTGAAGCGATTCAGGCACGCGGCAGACAGCCCATTCTGGTGGGCGGAACCATGCTGTACTTTCGGGTACTGCTGTCTCCCATGGCGGACCTTCCTCGGGCCGACCCGGCTCTGCGGGCCGAATTGAGTCAGGAGGGTGAGCGGACCGGCTGGCCGGCGATGCATCAACGGTTGACGACACTGGATCCCGAGGCTGCCGCAGCCATACATCCCCATAATCGCCAGCGCCTGATTCGCGCGCTTGAGGTGTGCCTTCTTACCGGTGAGCCCATCAGTCGCCTGTGGCGCGCCGATCAGCCCATGCTGGCGCCGGGTGAGATGGCGGCAGGCTTTCCCTGGCCGGTGATACAGATGGCGGTGCGCCCGGAAGAACGCGCGGTTCTGCACGCCCGTATCCAGCAGCGATTTGATCAGATGCTCACCGCCGGGCTGGAGCGGGAAGTCAGCGCCCTGAAACGGAGAGGTGATCTGACTACGGAACACCCGTCGGTGCGCTGTGTCGGCTATCGTCAGATGTGGGATTATCTGGCCGGTGAGACAGACTGGGCCACCATGCGCGAGCGGGGTCTGGCGGCAACCCGGCAGTTGGCAAAGCGTCAGCTTACCTGGTTGCGGGGCTGGCGTAATCTCAGTGGCTTTGATACCCTTTCCCCCTGTCTGACCGAGCGTGTTCTGGAACATCTGGAGCCGCTTCGAAAGCAACAGTAGAACGTATTTGCAAGTGCATGCCGATGGGGCGGCAGGTGAAGTGTGCCGGCCCGACAAGCAGGACGCGTAAACGCATAGCCTATAGATCGAGCGCAGTGGAGACGGGTCATTCATGCCCTGTATCCATTGACGCTTTGCTATAGTAGTACTGGTCAGCCTGTGCAGCGACCAAATAACTACTAAAACAACGAGGAGTGAGTAATGTCCAAAGGACAAAGCCTTCAGGACCCCTATCTGAATTACCTGCGTAAAGAACGGATTCCCGTGTCCATCTTTCTGGTGAATGGAATCAAACTGCAAGGCCAGATAGAGTCGTTTGACCAGTTTGTGATCCTGTTGAAGAACACGGTGTCACAGATGGTGTATAAGCATGCCATTTCCACGGTTGTACCGTCACGTCCGGTGAAATTGCCGGTTGAAGACGAGGCAGACGAAGCTTGAAATCGGAGATAGCGTTTGTTCTTTGAGCGTGCCCGGGGCGGCGATAGAGCCATCATGGTTCATATTGATTTCCCCGAGGGTGACGACCGTGAAGACGCCGCCGAATTTGTCGAACTGGCAGGTTCGGCTGGCGCCGAGCCGGTCACCTTGATCACGACCCGTCGCAGGGCGCCGCATCCCAAGTCGTTTATTGGCTCGGGCAAGGTACAGGAAATCAAGGACGCCATCCGTGAATACCAGGCGGATGTTGTATTGTTCAATCATGCGCTGTCACCCAGCCAGGAACGCAATGTCGAGCGCGAAGTGGAATGCCGGGTGCTTGATCGCACGGGCCTGATCCTGGATATCTTTGCCCAGCGGGCGCGAACTCACGAAGGCAAATTGCAGGTTGAGCTGGCGCAACTGGAATACCAGTCCACCCGACTGGTGCGTGGCTGGACGCACCTGGAGCGTCAGAAAGGCGGCATCGGTCTGCGTGGCCCGGGTGAAACCCAGCTCGAAACCGACCGCCGATTGCTGAGAGACCGGATAAGCCACATCAAACGGCGACTGGACAAGGTGGAGAAACAGCGCAATCAGGGGCGGCGTTATCGCCAGCGTTCGGACACTCCTACATTGGCTCTGGTGGGCTATACCAACGCGGGGAAGAGCACGCTGTTCAATGCGCTGACACAGGCAGAGGTTTATGCCGCCGATCAACTCTTTGCCACCCTGGATCCGACGCTGCGAAAGCTCAAGGTGGACGATCTCGGTGATGTGGTACTGGCGGACACCGTCGGGTTCATCCGCCATCTGCCGCACAAGCTGGTGGAGGCGTTCAAGGCAACTCTGCAGGAAACGGCCGAGGCCGATCTTCTTTTGCATGTGGTGGACTGCGCGTCTGAAGAACGTGATTCCAATATGGAGCAGGTCGATGAGGTCCTCAATGAGCTGTCCGTGGAAGAGACGCCGCGCCTGTTGGTATTCAACAAGAGCGATCTGCTGGGGAAAGCGCCACAGATTGATTATGCTGAAGACGGTGTGACTCCGGAACTTGTCTGGGTGTCCGCCGTGAACCGGGAGGGCTTTGACGAGTTGCGCAGTGCCATCGCCGCACTGCTGGGCGACGAGCTGTTCATCGAGACCATACGTGTACCGGCAGAGTGGTCAGCCTTGCGTGCCCAGCTCTACAGTGCCGATTGTGTGACACGGGAGCGGTACGACGAGGAAGGTGCGGCATTGCTGTCAATTCGCCTGCAACTCAAGGAATTCAAGCGCATTCTCAGTCGCTGTAATATTGACCCAGTCCATTATCTGGGGGAGCCTGCCCCGCTGTTCTGAAAGCAGGGCTTGGAGTGCAGGCTTTACACCGTCCGGGCATAGGTGTTCTACACAGATCGTGAGACACTATGAGGCCGGATAAACGCTAATTGAACCTTAACTGGAGAAGACCATGGCGTGGAACGAACCGCCTGATAACAGAAATAAAGACCAAGATCCCTGGGGTCGTCGTCCTGATGGCGGCGGCAAGCAGGATGGACCACCCGACCTTGATCAGGTACTGGGTGATCTGGGCAAGAAAATCAACAGTCTGCTGGGTGGCAAGAAATCCGGCGGCGGAGGCAGCGGTGGCGGAGGCAACTCCGGCGGCGGTCGCACCGGTGGTCCCCAGAACGTCAAGGGTCTGGTGCTGGCCGCTCTGGTCATCGTGCTGGGTGTGGGTCTGTATAATTCCTTCTATACGCTGGATGAGCAGGAGCGCGGCGTGGTTCTGCGCTTTGGTACCTTCAGCAAGATCGAGATGCCGGGCCTGAGATTCAAGCTGCCTATTGTTGATCAGGTAGAGAAGGTCAATGTCACCAACCTGCGGTCCTATTCCTACCAGGATCTGATGCTGACGGAAGACGAAAACATCGTCGACATCTCCATGACCGTGCAGTACCTGGCGGCGGACGCGCGTGATTTCGCGCTCAATGTCCGGTCTCCGGAACGCAGCATGGAAGACGCAGCAGACGCAGCGCTGCGCCATGAAATGGGCGGTGTGATCATGGATCAGGTACTGACCGAAGGCCGCGCGCAGTTGGCCGTCAACGTGCGTGAGCGTCTGCAGCGTTACCTGAGCGAATATGGTTCGGGGATTGAGGTCAGCGCTGTAAACATCCGTGAGGCCAGGGCTCCGCGCGAAGTTCAGGACGCCTATGACGATGTGATCCGGGCGCGTGAGGACGAGCAGCGAGTTATCAACGAAGCGCAATCCTACGCCAACGAAGTCGTGCCATTGGCGCGTGGTCAGGCCATGCGTCAGATGGAAGAAGCGGAAGGGTATCGGGCAGAACTGCTGGGTACCGCTGATGGTGATTCCTCACGCTTCACAGCACTGCTGACTGAATACAGCCAGGCGCCGGCGGTCACCCGTGAACGTCTGTATCTGGAAACCCTGTCGGGCATTTACGGCGACGTGAACAAGGTATTGCTGGATGTAAGCGAGGGCAGCAGCAATCTGATGTACCTGCCGCTGGATCGCCTCTCGGGCGGTGCCAGTAACATGAGCGATGAAGAAATTGATCGTCTCAGCCAGCGCCTTGAACAGCGCCGGTCCGGCAATTAAGGGGGATGAGACATGAGTAACCGATCTATAGTATTGCTGGTCATACTCGGGGTTGCGATCCTGGTGGGCAGCCAATCCTTCTACATTATCAGCGAGAAAGAACGCGCGATTCAGCTGCGTTTCGGTGAAGTGGTGGTGCCGGATGTAAGGCCGGGCCTGCATTTCAAAGTGCCCTTCATCGATACCGTGTCCCGTTTCGACGGGCGGGTATTGACCAACAACTCGCAGCCGGAACGGTTTCTGACCGCCGGACGTGAGAACCTGATCGTGGACGCCTTCGTGAAGTGGCGCGTGCAGGACCCCAGGTTGTTTTATCGGGCAACAGCCGGTGACGAGTTTGCGGCGTCCGAGCGACTCACGGCCATTGCCAACGATGCCCTGCGTGCCGCTTTCGGTGTGCGGACCATCTTCGAGGTAATCTCCGGCGAACGGGATGAGCTGATCCGTGATATTACCGTGCAGGTCGATGACCTGGCGGAAAATGCACTGGGTGTCGAGGTCGTGGACGTGCGGATCAAGCGGATTGACCTGCCAGACGAAGTGAGTGCCACGGTTTATACCCGGATGGAGTCCGACCGGGAAAAAGAAGCCCGTGAAATCCGGTCTCGCGGTGAAGAGCAGGCGGAAGGCATTCGTGCCAACGCCGATCGTCAGCGCACGGAAATTCTGGCCAACGCATATCGTCAGGCGCAGTTCATTCGCGGTGAAGCGGACGCCGAAGCGGCCCAGATCTACGCTCAGGCTTATTCGGCAGACCCCGAGTTCTACTCGTTCTGGCGGAGTCTGCAGGCGTATCGTGATTCCTTCAGCGGGGACGACCTGTTTGTTATCGAGCCGGGTACAGAGTTCTTCCGCTTTATGCGCGAAAGCGAGGCCAACGGGGCTCCCTGAGGCAGCAAAAAGCGGATGAGAGTTTCTGCGAAAGCAGGTACAATCCGGAAACCGGGCCCAATGGCCCGGTTTTTTTTGCCAACTCCCAAGGCCCCGAGCCTGAATACGGCCTGATTGAATTTATTGATGAAACGCCTATGAGTCATACTGATCGCTGGTTGTTGCCCGACGCCATTGAGGAAGTTCAGCCGCCCCTGGCGGCGCATGTGGAACGTCTGCGTCGGCGCACCATGGACTTTTTTGCTCAATGGGGCTACGAACAGGTGATGCCACCTCAGGCGGAATTTCTGGAAAGCCTGCTGGCCGGCATGGGCAGTGATCTGGACCTGCTGACGTGCAAAGTCACGGATCAGTTGTCTGGCCGTCTTCTGGGCATCAGTCCGGATCTGACGCAACAGGTGGCGCGCATGGACGCTCACAGCATCGGTCGTCAGGGAGTTGCCCGATATTGTTATTGCGCGCCCGTGCTGCACGCGCGCAAATCGTCGCTGCTCAGTTCCCGTAATCCACTGCAGGTGGGCGCCGAACTCTACGGCAGTGCCAGTGCGGCGGCTGACCTGGAAGTGATCAGCCTGATGGTGGGCATGGCTCATGACGTCGGGCTGGACGAACTGACCCTGGATGTGGGTCACGTGGGTATCTACCACGCCATTGTCGATTCTCTGGCGCTGAGCGCTGATCGGCGCAGTGAGCTGTTCGAGTTGATGCGTCAGCGTGCTCTGCCTGAGCTGGACGCCTGGCTGCACCAGCATGTGGAGGACGAAGACGCGCGCAGTGTGTTGTCGGCGCTGCCGGGCTGGTCCGGTGAACCGGCACTCCTGGCCCAGGTCGCCGATCGGCTCAGTCGCTATGATGTTGCACAGCCCCTGGTGGCGCTGCAGAACCTTGTGGACATAATGACAGAACGGCTGCCTGAGGTAAGTCTGCACATTGATCTGGCTGAATTGCGAGACTACAACTATCATACCGGGTTGGTGTTCTCTCTGTTTCATCGCAATCACGGGCACGCCATCGCCAAGGGTGGGCGCTATGACGACACCGGTCGGGTGTATGGTCGCAGTCGCCCGGCCACGGGCTTTTCGGCTGACCTGAAAACCTGGGCCAAGCTGAGTCCGGACCAAACCCGGGGCCAGGCGCGTCGGATCTACGTTCCGGCGCTGGATGACGCGGAGTTGCACATTACGGTTCGCCAACTGCGGGCCGAGGGTGAAATCCTGATACAGGGGTTTGGCGACCAGCCCGACGAAGCCGCCAGCCTGGACTGTACCTATCAACTGGCCAAGCACGCGGGTGCCTGGCACATCATGCCGCTTGATTAAACATTGAAAAGGTTAGAATTGACTCATGGGTAAGAACGTTGTTGTTCTGGGAACACAGTGGGGCGATGAAGGCAAGGGTAAAATCGTTGATCTGCTGACCGATGAAGCCGCAGCCGTTGTCCGCTTTCAGGGCGGGCATAACGCCGGCCACACGTTGGTGATCAATGGTGAGAAAACCGTTTTGCATCTGATTCCGTCAGGCATTCTGCGCGATCACGTAACCTGTGTCATCGGCAACGGCGTGGTGCTGGCACCAGACGCCCTGATTACCGAAATAGAGATGCTTGAAGCCCGGGGCGTGCCGGCGCGTGAGCGCCTCAAGGTCAGTCTGGCCTGCCCGCTGATCCTGCCCAACCACGTGGCCCTGGACAAGGCCAGGGAACTGCGTCGGGGCAAGAAAGCCATCGGCACCACGGGCCGGGGTATAGGGCCGGCCTATGAAGACAAGGTGGCGCGCCGCGCGGTCAAGCTGGGCGACCTGTATCGTCCGGATGTGTTTCGTGACAAGCTGGCCGAGTTGCTGGATTATCACAACTTCATTCTCACTGGTTATTACCAGCAGCCCGCTCTGGACCTGGAAGCCGTGTTTGATCAGGCCATGGAGTACGCCGACAATATCCGCGACCTGACCTCGGACTCGGTGGATGTAGTGCACGGATTCCGCATGCGCGGTGAGAACATCATGTTCGAGGGAGCGCAGGGCTCTCTTCTTGATATCGACCACGGCACCTACCCCTATGTGACGTCTTCGAGCACCACCGCCGGCGGCGTGTCTACCGGTTCGGGTGTGGGGCCCTTGTATCTGGACTATGTTCTGGGTATTACCAAGGCCTATACCACGCGAGTGGGCGCAGGCCCCTTTCCCACCGAGCTGTTTGACGATGTGGGCGCCGGTCTGGCGCATCGGGGCAACGAGTTCGGGGCCACCACGGGTCGACCGAGACGATGTGGCTGGTTCGATGCGGTCAGTGTACGGCACGCCATTCAGATCAATTCCATCTCCGGACTGTGTCTGACCAAACTGGATGTGCTGGACGGTATGGACGAGGTGAAAGTCTGTGTGGGTTACCATGACGAAGCTGGCAACCCGGTTGCCGTGCCGGCCGAAGCGGAAGGCTTCGAGCGCGTGGTGCCGGTCTACGAGACACTGCCGGGCTGGGCAGGCTCTACCATGGGCGCCAAGTCACTTGATGACCTGCCGGATAACGCCCGGGCTTATATCCGGTTTCTGGAAGACGCGGTGGGCGCCCCCGTTGACATCATATCCACCGGCCCGGATCGCAGTGAAACCATCATACTAAGGCATGCATTCTGTGCATGACGCATTGTGAAGGACGCTACGGCGTCCTTCTGTTTTTTAGAGGAAGAATATTTTGAAAAAGAATAAAGCGAGTCCGACGCAGGACCCCTATGCGTACCGGGAGGCTCAGAACTATGACAACCCGGTACCCAGTCGGGAATTTCTACTCCAGTACCTGACCGAACGTCAGGCTCCGGCAACCCTTGAGGAGTTGCTGGAGGAACTGAACCTGCAGGACGAAGACCAGGCCGAAGGCCTGCGTCGCCGACTCATCGCCATGACGCGGGATGGTCAGTTGTTGTGTTCACGTGATGGTGCCTACGCACTGGTGGATCGGATGAGTCTGATTCGCGGCCGGGTCCAGGGGCATCACGAAGGGCACGGTTTGCTGATTCCCGAAGACGGCGGAGATGCGCTGGCGTTGTCTCATCGTCAGATGCGGGCCTGTTTCCACGGCGACAAGGCGCTGGCCAGAGCACTCGACAGCGAAAATCGCGGCCGCAAGGAAGGCAAGATTGTGGAGGTCATCGAGCGCAATACGACCCAGGTGGTGGGGCGCTATCACAGCGAGTCGGGCATCGCCTACGTTATCCCCGAGAACCGCCGTATTTCCCACGATGTGCTGATTCCGGACGGTAAATCCCTGGGGGCCGATGCCGGAGACATTGTGTCGGCGCGAATAACCGTTCAGCCGGACATGCGTCGACAGCCGGTGGGCGAAGTGACTGAAGTACTGGGTCGCTCTATGGCACCCGGGATGGAAATTGACGTGGCGCTGCGCAGCCACGGCATTCCCTACGAGTGGCCGGACGATATCCAGCCGCAGTTGTCGGCCTTGCCCGACTCGGTGAAAGAAGACGACATTGGTGACCGAATTGACCTGAGAGACCGGCCTTTCGTCACCATAGACGGGGCCGACGCCAAGGATCTGGACGACGCTATCTGCGCCACGCGCAAGATCCGGGGTGGCTGGAAGCTGTGGGTCGCCATCGCCGATGTGAGCCACTACATACAGCCGGGTACCCCGCTGGACATCGAGGCCGAGACCCGAGCGACCTCGGTGTATTTCCCGGAGCGGGTCGTCCCCATGTTGCCGGAAAAACTGTCCAATGGTCTGTGCTCGCTGAATCCGGCGGTGGACCGTCTGGTGCTGGTCTGTGAAATGGACATTGACCGCAACGGCGAGGTGGACGAATACCAGTTTTACGAGGGTGTCATCCATACCCAGGCGCGGCTTACCTATGACGAGGTCTGGGACTGGATGCAGGGTAAGCCGGACGGCGTGCGCGACAAGGTCCTGGGGGATGCGGCCAAGGTTCAACGGACAATCAAGCATCTGGTGAAAATGCACGAGGCGTTCCGCAATGCTCGCGCCCGGCGTGGCGCCATGGATATTGAGACCGTGGAGCCCAAGATCGTCTTCGGGCCCGACAAGAAGATCGAGCGGATCGTGCCCTATCATCGTAATGACGCTCATCGCATCATTGAAGAATGCATGCTGGCAGCCAATACCTGTACCGGGGAGTTTCTGGAAAAATCCGGGATTCCGGCGCTGTTTCGGGTGCATGACAGTCCGCCGCCAGAAAAGCTGGAAACCCTGCGTGGTTATCTGGGTGAGCTGGGCATGGTGCTGCCGGGCGGTGATGAGCCGGACCCGGAAGATTACCGGCACCTGATGGCGCAGATCAAGGGGCGCAAGGATCAGGAAGCCATACAGAACATGATCCTGCGCAGTCTGTCACAGGCGGTGTATCAGCCGGAAAACCTGGGGCACTTTGGCCTGGCATTCGATGCCTATGCGCATTTCACATCGCCCATCCGGCGTTACCCCGATCTGTTGGTGCACCGCGGCATACGTGGCCTGATTCGCAGCGGCAAACGCATTGGTCATGTGAAGCGACCCAAGGGCATGACCAAGATCAAGCTGGCCCAGTCCTACCCCTATGACGAGAGTCGCATGAATGCGCTGGGCGAGCATTGCTCGCACTGTGAACGGCGCGCCGATGATGCGTCCCGCGATGTGGTGGCCTGGCTGAAGTGCGAATTCATGCAGGACCATATAGGCGATGTCTACAGTGGCAAGGTGACCTCGGTTCTGGGCTTTGGCCTGTTCGTGCAACTGGATGAATTCTGGGTTGACGGCCTGGTGCACGTGACGGCCTTGCCCCGCGACTACTACGTATTTGACGCGGCCCGACAGCGTCTGGTCGGCGAACGGACCCGGCGTGTCTACAGCCTGGGTGATCGGGTCGAGGTCAAGGTAGTCCGGGTGGCACTGGATGAACGGAAGATCGATTTCGAGATGGTGGCTGCGGAAACCCAGAATGCATCGCCGTCAACGGGATCGCCGAAAAAGCACCGTCGTCGCAAGGGCAGTCGACGGCCGCAGTAGGGGCGAATGATGTATGCAACAGGGTAAACAGGTGTTATGACAGCTATTGCCGGTTTTCACGCGGTTCAGGCGGCGCTGAGCGAGCGTCCCGAGCGGATCAAGTCGCTGCTGGTGAATGGCGAGCGCCATGACAAGCGACTTGACTCATTGCTGGATCAGGCGCGCGACGCCGGTGTGCGCTTCGATCGGCTGGACGGGCGACAATTCCAGCAGCGCGTGCGCAAGCTGGATCTGGACGACGTACGCCATCAGGGCGTCATCGCACTGGTGCACGCCATTGCGCCGTACGAAGAAAACGATCTCTGGACGTTGCTGGAGCGTGTCGACACGCCGCTTCTGCTGGTACTGGACGGGGTGACCGACCCGCATAACCTGGGGGCCTGTCTGCGCACGGCGGATGCTGCCGGCGTGGATGCGGTCATCGTGCCCAAAAACCGCTCCGCTGGACTCACGGCGACCGTGGTCAAGGTAGCCAGCGGGGCCGCCGAGCAGGTGCCTCTGGTGCAGGTGACAAACCTGGCGCGCACGCTGAAAACGCTGCGTGACTATGGGGTGTGGATTACCGGCACCGCCGGCGAAACCGAGCAGTCCGTGTTCCAGGCTAATCTCAAGGGCGCCACAGCATTGGTGATGGGCGCCGAGGGCGAGGGTATGCGGCGTCTGACACGTGAACACTGTGATCATCTGGTACAGATCCCCATGCAGGGATCGGTGGCCAGTCTGAACGTCTCTGTTGCCACCGGTATCTGCCTGTTCGAGGCCGTTCGCCAGCGCCAGGACGGCTGACCGCTTTGCAGGCAAGGCTTCGCTTGCCTATCGCACCCATTTGGGCTATTATCCGCCGCCCCGGATTTAACCTATTGAACCCGAGAGTTCTCCTTACCTTACGACGGGCCGGGCCGTGGAAGGTTGTTGAACCCGAAAGGAGCGTTTATGCGTCATTACGAAATCGTTTTGCTCTTCCATCCGGATCAGAGCGAACAGGTTCCCGCCATGGTTGAGCGTTACATCACCACCATCACCGAAAACGGTGGCAAGGTGCATCGTAACGAAGACTGGGGCCGTCGCCAGCTGGCTTTCTCCATTCAGAAAGTCCACAAGGCACATTACATTCTGCTGAACATCGAATGTGATAACGACACCATCGAAGAATTGAAGTCCACATTCCGCTTTAACGATGCTGTGATCCGTAACATGGTCATTCGCCGCAAAGAGGCTGTCACTGAATCATCGCCCATGATGAAAGAAGTTGAAGCCAAAGAAGCGCGCAAGGCGCAGGACCAGACACGCGCCCCCCGTGGTGACAGCGACGACGAGCAGCCGGCTGACAACAGCACTGAAACTGCCGAATCCGACGCTGAAAACACCAGCGAAGCGTAAACCGAACTGATCAGGAGAATTAATCATGGCTCGTTTTTTCCGCCGTCGTAAATTCTGTCGTTTTACCGCTGAAGGCGTGACAGAAATTGACTACAAAGATGTGGACACATTGAAAAGCTACATCACTGAAACCGGGAAGATTGTTCCCAGCCGCATCACCGGCACACAGGCTCGTTACCAGCGTCAGCTGGGTACCGCCATCAAGCGTGCCCGTTATCTGGCGCTGCTGCCGTACTCTGACCGTCACGAGTGATCGGCAGACTCGCAGTTTTGGTATTCACGGGTGCGTCAAGACGCACTCAGGAACGTAGAGGAATTCAAGATGGAAGTCATCCTGCTCGATAAAGTAGGCAAAATCGGTGCCCTTGGCGACAAGGTCAACGTGAAAGCCGGTTATGGCCGCAATTACCTGATCCCTCAGGGTAAAGCGGTACCGGCGACAAAAGAAAACCTGGAAACCTTCGAGGCCCGTCGTGCGGAGCTGGAGAAGATCTCCAAGGACAAGATCACCGCAGCCCAGGCGCGCGCGGACCAGTTGGCCGAATTGGAGCTCACCATTGCGGTGCGCGCCGGCGACGAAGGCAAACTGTTCGGGTCCATCGGCACACGTGATCTGGCCGATGTGATCTCGTCGGCCGGTGTTGAGGTCGAAAAGAGCGAAGTGAAGCTGCCTAGCGGACCGCTGCGCCAGACCGGTGAGTACGAAATCGACCTGCAACTGCACGCTGAAGTGTCAGCCAAGGTCACCGTCATCGTGGTACCCGAAGAGTAAGTCAAGGCTTCGGGCCGGGTGCAATGATCAAAAACACCTTCTGCGTGGTTCGCAGAGGGTGTTTTTTTTTGCCTGCCCGGTAAGATAGCGTACTAACCAGCATTGTCAGGAAAGAGAATTCGCCCATCATGACTGATGAGTTCAATCTGAAAACACCACCCCATTCGCTGGAGGCCGAGCAGAGTTTGCTGGGTGCTCTGATGCTGGACAACAGCCGCTGGGATGCGGTTGCCGAACAGGTAAAGACGGACGACTTCTATCGTCCCGAGCACCGCGCCATATTTGCCACCATGGCCCGTCAGACCGAAGCGCAGCAACCCATCGATGTCATTACACTCACCGAAGAACTGGAGCGCGCCGGCGATCTGGATACCGCCGGAGATGTCGTCTATCTCACGGAACTGGCCGAGAACGCCAGTGGCATCGGTCATCTGGAGGCCTATGCCGGCATTGTCCGCGAGCGCGCCTTGCTGCGCCGGCTCATCGAGGCCGCCAATACCATCGCCACAGCGGCTTTTTCTCCCGATGGACGGACACCTCAGGACCTGGTGGATGAGGCCGAGCGTGTAGTCTTTGCCATTGCCGAGGAAGGGTCCTCGGCGGACGGTGGCCTCACCGAGCTCAAGCCCCTGTTGCGTAAAACCCTGGCCCGTATCGATGAATTGTCCGGCATGGACAGCAACCTGACCGGGCTCAGTACCGGCTTCGAGAAGCTGGATGAGATGACCTCTGGTCTGCAGAACGGCGACCTGACCATCGTGGCAGCACGCCCCTCCATGGGTAAGACCGCTTTTGCCATGAACCTGGTGGAGGCGGGGATCATGTTCAGCGACAAACCCGTGATCGTGTTTTCGCTGGAAATGCCTTCCGAACAGCTCATTCAACGGATGCTTTCGTCGCTGGGGCGCATCAACCAGACCCGGGTGCGTACCGGTAACCTGCAACAGGACGATTGGCAGCGTCTCACCAATGCGGTGAACAAGATTCACGATCGGCCGCTGTTTATCGATGACACCGCCGGTCTGTCCCCTTCGGAGATGCGTTCGCGGACGCGCCGGGTCGCGCGTGAACACGGAAGTCCAGGGCTGATCATGGTGGATTATCTGCAATTGATGTCCATCAAGGGGTACACCGAGGGGCGTACCAACGAGATTTCCGAGATTTCCCGAGCCCTCAAGGGCATCGCCAAGGAGTTTGACTGCCCGGTGGTGGCCTTGTCCCAGTTGAACCGCAGTCTGGAGCAGCGGCCCAACAAGCGGCCCGTCAATTCGGATCTCCGGGAGTCGGGCGCAATCGAGCAGGACGCGGACATCATTGCCTTCATCTATCGGGATGTGGTTTACAACCCGGAAACCACCGACCAGAATGTGGCTGAAATCATTATCGGCAAACAGCGTAACGGTCCCATAGGCACCTGTTACCTGTCGTTTCTCGGCGAATATACCCGGTTCGAGAACCTGGCGCCGGACTACCAGATCGAGGGTGACGAATGAGCAGAGGCACCAAGGCCACCATCCATTTGGCCCATTTGCGGCACAACCTCACCGTCGTGCGTCGTCACGCCCCGGACAAATCGGTCTGGGCCGTGATCAAGGCCGGGGCCTACGGCCATGGCCTGATTCCAGTGGCCCACACGCTGGCGTCACAGGTGGACGGGCTGGCGGTGGCCACCCTGGGGGAAGCCCAGACCCTGCGCGAGGCGGGCATCAGCCAGCGTATCCTGTTGCTGGAGGGGGCCCTGTCCCAGGCCCAGACGCAGCAGGCCGTGGACGAGTCACTGGAACTGGTGGTGCACACACCGGGACAGTTGGACTGGCTGGAAGAATGCGACGTGGATGATCCGGTGCGCATCTGGATCAAGCTGGATACCGGTATGCATCGTCTTGGCCTCATGCCTGATGAGGTGGCGGGGGTCCTGGACCGTATCCGTGCCATGAAGGGGGTGCGTGAGGTCGCCTTCATGACCCATTACGCCTGTGCCGACGAGCCGGAATCGCTGCACACGGCAGCCCAGGCGGAACGTTTTTTTCAGCAGGTCCCGCCTGGTGCCGTCACCAGTCTGGCCAATTCTGCCGGTGTGCTGCTGTGGCCAGACAAGCAGGGCGATTGGGTCCGCCCGGGCATTATCCTTTACGGTGCCAGCCCCTGCGATCACAGGCCGGCCGAGTACTGGGGACTGAAGGCAGCCATGACGGTGACCGCCCCCGTTATCGCACTGCGTGATCTGGGCGCGGGCGAGCACATTGGATACGGCGCTTCCTACACCACCGAAAGGCCCATTCGTCTGGCCACAGTGGCCATCGGTTATGCCGACGGCTATCCACGTCATGCCCCTAGTGGCACGCCCGCGTGGATTCGTGGGCACCGGGTGTCCACCCTGGGCCGGGTGTCCATGGATATGCTGACCATTGATGTGACCGAGGTGCCTGATGTGGCATTGGGCGATCAGGTCGAACTGTGGGGCACACATGTCTCGGTGGACGATGTGGCCCGCAGTTGTGGCACCATTGGCTATGAGTTGCTGGCCCGCTTGTCCATTCGCGGTCACTACGATTACCAGGACGCAGAATCGGTCAACGAGTGACAAACCTCACTGGTAGCACATCCCCTATGCACCACAATGGATGGATGAAAACACAACTGCCCTGGTGGGATTTTCGGCGCTGGCTGCCCACACGCCATGCCTTGATGGAAGACTGGGCCGTGGTCATGATGATCCTGTTCTTCTTGAGCATCTTCTGGGTGGGCCTCCTCTGGCCGGATGTGACCCAGGAGCGGATGATTGTCGGTTTCGCCATATCCGTGGTGTTCACTGTTCTGGTATTCCGCGGCATGTGGCAGACAGACTGGGGTGTCCACGTCTATATGCTGGCCATCAGTAGCCTGTGCTTCTTCGCCCTGCCGTTCACCCCCGCCGGTGTGGTGTTCCTTTTTAATCCGGGCTTTGAGGCCAGCCGGAAACGATTACTCACGTCGTCGCTGCTGCGCACTCTGACTACCCTGATTGCCATCTGGATGTCCTACTCGTTGGAGATGCTGTACTTCGATGGGCTGTTTGTCTCCATAGTCATGTTGCTGGTTCTGTTCAGCTTTGGGGGCGATTATTTCTATGTGCGTTACATGTCGCAGCAGGAGGCTCTGCTCAAGTCTCAGGATGATGTGGAAACGCTGGCACGAACGGCGGAACGCGAACGCATTGCCCGCGATCTGCACGATCTGATGGGCCATACCCTGTCCGGTATCCGTATCAAGGCCGAGCTGGCCGGGCGTCTGTTGGACGCCGACGCTCAGCGCGCCGGCAACGAAATTCGCCAGATCGAGCAACTGGCCAGAACCAGCCTGCAGCAGGTGCGTGCCACCGTCAGTGGTTACCACGAAGGAGGCATTGCCATGGAAATCAATGCTGCACGCAATCTGCTGTCGTCAGCAGGCATCGAATTTCGACCGGTGACCACGGAACAGGTGCCGGCTCGCCTCGAGTCCCTGCTGGCCTTTGTGCTGCGCGAAGGCGTCACCAATGTGGTGCGCCACGCCAATGCCTCTGAAGTTGATCTGTCGCTGTCACGACAGGGTGACGTCCTGACCCTGACTCTGGTCGACAACGGGGATGGTCTGCAAGGTGAGCCAGGACACGGAGTCACCGGCATAAAAATCCGCGCTCGGGCTGAAGGAGGGCACGCACACTGGCGCTCCGGTTCTCCGGGTACTGTCATGGAAGTGAGCCTTCAGGTGGAGGAGTCTGATTATGACTGAGACGACCCGATTGATGCTGGTTGAGGATCAGACTCTGATTCTTGGCGCTCTGGCCGCCCTGCTGGACATGGAAGAGGATCTGGCGGTGGTGGCTCAGGTGCCTGATGCCGAAACTGCCCTCGTAAAACTGACCGAAACGCCTGTCGACATGGTGCTCACCGATATTGAAATGCCGGGCATGGGCGGGCTGGAGCTGGCGCAGATACTTCGCCAGAAACACCCTGAAATCAAGGTGGGCATCGTCACCACCTTCGCACGCAAGGGCTATCTGCGCCGTGCCCTGGATGCCGGAGTGCAGGCCTATCTGCTCAAGGACACGCCCTCGGAGCAACTGGCCAAGGCGATTCGGCTTGTGCGCTCCGGCCAACGGGTTATCGATCCGGAACTGGCCGTGGCGGCCCGGGGCATACGCAACCCCCTGACCGAGCGTGAGCGTCAGGTGCTGCGCCTGGCAGCCGAAGGCCTGACCACGGACATGATTGCCCAGCGAATTCATCGGTCTGAAGGCACGGTCAGAAATTACCTCAGCTACGCCATCTCCAAGCTGGATGCCCGCAATCGGGTGGATGCCGCCCGCATTGCCCGGGATGAGGGCTTCCTCTGAATCAGCCGATCATGCCTGCATGACTGTCTGCATGCGTTCGGACAGCTCGGTCAGTGTGCTGGCCTGCTCGCCGAGCGCCTGCTGGCTGGCAGTGAGGGCGCTGGCCGCCTTTTTCTGGCGCTGACTGATGGCCGCAAGATCGTTGCTTGATCGGGCCATTTCAGCCAGATCCCGATTCTGTTCCTCGATGCGTTCACTGAGCTCGACAATGGAGCCTGCCACCGTGTTGACCGCTGCCAGGGTGTCCGCCAGAGTCGCGTGGGCCGTATTCACCACGGATACACCGGTGTCGATGTCGCTGGTGCTCTGAGTAAGCAGTTGGCGGATCTCGTTGGCCTACGCATCGGACTTCTGGGACAGGCTGCGCACTTCGTCGGCCACCACGGCAAAGCCACGGCCGGCTTCCCCGGCGCGGGCAGATTCGATGGCCGCATTCAGGGCCAGCAGGTTGGTCTGCTCGGCGATGTCGTTGATCAGGTGGGTGGCGCGGTCTATCTGGTCATTGTTGGATTTGATCTTGTCCATGTTCTGCACCACCGCCTCCAGTGCGTCGCCACTGCGATCGCTGGACGAGGAGGCCCGGGACACGTCTTTTTGCATGCTCTGAACTAGCATGGTGCTTTCATCCAGGGAAGCGGATACGGCATTCAGTTGCTGATCGAAGAAGGTGCTGGCGTCGGCCAGTTGCTCTGATTGCTGTTGCACCGCCTCGCCGTGTGTCTGTACGTCGCGCTGCAACTGGCCCAGGTGGCTTCCCCCGGCGTGCATCTGTTGCATGCTGTGACCGGCTTCCTCAAGCACCCGGCTGAGCTTTTCGGCGTGCTGTGCGCTCTCACTGGCATGGGCACGGGCCTGGTGAAGGGCGTTCTGAGACGCTGTCTGGGCGGCCGTGCGGGTGTTGAGGTTGATGCTCTGGGCCAGCCAGACCACCAGCACGGACAGCAGGTAACCGGACCACTGATCAATGGCCCGCGTGCGCTCGGTGAGGTCATGGGCAGGCAGGGGGGTACCCGATTGCTGCCAGGCAATCAGGGCCAGTACTACACCGGTGTTGAGCAGGGCCCAGACAAATGCGGTTCGACGATCCGCCAGAAAATACACCAGTACGATATTGGCGATGAGCCAGTAGGTGTGTGGCGATTCAATACCCCCGGTCTGGATCACCATGTTGACCGCATGCAGGGTGAACGCAGCCAGCGCGGTATTCACCGCCCACACGGTTGGCGCGCGGCCAGGCGGCCCCGATAACGCGTTCGCCTTACCGGATATTTCTGCGTGCCCATCTTCTGTCCGGGTATCACTTGCCGGTCGATCGTCTGCGCACCGATATTACAGAGCAGGTGCCGGCTCTGTCCGAGCTCAGTTACGGACGGGATGTCACCCCTCTGGCGCGTGGCCTGCAGGCCGATCTGGAGCAGCGCCAGGGTGTGCGGGTCCGCTCCGTGGATGTGGAGGTGCAGTATCGGCCGGATTGACTGCACAGACATATCTGATTGTGGCACGTATAATTCCAACCCCGGAGTTCAGCGACAAAGGAGACACACGGCATGGCCAGCCGGACAACAGACGTGTTGGTAATCGGTGCCGGTGCCGCCGGTCTCATGTGCGCCATTACCGCGGCACAGCGGGGACGCCGCGTCCAGGTGCTGGATCGGGCCAACAAGCCCGGCAAGAAGATTCTGATGTCAGGCGGCGGGCGCTGCAACTTCACCAATCTGGATGTAGGGCCCGAGCACTTCCTGTCCCGAAACCCCCATTTCTGCAAGTCGGCCCTGAGCCGGTATACCCAGTGGGATTTCATTGCCCGGGTGGCAGAGGCAGGAATTGCCTACCACGAAAAGTCGGATGGCCAGTTGTTCTGTGACCACAGCAGCAAGGACATTCTCAATCTGTTGCTCTCGGACGCGGAAGCAGCAGGTGTCTGCCTGCAACTGAACACCGAGGTGGAAGACGTCCTGGCGCGCGATGGCGGTTGGCAGGTCGCCACCGAGTCGGGGGATTGGCGTTGCGAGTCACTGGTGATCGCTACTGGCGGACCCAGCATTCCCACGCTCGGGGCCTCTGACTGGGGACAGCGTCAGGCGGCCCGTCTCGGGCATTCGGTGGTGCCGTATCGTGCATCGCTCGTGCCCTATACCGCCGGACCCGAGGACAAGGCGGCCTGGTCGGCACTGCCTGGTGTGGCCCTGCCAGTGACGCTGACGGTGGCCAGCCGGGCGTGGACCGGAGACGCACTGTTCACCCACCGCGGTCTCAGTGGCCCGGCGGTTCTGCAGATCACCAATTACTGGCAGCCCGGTGAATCGGTGACGGTCGACTGGTGGCCCGGCGGCGATCTGGTGTCTGCCTGGCAGGCGCAACGAGAAGCGGCCGGCGGACAGAAATGGCCCGGATGGCTGGCGGAGGTGCTGCCCCGTCGTGTGGTCGCCTGGTTGCTGGCAGGGCAGCCATTGGCGGAAAGTACCCTGGGGGACAGCCGACGTCGCGAGGTTGAGGCTCTGGCGGAGCGGGTGCACCGGTTTGATTTCAGACCGTCGGGTACAGAAGGGTATCGTACGGCTGAAGTGACCATCGGCGGCGTGGAAACAGATGAGGTGTCGTCTCGAACCTTCGAGAGCCGTCTGCACCCCGGGTTGTATCTCATTGGTGAGGTGCTGGATGTGACCGGGCATCTGGGCGGGTACAATTTTCAGTGGGCCTGGTCCTCCGGCCATGCGGCCGGAGAGGTGGTCTGAGGAGGCGTCGTTCAACGATGGTGTTGCCAGAAGCCCCCGGAGAACTGATGCAGCCTGGTTTCAGTCTTCTACCAGATTGTAAGACCCGTCTTCATCGTGGGTTTCGCGACCGGTAACGGGCGGGTTGAAACCGCAGATCAGGCGCATGTCTTCGGTGCCGCCACGCAGGATGTGCCGGTCATGATTGTCCAGCGCGTACAGTGTGCCGTCCTTGATCTGGTGTACTTCGCCGGTTGCCAGGTCTTCAATGCTGCCGTTTCCCGCAACACAGTAAACCGCTTCCAGATGGTTCTTGTACCACAGATGGAGCTCGGCACCCGCCGGGATGATGGTTTCATGAAATGAAAACCCCATGCCGTCTTTCTTCAGCAGCAGTCGGCGGCTGGTCCAGCCCGGGCCTTTGACTTCGCGCTCGGTATCAATGATATTTTCCAGTCTGAAAATCTTCATAATGCTCTCCCGAAGCCCTGACCGGGCTGTACGTTGTAACAGATCATGTGTCGGCCAACAGCCGATGATACCCCGCAGTCTAACACAATGCGCCTGTCAGTGGCGCTGCAATCGGATATTGAGATGTACCGACAGCAGACGCGTGAACACAACCACCAGAAAACCGGTGACCAGTGCGATGCCCTCGGGCAGTGGCGGTATCAGCGTCAGCAGCCAGTAGACCAGTCCACCCAGCAGGGCGCAGGAGGCGTACAGATGTTCCTTGCGAAAGATGAAAGGGACTTCGTTGCAGATGATGTCCCGGGTCATGCCGCCAAAAGTCCCTGTAATGACTCCGAGCATAATGGAACTGGACACCGGGTTGCCCATGGCCAGCGCCAGTTGGGTGCCCAGCACCGAGAATATGCCCAGACCGATGGCATCGGGAATCACGATGGACCGCGCCGGAATGGCGCGCAATTTGGGTATGTAGCTGAAGCCCAGGGTGAGAACGAGAATCAGGATGGGGAACTCGGGACGTTCTATCCAGTACACCGGCTGGTTGTTCAGGATGACGTCCCTGAGCGTGCCGCCGCCAAAGGCGGTAATGCAGGCGATGGCGAACACGCCCACGGGATCCATATCCCGGTTCTGGGCTTCCAGCATGCCGGAGACGGCAAACGCCATGATGCCGATAAACTCCAGCAGATAGAGAATGTTGGCCAGCGCCATGTCAGAAGAATAGCCACCCGACGAACAAGAGGCCTACGGCCAGCCACATCACAGCTTTGTCCCGGTCGCTGCGACTGATGCCGGGGCGCCAGTCGCCAGCCACGGGCTGCTGCCTGGGATCGGCGCGCAGGGTGTCATCAGCGGTCTCGTCATCGGGGTCGACTTCCGTCTCCTCGATGTCGTGCTCCAGAACGTCCCAGTATTCGAGCTCCAGAGCCCGTTTCAGAGGGTCTATGGACGCCTGGTTGATGGCCTCGTGCCAGACCGCTTCCCGGTACTGGTCGGGATAGACCGGGTCGGCCAGGGCGTCGTGCAGCGCCGAGACGTACCGGGCGACGAGATTCTCTATCCAGCTGTGCAGCGGGGGAGCCGGCACGATGTCACCCAGGGGCAGTTCGATCTCGCCTGAATCTTCGGCTGCTACCAGAGCATTAATCAGGTCCCCCTTGCGCAGTTTTTGCGGGATGCCGTCGGATTGCTTGGCCAGCGTCTGCAGATCGGACACGGTCAGTTCTTCCAGGGCTTCGCGTGTGTTGTGGCCGTGGTCACGGGTTTCTATGGTAGCCAGGCCGTCTGCAAGGAGCGCCAGACGCGCGGGAAAGGGCAGTGACGTCAGCACCTCGCCGCGCACCAGAGCGAATATCGATTCGCTGAAGCCTTTCAGGTTGGCGGCCTCGCCCAGGCAGTTCTCGCGGTTGTGGTCGATGACATCGGCCAGGGTGTCCAGCGCCACGCTGAACTGGCTGGCCGGCATTGCCTGGATGTAGGCGTCTGCCCATTCGTCGGCGTCACTGACGTTTGACGCCGCCTTACGCAGTTCTGTCAGATCGGAGACATCGCGGATATGCACCAGCCCGGTCGTGATCGCGGGCCAGTGGCGAATATGAGGTTTCTGTTTTTCATAGTCCCACAGCCACTCCAGATTTTCGGCCGTCAACTGAGTCATGCGGATGCTCCCTTATCGGCGTGTCTGTCCAGCACACACACGGTGATTGAATCTGTCATTACCACTATAGACTCATGAGGCCGCTGTTTCCATAACAGGGCCGGGGTTGATTGGGAATCAATGGTTTTATCTGGCAGGGAAATTGCCGTACCCTGAGCGATTGCATCAATGACCACGGACCCATGTATGAGTGAACAACATCCCTATGCTGCGCTGAAGCCCGATACGGTGATTAATGCAGTGGAATCTCAGGGGTTTTTGAGTGATGCCCGGATTTTTCCGCTCAACAGCTACGAGAACCGGGTTTATCAGGTGGGTATTGAAGACGAGTCGCCGGTTATTACCAAGTTCTATCGACCGGAACGCTGGCGGGCCGAGCAGATTCAGGAAGAGCATGACTTTTCGGCCGAATTGACCGAACTGGATGTGCCCGTAGTGGCGCCCTGGCGGAACACGGACGGCGAATCCCTGTTCCGGTGGGAAGGGTTCATGTTCGCCATCTACCCCCGATACGGCGGCCGGGCGCCGGACCTTGAAAATCCCGATGATCTGGAAGTCCTGGGGCGACTGATGGGACGAATGCACGCCGTGGGCTGCCAGCACCCCTTTGTGCACCGGCCGACCCTGAGCGTAAAGAATTTTGGTGTCGACAGTGTGGACTTTCTGTTGTCGGCGGGTGTTATTCCCGACTCGTTGTTGCCAGCCTACGAGGCGGTAGTGTTCCCACTGCTGGAGCGTATCAGTGCTGTTTTCGCCGATACGGATTATCACCCGTTGCGACTGCACGGTGACTGTCATCCCGGCAATATTCTCTGGCGCAATGAGGCGGCACACTTTGTGGATCTGGACGATGCACGCAATGGCCCTGCAGTGCAGGATCTCTGGATGCTGCTTACCGGGGACCGTGAAGAACAGATCATAGCCCTGTCGGAGGTACTGGAGGGATACAAACAGTTTCACGTCTTCGACCATCGGGAGTTGAAGCTCATTGAGCCGCTGCGTGCCTTGCGCAGCCTGCATTATGCGGCCTGGCTGGCGCGCCGATGGCGCGATCCGAGCTTTCCCATGCATTTTCCCTGGTTCGGCGACGAGCGCTACTGGGGCGAGCATATCAATTTGCTGCGTGAGCACATGACCGCCCTGGATGAGCCGCCACTGAGTCTCTGGTAAACTCGACCAGATGTAAAGAAACTGTAAGTAGGACATGTGTCACTGTCGTATAAGGACAGACAAATCAGAATGCGCGCAGTTTGATTAAAAGGACCCGCCCCATGCTCAAGACCGTCATACGGATCGCACTTGCGTTATTTATACTCGGTGCAGCCATCGCTATCGCTGCCGTCATGTTGAACGGCGGCGACGGCCCTCAGGGCGACGGCGAGGGGACCCCCGCCACCGAGGTGGATGCGCTCTCGATTACGCCCGGCGCCTGGGCGCCACAGGCCCAGTGGACCGGAGAGGTGGTGGCGCGCCAGAGAGCCGAGTTGACCGTGCCGGCTGAGGCCGATGTCAATGACGTTCTGGTGGACCTGGGTGCGTCTGTGTCCCGTGGCGACCGCCTGGTCGATCTGGATACCGAGGAGGCGGAGCGTGATCTTGCGCTGGCCCAGTCGGAGCTCCGTGAGCTCGAGATTTCTCGTGCCCAGATGCTGGCCCAGCATGCGCTGGATCAGGATATGCTGGACCATGAACGCGAACTGCTCGAGCAAGCTGAGCGCTCCCTGACACGTGAGCAAGGGTTGCGTGATCGGGGAGCCTCCACCGAGGCGGCACTGGAGGAGGCTCGGGGACGGGTGGTTCAGGCCCGACAGGCCCTGCGTCAGCGTGAATCCAGTGTGGACAATCACGCCAATGATCTGGCGCAGCTGGATGCTCAGGAAGGCCGGGCGCAGATCAGTCTTGCGCGCCGGGAAGAGGCCCTCGAGCGGGCGCAGGCACCGGCGCCGTTTGACGGTGTCATTGATGACATTCTGGTCGCCGAGGGTCAGCGGGTGGCGGCGGGCCAGACGCTGTTATCTCTCTACGGCACCAATAGCCTGAAATGGCGGGTCAGTTTGCCACGGGCAGCCCAGGGCGACCTGGAGGCCCATGTTGACGGGGCCTGGGTGGCGTTGGAGCGGCGCTCGGCTCGAGTTGCCGAGGGGGCCTCCAGCCGGTACGGGGAATTTGCCCTGCCAGCTGATGTCTCCTGGGCGCCCGGCGAAATCCACGAGGCCCGGGTGCAGTGGCCGGCCATCGAGAATTACCAGTTGATCCCGTCGTCGTCGCTTTACTCAGGGAATCGTATTTTTCTGATCAATGACGAGGAGCGCCTGGAAACCTTTGTCGTCGATACCCTGGGCACCCGCTGGCACAACGGCAATGAATATTGGGTGATCGACGCCACCGACCTGCCGGAAGACGGTCGGATTCTCACCACCCGGCTGGCCAGTATTCTGAGCGGTATGGAGGTGTCCGTTGCCGACACCGAAACCCTGACTGCCGATTCTGCCGGAGAGTGATATGACACAGCTCGTTCATGCGATCCGCGAGAATCGTTTTCTGGCGTATTTTACCCGGCACAGGGTAGCCGCCAATCTGTTGATGGCCTTTGTGATCCTGATGGGCATCATGGGGTTGACGCGTCTCAACACGCAGATTTTCCCCGACGTCAGTCCGGGCATGGCATCGGTGAGCGTGTCCTGGAGTGGGACCGGCGCGCAGGCCATCCTGGACCGGGTTACCGAACCTCTGGAACGGGAGATCATGGAGCTCGATGACGTCGATCGAGTAGATTCCAATACCAGTGAAGGAGGGGCGTTGCTCACTGTGGTTTTCAACGCCGGGGCGGATGTGGATGCCGCCATGGCCGAATTGAGATCAACCGTTGATGACGTCACTCTGCCATCCGATGCGGACTCGGCCAATGTGGAGCAGATCACCTTTGCCGAGCCTGTCATGTTTGTGGTGTTCTCCTACGACGAATCCGTAGAGGATCTTCGGCCTCTGCTCTACGATGTGGAGCGGCAGCTTAATCGACGGGGCATTCCCGATGTGGATGTCCAGGGGCTGGAAACACCCACCATCAACATCGAGGTGACACCGGAAACCCTGGCGGTTAATCAATGGACCCTGTCTGAGCTGTCCGACGAGATCGGGGGCATGACAGACCGCTTTACCGCCGGTCAGTCCGGTGAGGACCACAACGAGCGCACCCTGGTCACCGGACAGCGGGTCCTGACCGGACTGGATCTGGCTCAACTGCGACTGGGAGAAAACCGGTTGCTGGGCGACATCGCCGAGATTCAGGATCAGGTCAGCAGTCCGTCGCGCCGCCTGGTCTTCGAGGACCGCAACGCCGTGCTTCTGGAGCTGTCCCGGGCCAAGGGCATGGATTCGCGGGATGTATCAGGCATCTATCGTGAGTGGCACAACGAGGTGGTACCCACCTTGCCGGACAGCGTGGATGTCTACATTTTTGGTGACAATTCGGAGTTTGTCGAAGACAACGTTTCACTGCTGGTGACCAACGGGTTCTACGGTCTGATCCTCGTATTGCTGACGCTTTTCCTCTTTCTTAACCTGCGGGTGGCGTTCTGGACGGCCATGGGTATTCCCGTGGCGTTGTTCGGCACGATGGCGCTGCTGTACTTCACTGGTGGCACGTTGAACTTCTTTTCCATGTTTGCCATGTTGATGGCTTTGGGCATTATCGTGGACAACGCCATCGTGGTGGGGGAAGAAACCCAGTCCATGATTGAACGTGGGGTGGACAAGGATTCGGCGGCCAGTCTGGCGGTGAGTCGAATGTACGCTCCGATCATCGCATCGTCGCTTACCACCATCGCGGCCTTCTCGCCCCTGTTGTTTGTGCCGGGTGTGTTCGGTGAACTCCTGCGGCCCATTCCCATTGTGATCATTGCGGTAATCGTGGCGGCACTGGTTGAATGTTTCCTCATTCTGCCTGGTCATCTGCACATGAGTTTTGCGCGCAGCAGTGGCCGTGCCAAGACCGGCCTGCGCACACGCATTGACAATGCGGTGGACAAGGTTCGGGAAGATTATTATCGGCCGTTTATCCACTTCATGCTGAAGCAACGCCTGATCAGTGTCTGCCTGGCCACCGGGTTGATGATCATCAGTCTGGGCATGGTGGGCGGAGGCATTGTGCCGTTCTCCCAGGATATCCAGATCGAGGCCGAAGAAATATTCGCTGATGTGACCTTTGTCGACGGCGCAACGCGGGCGGACGTCACGGCCTTTGTCGAACGGATGCGGGAAGGTCTGGAGGCCACGGATCGCCATTTTTCCGACAATGGCGAAGGACTCATACGTGACTTCTATTACGAGTATGATCTGGACGCGGGTACGGCCTTCTTCATGGCGCGCCTGCCGTCCCCCGATGATCGCGATTTCAGCAACACCCAGTTTCTGGCCGAGTGGGACAGCCGGGTGGAGCGCACGCAGGCGGTTGACCGCATGCGCATCGAAAGTGAAAGCGGGGGCGGTGCCGGTGCCAGTGAGCTCAATCTGCGACTGGCCGGCGATGATCCGGAGGCCTTGCGCGCCGGGACCGATGCGCTGACACAGGCGCTGACCCAGATTTCCGAGCTGCGCAACATAGAAGACAACTTGCCCGCTACGAATCGCCAGTTGCGTCTTGACCTGACACCGCGAGCGCGGGCTCTGGGAATGACAGAGCAGCGCCTGGCCGGCCAGGTGGCGGGGGCGGTCAACGGTGTCACCGTGCGGTCGTTCACCCAGTTCGGTGAAGAAGTGGACATTCGGCTGCGTCTGTCGGAGGAGGCCCGTCAGCGTCTGGACATGGTGTCCTGGCTACCGATCAGACTGGACGATGGCAGTACCACGGCGCTGAGTGATCTGGCGGATTTTGTCGAGCAGGAAGAGCCCAGCGCCATTTCCCGTCGTGATGGTCGGGAGACGGTCATCGTGACTGCCGATGGCGTGTCCGACGAGGTGGACATGCAGGCACTGCAGGCGAGCATTCAGCAAACCATCATGCCGGATATACTGACCCAATACGGCCTGGATATTGATTACGCCACTGGCGAAAGTGCAGCCGAGCTGCTCGATAACCTGGTGGTAGCCGCCTGGGCGGCCCTGGCCTTGATGTACCTGATACTGGCCTGGATGTTTCAGTCGTATACCTGGCCACTGGCGGTCATGACGTCCATCCCCTTTGCCATGACAGGTGCCATATTCGGCCACTGGATCATGGGGCTGGACCTGAATTTCCTGTCCATTTTTGGCCTGTTCGGGCTGGCAGGTATCGTGATCAACGGTTCAATCATCCTGATTTCCCGCTTTCGTGAGCTGCTGGAGGAAGGGGCGGACCGGCAGACGGCGATTGTTGAGGCCAGCTGTCAGCGCTTCAGGCCGGTGGTGCTGACCACGCTGACGACGGTCATGGGTCTGATCCCCATTCTGCTGGAAACCTCGGTTCAGGCGCAGCTTATCCGCAGCATGGCCACTTCGCTGGCCTTTGGCCTGGGCTATGGTGCCGTGCTGGTACTGCTGGTAATCCCCTGTGTTCTGAGCTTTGTACAAAGTGGCGGTACGCGGGTGAATCAGTTCATGCGCTGGATCATGCCGCAACGGGCGAGCTGAGCCCGGACCGCCTGACTGCCGTATTGGCTGTCAGGCGGTCGCCCGGCCGCCTCAAGTCAGGCGTCGTCCTCTGCCTCCATGGACGACTGAAAAGCCTCCACGCGCTCGGTGGCCGTTTCCATGCGTCGAAAATAGGCGATGTGGTACATGGCTTCGCCGTCCTGTGCCAGGGGGATCTGTTGTTTTCCGATAATGATGCCGGCCCGATTGGCACGCACATCCACGCTGTCGGCGTCATTGGGTGAGGTGATTTCAGCCAGCAGTTCATCCACCTCCACCGAGTCGCCCAGTTGCCGGTGATGGACCACCAGGCCGGAACCGGTGGCCCGCACCCAGCCCGAGTCACGGGCCAGCACCGGCGTGGGAACCTTGCGTGGCTTGCGTCGGGCGCCGAACATGCCCAGGTGACGCAGCACGTTTTCCACACCGCGCAGTCCCGCCCGAATGCAGATCTCGTCAAAACGCAGCGCCTCTCCGGCTTCATACAGGAGGACTTTCACCCCCATTTCGTCGGCAACCTGGCGCAGGGATCCATCGCGCAGATCACTGTTGAGCAGCACGGGTACCCCGAATACTTCACCCAGGCGTCGGGTTTCTTCATCGTCCATGTTGCCCCGGATCTGCGGCAGGTTGGTTCGGTGTATGGCACCGGTGTGCAGGTCGATGCCGTAATCGCAGCGGGCGACGATTTCCCGGGTAAAGAGATCGGCGAGGCGGCCGGTCAACGAGCCCTTGGGCGAGCCGGGAAAGGCGCGATTGAGATCTCGGCGATCGGGCAGGTAGCGGGTCTGCGCCAGGACGCCATAAAGATTGACCATGGGTACGGCGATCAGTGTGCCGCGAAAACTCCGGTAGTCCCCCTGGAGCAGGCGACGGATGATCTCGATGCCGTTGAGTTCGTCGCCGTGAATGGCGGCAGACACGAATACCGTTGGTCCGCTGCGTCGGCCCCGGATAACGTGAATGGGGAGGTTTACATCGGTGTCGGTATAGAGCTTGGCAATGGGCAGCATGATCAGCTTACGCTCACCTGGTGCGATGCTGTGCCCACCGATGATCAGATCGTCCATGGAAGGGTCCTTGATTAACCGCGACCGCGAGTGGCGGTCTTGTGGGGTTGGGCACGAAGTTCGATAAACTCTTAAATCAGAGCCGCCAGATTTTTCCCGGTGGCCTTTTCGATGCCTTCCAGGCCGGGGGACGAATTCACTTCCATGACCAGGGGGCCGCGACTGGAGCGCAGCAGATCCACACCACAGATATTCAGGCCCATGACCTGAGAAGCCTTGATTGCGGTGGCGCTGCGTTTCATGGCCGCCACGACCTTGCCGCCAATAACCAGACAGCGAATGTCGCTGCCATCGGCCTCCTTGATGAACTCCTGTACCAGAATATTGGTTTTCAGTCCCGAGAAGGCGTCAATGACGCTTTCTGCGCTTTTCCAGGTCTCGGCCAGTACCACCCCGATTCCCTGGGTGCCTTCCAGCAGCTTGATGACCACAGGAACGCCCCCGACCTTTTTCACCAGATCGCGGGTGTTGTCCGGACTGTGGGCGAAGCCGGTCTTGGGCATGCCCACACCTTTGCGGGACATGAGCTGCATGGAGCGCAACTTGTCTCTGGATCGACTGATGGCGACGGATTCATTCAGTGAAAAGGTACCCATCATTTCGAACTGCCGGACCGCGGCAGTGCCATAGAAGATAATGGAGGCACCGATACGGGGAATAACGGCATCGTAGAAAGGCAGTTCTTCACCGTGATAACGGACCGTGGGTCGGTCCGTGGCGATGTCCATATAGCAGTGCAGGGTATCGATCAGGTCGACCTTGTGTCCGCGTGCCTCTGCTTCTTCCCGTAACCGGGTCGAGGTATAGTTGCCAGGCTACTGGGTCAATACAGCAATGTGCATTTCGTACTCCTGAAACAAAACAGGCCCACCGGGATGGCAGGCCTGTCGATGTGTCGGGCGGACAGGTCCACCCGTTCACGCTGTACGTTCGCGTTCTGGCCTGAGGCTCAGTGCGGGTCGTCGCCTTCGTGCACGTGACCGTGTTCCAGCTCTTCGGCACTGGCGTCACGCACTGTCTCCACTTTACCGGAGAAGTCCAGAGACTTGCCGGCCAGCGGGTGGTTGCCATCCACGACAACAACCTCTTCTTCCACCTCGGTGACTTCCACCTGAAGCGGACCACCGTCGGTCTGAGCATTGAAGACCATGCCCACTTCGACACTGTCTACGCCTTGAAAGGCAGTGCGCGGAACGCGCTGGATCAGTTCTTCACGGTGTTCACCATAGGCTTCGTCCGGTGCCACCTGAGCGCTGAACTCTTCGCCTTCTTTCAGGCCGTCCAGTGCGTTTTCCAGTCCGGGGATGATGTTCTTGTGGCCGTGCAGATACCACAGGGGTCCACGCCCTTCAGAAGTGTCTACCTGGGTGCCGTTTTCGTCTTTGACCGTGTACTGAATGGCTACGGCTTTGTCTTGCGCAATCATTGAAGATTCCTGTGTTGCTGCATGAATGTCTACCGCCAGGCGGCAAAATAGCCTGTTACCCTAACATATAGCTTATCTGTGGTGAAATGCACGTTTTGTTACCAAGTGTCGGAGCCGTGCTTGAGTCAGCCAAGGCCCATTCGTCCTGGTAGCTGAAAAACATGGTGGTTTCATTGGTAAGATTGACCAGTCGATTGCCGGCGTCCATGTCATGGTAGTAGGTGTGCCGGAGCAGGCGGCCGTCGACGCGGTGGAAGGTTTCCTCCACATTGAACAGGCGCACCTTGAAGAACAATCGGCTGAAGGGACTGGTCTGCGTCATGGTCACCTGCTGAAGGTCGTCGGTTTCCCGGTTGTAGATGACATGGCCGGTAAAGCGTCTGCCGTTCTCGTCAATATTGCCGTTGATGCGAAGAACGGGCTGAAACTGGAGAAAGACATGGCTGTCGCTCACCTCGGTAATGGTCAGAGTCGGGTAGTCGATATCCAGCCGAATGGCCTGAGTGTCGCGCTGATCAGGTTGTGGACGCAGATCGAAACGGCGCTGATCCCTTGCCGTGGGCGGCCCGCCATTGATGGTTTCAAGCCGTTCTTTCTCGCCACTGGGCCGTTCTGGACGGAAGGTACTGAACTCTCTGATGTCTTCGCGATCAGGTTGCAGCAGGAGGGTATTTACCTGGTAGGGCTGCATCAGCATGTTTTCGTCCACAGCACTGTATTGCGCCTGGATGCGTTCACGCAGCCGTTCGACACCGGGCTCACTGGCCGGAGACAGGCCAGGGAGGCACAGCAGGGCTGCCAGTAGGGGTGTGTGCCATAAACGAAACGACATAGGCGTCAGAACCGGTTGAGTAAGTGCATGCTGTTGAATACGCGGCAGGCCAGGGGGCGGATTATTGGGGCTCTGTCACGATCTGACCGCCCGTTTCATCCAGGGTCAGGTAGAAGCAACTGGGTCGATTGGTGTGACAGGCCGGGCCGGACTGGGATACCTTCAACAGCAAGGCATCACCGTCACAGTCGAAATAGGCCTGCACCAGACGCTGGCGATGGCCTGAGCTTTCACCCTTGCGCCAGTATGTCTGACGGGATCGGCTCCAGTAACAGACCTGACCCGTGTCGAGGGTTTCGCGCAAGGACTGTTCGTTCATCCACGCCATCATGAGCACCTCGCCAGACTCCGCGTCCTGTGCGATGGCCGGCATCAGTCCGTCCTGGTTCCATTTCGCTGCCGTCAGGAGTGTGTCCAGGGATACCCGAGTATGCAAGGCCCGGGTTTCCAGTTCCTTGAAGGTCATGTGTGTCTCCGTTTAAAAGGGAGGAGGATCCGCCCGGTTGTTCATATATCCTGGGTCTGGAAGTGTTCCACCCAGGCGCTCAAATGTCGTTCGCACCAGGCGAGAATGGCGTTGCTCTCCTGATGCGCCAGGGTACTCGACTCCAAGCATATAACGAGCGTCAAGGCAGCCCGCTCGGGCTCGTGACGCAGGGGTTCCTCGCGTATGGCAATGTGGGGCTGTCGGCCCCAGTGGCGAAACAGGGGCGATAGCCGCTGGCGTTTTTCCTGGTCGGTCTGACAGCCTTCCAGGCGCAACCTCAGTTCAAGCAGAAACAGAGGCGGCGGATGATCCTGAAGTCGTTCTGTGATGGGCACCCTGGCCTCCCTTGCGCGCATGTTCGGCCCGGCAGTATAGCACGAGGTCGCCCGGGCGAGTACGCCTGACAAGCGCAGGCGTCGCCTCTTTCAGGGTTGTCGACCTGGCGCCGTGGCTATTGATTCAGGCCGATCAGGATAAAGACACTCGCCATGAGAAAAAAGCCGAGGAGAGTGGCAGGCATTACCCAGGGCGGTGGCGTGGCCGAGGTGACCGGTTCGGCAGAGGGCGGCGGCGACAGCGGTTCCGTGAGTGCCCTGACATCGATGGCGGCGGGGTCCTGTGGCTGATCCAGACGATGTTCCCAGGGAAACCTGGGGTGGTCACGGGGTAGCGTGCGGATCGGGTCGCGTTGAAAATGGGCCACAAAGAGTTGCCGTGCATTGTTGAACAGGTTGCCCAGGGTGTCGATGCAGATCGGTAGCTGAGCCTCGCCATTGGTTCGGCAGGTCGACAGCGTGGCATCGTGCAGTTCTGTCAGGTACTCGTCCGGGGCGGTGCCAGCCGGCGTGAGAATGATCAGGTCGGCAAAGACATAGCAGGCACGCGACGCCTTGCTGGTGTCACCCTGGCCGTAGTAGTCGAGCCACTGTAATTTCTGATGAACCATGCGGTGCAGCAACACCTGAAACGCTGTCAGCTGAGTGGTCATTGCCAGATTCGCTCTTTATTATTATTGTCTGACTGTATCGAGTCTAGCAAAAGATTGTCAGCGGCGCTCGCATCGGCCGGTAACACGGCAACCACTGACGTGAACCGGGTCACTTTTCAGGTGTAAACACAGTTTCGGAACTTTGTTATTCGTCTCTTCGGCCGATACAGTACTGACTTGCAACAGGATGCGACGTCTATGATTGATACGAAAACACCATCGGGGCTGCCGGGACGGGTGCTAATTACCGGGGCCACCAGCGGCATCGGGGCGGCTTATGCGGAGGCTCTGGCGGCGCAGGGATTCAGTCTCTGGCTGACGGGTCGGCGCATGAGTGTCCTGGATCCTTTCGCGGAGCGTCTGCGTCAGCACGGTATCGAGGTTGATACTCTGGCCGTGGATCTGGCGGACAGTGCGCAACTGGACCGGCTGAGTGCCGCCGTGGCGGATACGCCGGACCTGGTGGGGCTGATCAACAACGCGGGTTATGCCGATGATGGCGTATTCCATCTGATGACCCCCCAGCAACATCTGGCCCAGATGCAGGTGCACATGTCAGCCACCGTTCTGCTGGCCCGGTCGGCCATGCCGGCGCTGGAGCGACACAGTGGGTTCATGGTGAATGTGGCGTCACTGGCCTCCTGGATGCCAACGCCAGGGAGTCCGTTGTACGGGCCTACCAAGGGGTTCATTCGCCTGTTTACCGAAACCATCGCGCTCACTTACCACGACACCGGGATACGTTTTCAGGCGCTGTGCCCCGGCTTTGTGGTCACCGATTTCCACAGCCGCATGGGGCTTGATCCCAAGACGTTCTATCATAGCTGGGGGCCGGCCAAGGCATTTCCGGCAGACTGGGTCGTCAAGCGGTCACTGCGCGACCTGGTGCGAAATCGGGTAATATGTTCACCCGGGCTGCATTACAAATTCCTGGGGGCATTGATTCGCTTGACACCTAGGCCGCTGCTGTATCGTCTGCTGCGTTTGGGTATGGAGAGTCGTTACAACAGCGGCTCGGAAACCGGTGGTCAGCGGGAGCAGCAGTGACGCCGGGGTTTTGGCTTTGATACCCGGCCCGGGTTATCATTGACAGGCTTTGGTGGAATGATCGTCTTGGGAGAGCAGTGCGTTATGACCCGTGCCAGAAAACATCATCTTTTGTGGTCATTGACCTTTTTGCTGGCCTGCATGGCGGTTCTGGGATATGTGTGGTCGACCGACTCCCAAACATTCGGTTTTCTGCTCATCGCCTTCTTTCTGGGCCTTGGCGCGGTTCTGTCTTTCGTGTTGAGCTGGTTTGACATTGAACCCGAGGGTTATGACCTTACCGGGAGCATGGGCCAGATGGGTCGCGGTTTTGCCCGGGGTCTGGATATGAAGGGAGACCGCAGCCCGAGTAAACATACAGGGTCAACCGACCGGTTTCGCTGATCAATCTCCGTTATCACGATCGTTTTTTTCGCTTTCGGCCATTTCTTCTTCCGTTTCTGCGTCCAGGTCTTCAAACCCACTGCGCAGATAGTGGGTGTCCGGATCATAGCTTTCCTTGAGCATGTCTTTCACCGTGCCATCCCAGAGACTGACCCCCACAAAATAGCCTGCCCGGCCAATCACGTGCGCGGCCACCGGTGATGTGATCAGAATGAACAGAATGATGGCAAACGCCCGGAAGGTGACCACGGGCTCCATGAACGCCAGTGCCACACCCACCATGATCAGGCTGGTGCCCAGAGCGCCGGACTTGGTTGAAGCGTGCATGCGGGTGGGCAGGTCCGGCAGTCGGATGATACCTATGGAGGCCAGCAACATCAGCGAAGCGCCGAGAATCAGACAGGCTGATACCAGTATCTCAATCATCACGCGGACCTCCTCGTTCCAGGAAACGGGCGAAACCGATGGCCGCCAGGAAAGCGGTCAGGGCCAGTACGATGGCAATGTCCAGAAAGCTGGCGACACCCGTGTCAATGGCATGTACGCCGATGATGCCGGCCACCATGGTGGCAATGAGCTCAAGGGCCACCACCCGGTCAGGCAGCGACGGACCCTTGGCCAGGCGCAGGAACGCCAGCAAGAGCGACAGCGTGAGCAACAGATAAACGATATTTATGATGAAGGGGTTAATCACCGGTCAGGCTCCTCAACGCATGATCTGAAGAATGCGTCGTTCAATTTCATGCAGGTCGTCTCTCAGTGCTTTCTCGTCCTGCAGGAACATGGCATGTATAAACAGCACCCGGCGGTCGTTGGACACGTCCAGACTCAGTGTGCCGGGTGTGAGTGAAATGAAGTTGGCCACCAGGGTGATTTCCAGGTCCGACTTGGCCTCCAGCGGGATGGCGATCACCCCGGGCTGCATGTGCCAGGGTGGCGTCAGTATATCAAAGGCCACTTTGAAGTTGGCCTTGACCAGTTCCTTGACGAAAAAGAACAGAAACAGAATGAAGCGCGGCACTCTCTGGGCATAGCCGGTGAGTATGGGGGCCGCCGGCTGCAGAACCGCCAGCGCGCCGTACCCGAGCACAAACCCGAAGACCATGTTGAGCACCGAAAAATTGCCTGACAGTATGGTCCAGGCCAGTGCGAGCAGTACGTTGGCAAAAAAACCGATCATGGTGATACTCCCAGTACGGCCTCGATATAACGTTCCGGTGCCAGTAGTTGTTCGGCCGCCATGCGGGACAGTTCATACAGTGGTTCGGCGTACAGACCCAACCCCACGGTGAAGGCCGCCAGAATGATGATAGGCCAGAGCAGCAACCACAGCCCCGGATCCTTGTCCTTGCCTTCAAGGCGCGTAGTGTCTGTACCTTCCGGCACGGCACTCCAGAACGCATAGGCCCAGATCTTCATCATGGAATAGAGTGTCATGAAACTCACTGCCAGCGCGACGGCGGTCACTACCCAGGCCTCAGCTTCCACGCCGGCGCGGATGATCATGAACTTGGCAAAGAAGCCGGATAGCGGAGGAATCCCGGCCAGGCCCAGAGCGGCAATGAGAAACAGGATGGCGATGCCCGGGCGATGCTTGAATACGCCCCCCATTTTCTTGAGTTCGTAGGTGCCGAGCAAACGGTACGTCAGGCCGCTGATCAGAAACAGGTTCGTCTTGGCGATGATGTTGTGCACCGTGTAGAAGATACCGCCAAGAATGGCCAGGGGCGAAAACAGCGCCAACCCGAGCATGATGTAACCGATCTGACTGACAATGTGAAAGGACAGAATGCGCCGCACTTCGAACTGCGCGGCGGCGCCCAGTACCCCGGTAAGCATGGTGAGCGAGGCGCTCCACAACAGAATGTTATGTGTATAGCCCACTTCCCCCACGAACATCACGGTGAAAAAACGGTACAGGGCATAAACCCCCACCTTGGTCAGCAGGGCGGCGAACAGGGCTGATACCGCGATCTGCGGGGTGTGGTAGGACGCCGGCAGCCAGAAAAAGAGGGGGAACGCGGCAGCCTTGATGCCGAAGGAAATCATGAACATGAGCGCCACCACATTCACCATGCCGGTTTGTGGAACCTGTGCCAGCTTGTAGCCTATATCGGCCATGTTGAGTGTGCCCACCATGCCGTAGAGCAGCCCGATGGCGGACAGAAAGATAGCCGACGAGAACAGGTTGAGCGTCACGTACTTGATGGCGCCTTCCATCTGCGCGCGCTCGCCGCCCAGAGTGAGCAAGGCGAAAGAGGCCAGCAGCATTACCTCGAACCAGACAAAGAGGTTGAATATGTCACCGGTAAGAAACGCGCCCGCCACCCCGGCCAGCAGCAGATGCATCAGCGGATAATAGCCGAATTTCTCGTGCCGGCCCGGAATGGTACCGAGGGAATAGAGTGCAATGACAAAGCCGATCAGGCCGGTAATGGCGGCCATGATAGCACTGAGTAGATCAGCCACCAGGGTAATGCCGAAAGGCGCTTCCCAGCCGCCCATGTACATGACTACATGGCCGTCGCGAGCCGTGAGCACCAGCAACCAGATACTGGCTGCCAGCAAGGCGGCGGTGCCCAGAACAGCGACAATGCGCTGCCAGCGACGAGAGCGCCAGAGCATGAGCGACAGGGCACCCGCCAGCAGCGGGATGAAAACAGGTAGTGCGACTGCGGGTATCAAGTGTCAGTATCCTTCATCTGGTCCAGGTCATCAGTCTCAACCACTTCAAATGCCCGGTGAATCAGCACCACGGCAAATGCCAACACACCGAAGGCAATGACGATCGCCGTGAGTACCAGAGCCTGGGGCAGGGGGTCGGCCACTATGCCCGTGGGCACAGTTACCCCTTCCGGAATAAGAGGCGGGGCACCGCGCGTCATCCCTGATACGGCAAACAGCAGCAGGTTGGCCGCGTTGCTCAGTATCATCAGGCCGATGACCAGCTTCACGATGGAGCGGCGCAGCATCATGTAGACTGCACAGCCGAACAGAACGCCAATAGCGTAGGCCATTAATGTTTCCATGGTGTTGCTCCTGAACGGATAAACCGTTGAATGTGCATACTCGGTTACTCCTCTGCCTCGGTGAGCGAAACCACCACTGTCAGAATGGTGCCGATCACGGCCAGGTAGACGCCGATATCGAATATCAGCACGGTAGACAATTTGATCTCCGTGCCGAACAGATCAAAAATCCACCATTGAGCGGTCATGAATGGCTGTCCCAGCATCAGTGCCGGAAAAGCGGATATGACACCAAGGAAGAGACCCGCGCCTAGCAGGTCTCTGGGTTCGAAACGCATGATTTTGCGTGTCGCCGGCACACCATGAGCAAACAGATACAGCACCATGGCGCCACTCGCCACCAGGCCGGCAATGAAGCCGCCCCCCGGCTCGTCGTGCCCGCGCAGCAGCAGAAAGACAGAGAAGAGCAACTGCAAAGGCAGCAAGGCCAAAGCGGCGGTATGCAGGATAACCGTGTTGTCTTTGAGCGTTTTCTTGCCGGGTTCAGTCATCGGGACGCTCCGCTCTCAGTTTCAGCATGGAAAATACCCCAAGTGCCGCAATGGCCAGCACGAAGATTTCACCCAGAGTGTCCAGAGCCCGGAAATCAACCAGTATCACGTTCACGATATTGCGGCCCTGGGCTTCCGGATAGCTTGCAGCAACAAAATAGTCGGATATGGACAGGAATATCCGGCTGTCCAGGGTTGCCAGAATCACCAGGGTCATCAGGGCGCCAAAGGAGATGGCCACAAACCCGTCCCGGAAAATCTCAAACAGGGTAGAGTACCGGGCAAAGCCGGGCAGCTTGAACAGGACCAGTACCAGCAGGATGACCGTCAGTGTTTCCACCAGCACCTGTGTGATGCCTAGATCCGGGGCGCTGAACAGGATGAAGATCAGCGCGACAGTGAAGCCCAGTACGCCCATGGTGGCGACGGCTGCCAGGCGAGACCGCGTGGTGGTGGCATAAATGGCGGTAATGACCATGAGCGCCACGATGGCCAGTTCGTAGAAGTTGATATCGCGCCAGTTCAGCGCAAAATGCAGGCCGTATTGTGACAGCATGGTGTAGCCCACGACCATCACAGTGGTCATGACCAGAACGATCATGTAATTGCCCATTTTGCCGTTCTGGAGAACCCTTGTCTGCCAGTTGCAGAGCGCCACGATGCCGTCCAGAAAACGGAAGTATCCCGTCTCCGGAGCTATACGATCCAGTGCCGTCATCAAACGGTTCAGGGGCTGTCGCGTCCGAGGCCACAGCCAGAACAGCAGAGCGCCACCGGCCAGTCCGATCACCGACAGCAACAAGGGCAGATTGAAGCCATGCCAGAGCGCGAGCCGGACATCCAGCGGCGCACCGGATACCGAGGTCACCGCAGCCGTGACCAGCAGAGCGCCCGGCATGAACGGCAGCAGGCCGAACAACAGCGACAGGAACCCCAGCACAATGGGACCCGCCAGCATGGAAAATGGCGCTTCGTGGGGGTGCTTGGGTGTGTCTTTCAGGTCACCGAAAAACGGTTTCAGGGCGACAGCTGCCGCGATGGCGGCGGTCAGTGCAGCAGTAGATACCGCCAACATCAGCAAGAGCGCCGGGAAGACACCGGCCGAGAGGACGCCTTCCAGCATCAGTTCCTTGCCGATAAACCCGAACAGGGGCGGTACGCCGGCCAGAGACAGCGCAGACACCACGGCGGCCACGGCGGTAACGGGCATCAGTTTTCTCATGCCACCCAACTTGGTGAGGTCCTTGGTGCCCGCTTCGTGGTCAATGGTGCCGGCCACCATGAACAGTGCGCCCTTGTAGAGCGAGTGGGCCAGCAGGAAGGTGGCAAAGGCGATCATGGCGTAATCCGTACCGATGCCGATGAGCATGGTCAGCGTGCCCAGAGCCATGATGGTGGAATAGGCCAGTACTTTCTTGGCATCAGTGGCACAGTAGGACAGCCAGGCGCCTACCAGCATGGTAATGCCGCCGAACAGCGACAGCATCATCGTCCACAGCATTTCCTCGCCAAGGGCCGGGTTCAGGCGAGCCATGAGATAGACCCCGGCCTTGACCATGGTGGCTGAGTGCAGGTACGCCGACACCGGCGTGGGCGCAGCCATGGCATTGGGCAGCCAGAAATGGAACGGGAACTGGGCCGACTTGGTAAAGGTGCCACCCAGCACACAGAGAATGATCAACGTCATGGGCGCGGCTGATACCCATTGGTTCTGTGTCGCCAGTATCTCGGTGACATTGTAGGAACCGGCAAACACGCCCAGCAGGATAATGCCTACCAGCAGTGCAAACCCGCCCACGACACTGACAAAGAGGCCCTGAAGCGCCGAACGACGAGCGCTTTCATCCTCGTGATTGAAACCGATCAGCAGGTACGAGGTGATACTGGTCAGTTCCCAGAAAATAAACAGGCTGATCAGATTGTCGGACAGCACCAGGCCTAGCATGGAGGCCATGAAGGCCAGCATGACGGTGTAGAAACGGCCGAGATACGGGTGCCCCTTGAGATAGCCGCCGGCGTAAATCAGTACGAATGTACCGATAAAACTGATCAGCAGGGCGAACAGCAGGGACAGCCCATCGAGATAGAAGCTGAGGTCGATCCCCAGACCCGGCAGCCAGGACCAGGTCTGCAAGACCTGCCCTCCAGTGCTGACCTCGGGTAGAAAGCCCACGAAGTAAAGCGTCAGACCTGCGGGCAGCAAGGCCAGAACCCAACCAATGTGATGTTTACTGATCCGATGGAGCCATGGGACCAGTGCGGCGAGTACAAAGCCGGAAAGCACGGCGTAAAGCATTGTCCGGGATAACTCCGTTTATTGTGTTAGGCCTGCTGCTCGCAACTCAGTGCCCGGGGCGCCCCCGGGTGCGTGTACGCAAGGCGTCATATAATCACAAGGCAGCAGGATAGCGAAGCGGCCTGAGGGGTGCAAGACAATGCGTGCCCGGACAGACCGCGTGAGAGCGTATCAGAATCCCAGACGTTCCAGGCGATCGGCAATGTCGTTGAGCACCTCCAGACCCTGCACATCCGTCGGCAACCAGGGCAGGCGAGGAGTGTAAAGGCCGCTCAACTGGGTCTCGATGTCCTGCAGATAGGTCTGTTCCTGGGTGCGTCGACGGGCCAGAAACTCACCGTCGGCGTCGTCCGGTATGACACGGTTCACCAGCGCCACGCTTACATGAAGGCCGGCTTCGGTCAGGGCGCTCACGGCGCGGCGGGTTTCCAGAATGGGCAGGCGTTCTGGCGTCAGCACGAAAACGAACGCACTGACTTTCGGGTCTTCCAGGCGATGCCTTGCTTGATGGAACAGCCGTTTGCGATCGGTGAGCGTCTTGGCGATCTTCTTGCTGCGGTCATCCAGGTCGGCGTAGGGATCCTCTTCGGGATCATCAAAGGGTGTGGCGATGTCCTTGCCTGACTTGGGTGTCAGGTGGTCCAGCACATCGCCCAGATGCGCCGACTTGCGGTTGCTCTGCAGCAGGCCGTCCGTCCAGGCCGCCATGGCCTCGGGCAGGGTCAGCAGGCGCAGGGTATGGCCCGTGGGCGCGGTATCGAAAATGATCAGGTCGTACCGTTCGTCCTCCTGCGTGACAATACGGGCGATGCGTTCCAGCAATGCCGCTTCCTGTGTTCCCGGGGACTGGCGGCTCATGCGCATCTGGCGCTCCAGTTCCGGCATCATGTCCGGCTTGGCGTAGCGGCGCATCTGACTGAGTACACTGTCCAGGTGACGATCCACCTCGGCATCCGGGTCAATTTCCATGGCGTCCAGATTGGGCGCCACACGGCTGGGTTTGTCGGCCAGAGCCTGGTCAAATGCATCCCCCAGGCTGTGGGCCGGGTCGGTGGAGATTACCAGGGTGCGTTTGTTTCGTCGGGCCGCCAGTACGCCCATTGATGAGGATACAGTGGTTTTTCCAACACCGCCTTTGCCGCCCACCCACACTATCTTGGCGTTCAGAACATCCTGCATAACGGTTTCTCATGTAAGGAATAGGAGCACAGGGGCCGGCGGTCAGCCAGCCCCCCTGGTGCTCAGCAACATTTGAAATGGTCGAGGGGTGAGTGCTCCATACCCATGCGTACGTGCCACTCGTGGAACCGCTCCATCAGCAGCGGCTGCAGTTCGAGGGTGTAGTAGGACGCCGGGTTGGGCACCCCCATCATTTCAGAGAAGACCATCAGCATAAAGAGATCGTCTTCGTCCCGTTTGGCCCGGGCGATGGCCCCCCGGTAGGGGGCCGAGTAGACCTCTTCGGCAACGTAAGTGACCTTGCGCAGCCATTCGCCGATGGTAAAACGGTCCAGTCGCATGACTCAGGACTCCTGTTCCTTCGTCTCACGCCGCAGCTTCAAGAGAGTCGACGTGCATTCCAGGGCGACCAGTATGGCGGCAACCAGTACCACGACGTCGAGGAACAGCAGGAACCAGTTCCCGTCCTGATAGAAATTGACCAGTTGCACCAGCAGCGCAAAGATGGTCATTACCAGCAGGAAGCACAGCGGCGCCAGGGTGAAGATCATGGGGCGACCCAGGCGCGCCAGCATCACGGTGACCACCAGCAGTGTCAGACCAGCCAGCAACTGGTTGGTGGTGCCGAACAGTGGCCATATCAGCATGCCGCCATCGCCGTCCGGGCCACCGGCACCGAAGGCCAGAAGCATACAGGCACCCACAGCCAGCACGGTGGCCGGGATGTTTTTCTTCATCCACTGGATGCCGTAGATTTCGCCCCATTCCTGGAAAATGTAACGCTGCAGGCGCACACCGGTATCCATGGTGGTGCCCGCAAACAGACAGGCCATGACTGCCAGCAGGGTGGCTGCCACTTCCTGGGACAGGCCCAGGCCGTTGCTCACGATGTAGGCACCGCCTTCCACAAAGGCTCCCACACCGCCGGCACCGAAGGAGGCATACAGGGATTCCCATTCGCTGATCGTGGCAAAACCGGCGGTGGCGGCGATGATGGCAGCCAGTGCCAGTGAGCCTTCACCCACGGCCCCGAAATAACCGACGAAACGGGCGTCGGTTTCCTTGTTCAGCTGCTTGGACGTGGTGCCGGAGGATACCAGACCATGGAAGCCGGAAATGGCGCCACAGGCGATGGTGACGAACAGCAGAGGAATCATGGACGGCGTACCGTCGGGTACGGATTCGTTCACCATGGGGGCGACCATGCTCGGATTGAGCAGGAGCACGGCCAGATACATGATGCCCAGGCCGATGAACAGCTGGATGCCGTTGATGTAATCACGTGGCTGCAGCAAGGCCCAGACGGGCAGCATGGACGCCACGAAAGCGTATGCAAACAGAATGATGATCCAGGTCGCGGTGCCTGACAGGAAGAGCACTTCTGCGGGCATTTCCAGCGGAACAGACGGGCCGATGAAGATCAGTGCGTAGAGGGCAATGACACCGAAAATAGACACGCTGAGCAGGTTCATCTTCTTGCGGTAAATCAACTGCCCGATCAGCAGCGCAATCAGTATGATGCCCCAGACCGGGACAACGGCGCTTGGGTAGGTGTTCAGCAGCCCGGCGATAACCACCGCAAAGACCGCGTTGACCATGAGCAAGACGAGGAAGATCACAATCATGAAGATTGAACGGGCCCGGGCGCTGACCACATCACCGGTCAGGGAACCCATGGACTTGGCCTTGTTCCGGGCACTGGCCCAGATGGCACCAAAGTCGTGGATACCGGCGAAGAAGATGGTACCCAGAATGACCCAGAGGAAGGCAGGTCCCCAGCCCCAGATCACGGCAACGGCCGGCCCGACAATGGGCGCGGCGCCAGCCACTGATGTAAAGTGGTGACCCCAGAGTACGTATTTGTTGGTCGGGACGTAATCGATCCCGTCTTCGAGTTCATGTGCCGGTGTTTTGAAGTTGGGATCCAGTTGATAGATCTTTTCGGCAATAAACTTCGAGTAGAATAAATAGCCGAGGGCCAGACCCCCAAGGCCAACAAGCATCAGAACGATTGCGCTCATGCCAGGCTCTCCTGTTTGAATTGTTTTTTTCAGCGTTTGATGATCACCGCCAGATCCAGTGTTGTTCGGGTGTCCTGCGTACTGAATACCGGCGTATCAACCCGAAACCAAGATTAGTTCGCTTTACAATCGTTGACAATGAGTTTTTGGACGGCCTGAGCGTTTCCGTTCGCACCGATAACGGGCTTTGTCCATGCTCACCGCTCAAGCAGGCGTCAAACCGGCTTCCGGGGTGGCATTGGACGCAGTGTAAAGGTCTGTTTGTTTGTCGATTATTTGCACCGCGTGTGGATCCAGCAGGGTGTGGCGCACATACTTTGCGGCCGGACCACGATAGGCTGTTGGCTGATCGGCATGCGCACAGTCTGATAAGCGTGGCTTACGTCTCCGGGGGCGGGACTTAAGTCAGCCTGTCGTGCCGCAAAATCTTCCCGGAAATGTATTGCATCCGGGGCTTTGTTTGCCTAACTTGCAGGGGTTAATGCATTTGCCACGGGCTGATAATCATATAACCAGTCATTGAACTGTCCGGCCCGGCAGGGCGTAGGTACACCGTCTCCATAGCAAGCAAGTCTCGAGTAAGGAGGGACTAGTATGAAAGTATTTGAACAATGGGAATCCGACATCCGGGGTTATTGCAGACTGTACCCCACGGTTTTCACCAAGGCATCCAATGCCCGTCAGACGGATGAAAACGGAAAGTCGTACATTGATTTCTTTGCCGGTGCCGGTGTGCTGAATTTCGGCCACAACAACCCGCACATGAAAAAAGCGCTGATCGAATTTATCGAATCCGATGGCGTGGCGCACAGCCTGGACATGTACACCACGCAAAAGCGTGAGTTCATCCAGAAGTTTGTGGATACCATCCTCAAGCCGCGCAAGATGGATTACAAACTCCAGTTCATGGGACCGACCGGGACCAACGCCGTGGAACTGGCGCTCAAGATGGCACGCAAGGTCACCGGTCGTCGCACCGTGGTGGCCTACTCTCATGCCTTCCATGGCATGACTCTGGGTGCGCTGGCCTGTACCACCAACAACCACTTCCGCAACGCCGCCGGTGTTCAACTGGACAACGTGCTGCACCAGCCGTTTGGCTGCGAAAAGCCCTGTGAAGGCTGCAAGCTGGGTTGTGGTCTGGATTCCGTGGACAACCTGCGCGCCATGTATGAAGACTCCTCCAGCGGTCTGGAACTGCCGGCAGCATTCATCGTCGAGCCCATTCAGGCAGAGGGCGGTGTCAACGTGGCCAGCAAGGAATGGCTGCAGAAAGTACAGAAACTGGCTCACGATCTGGGCGCCCTGTTCATTCTGGACGACATCCAGGCAGGTTGTGGCCGCACCGGCAGCTACTTCAGCTTTGACGGCATGGATCTGGACCCGGACATCATTACCCTGGCCAAGGGTCTGGGCGGTTTCGGTACCCCCATCGCCATGAACCTGGTGCGCCCCGAGTACGACAAGCAATGGAAGCCGGGTGAGCACACGGGCACCTTCCGTGGTCAGGGCATGTCCTTTGTTGCCGGCAAGGTAGGCCTCAGTTACTTCAATGACGATGAGCTCATGGCCGAGACCCGGCGCAAGGGCGAGATCATGGAAGAGCATCTCAACGCCATCGTGAAAGCGCACTCGGGTCGTCCGTTCCAGGTGCGGGGCAAAGGCATGATGCAGGCTCTGGATGTTGCAGACGGTGCCATCGCCAAGCAGATCGCCTCGACCTGCTTCGAGAATGGCATGCTGTGTGGTGCCGTGGGCACCGGTGGTAAAGCCATCAAGCTGATTCCGCCCCTGACCATTCCCGAAGACGACCTGATCGAAGGTCTGAAAATCCTGACTGATGCAGTTAATTCAGCGGTGGGAGGCGCCGGATGAGACAACGCGATGACATGACTTTCCCGTTCGAGGAGTATGAACGTCGGCTACAGGGCCTGCGGGAACGCATGGCCAAACGGTTGCTGGACGCCGTGGTGATCGTGGATCCCGAGAACCTGATGTATCTCACGGACTACCAGACCACGGGCTATTCATTCTTCCAGTGTCTGGTGGTGCCGCTTGAAGGTGAACCCTTCATGATCACCCGAAAAATGGAGGAGTCCAATGTCATCGCACGTACCTGGGTAGAGCTCACGCGGCCCTACCCGGATACGGGTGACGCCATCCAGATGCTGGTGGCGTCACTCCGTGAGTTTGGTCTGAGTAACAAGGACATCGGGTACGAGCGGAACAGTTATTATTTCCCGGCCTACCACCAGGATGCCATACACACCACCTTTACCGACGGTCGGTTGCTGGATTGTTTCGGTATCGTGGAGCAGGGCCGGATTTGCAAGTCCAAGTTTGAAATCGAGGTCATGAAGAATGCCGCCCGGGCGACCGAGGCCGGCATGCAGGCGGGGTTTGATGCTTGTCGCGCCGGGGTGACCGAGAACGAGATTGCCGCGGAGATCAGCGCGGCCATGTTCCGGGTGGGCGGAGAGTTTCCCGCCGTCATGCCCTATGTGACTTCCGGGCCCCGGACCATGATAGGCCATGCCACCTGGGAGGGCCGCACTGTGAAGCCCGGAGAACACGTGTTTCTGGAAGTGGGGGGCTGCTACCGGCGCTACCACACGGCCATGATGCGTACCGTGGTGCTGGGGGATCTCACCGACTCCATGTACGAAGCCCAGGAGCGCATGAAGCTGGCGCTGAAGCACCTCAAGGAAGTGATTCGTCCGGGCATGACTGTGTCGGATGCGGACAATCTGGTGCGCGCCATCATTACCGAGAATGACATCAAGGCCAGTCTGATTACCCGTTCAGGCTATTCCATCGGCATTGCCTTTCCGCCGAGTTGGGATGAAGGCTATATCGTCAGTCTGAAACAGGGGGATTCGACCGTTCTTGAGGAAGGCATGACCTTCCACATCATTCCCTGGATGTGGGGTGTGGACGGCGACAAGACCGTGGGTATTTCGGATACCCTCTACATTACCGAGCGTGGATGTCAGTCCTTCTTCTCCATGGAGGAGAACTTCCTGGTCAAACCGGAAGAGGGCCCCAGCAAGCAAAAGCAGACCAAAGCAGAAGCGCCGGCAGAACTGAAAGTGTCCGCTGACAGTGATGCACGCCCGGACCTGCCCGAGACAACAGGCAAGACATCAGGCAAGGGCGCAGGTCGCAAAAAGTCTGCGGCAAAACAGTAAGGAGCGTATATCCATGTTGAAATCAATCAATCCCACCACGGGCACGGTGATCAATGAGAACCGTCCCATGGACGCGGCGGCGGCCCAGGCGGCCGTTGAGCGCTCAGTGGGCGCTTACCGTGAGTGGCGTCATACCACCTTTGCCCAGCGGGCCGAGGTGTTGCATATGGTAGCCCAGTTGCTGCGTGATGACATTGAAGCACTGGCCCCGCTGATGACCGATGAGATGGGCAAGCCGATCAAGGAAGCTCGGGGTGAAATTCAGAAAGCCGCCTGGTGTGCCGACCATTACGCCGAGCATGCCGAGGCCTATCTGAATACGGAAACCCTGGCCTCTGATGCGACGCACAGTTACGTTCAGTATGAGGCGTTGGGCCCCATACTGGGTATTCTGCCCTGGAATGCGCCTTTCTGGCTTGCCTTCCGCTTCTGTGCTCCGGCACTGATGGCGGGGAACACCTGCCTGATGAAGCATGACCCACATGTCCAGGCCTGTGCCGAAGCCATTGAAGACCTGTTCCGTCGTGTTGGTGCGCCTGCGAATATCTTCCAGAACCTGCCTCTGGATACGCCCGAGATAGCGGCGGTCATCAAGGATGACCGTGTGCGTGGTGTCTCCTTCACCGGCTCGGAAAAAGCCGGCAGTATTGTGGCGTCAACGGCCACCGGCGCGCTGAAACCCGTGGTGCTGGAGTTGGGCGGGTCGGATCCGGCCATTGTGCTGGCCGACGCCGACCTGGAAGCCGCCGCCGATACCATAACCCTGTCGCGTATTATCAATGCCGGCCAGTCCTGCATTGCGGCCAAGCGCGTGATTGTGGAAGCGAGCGTGTACGACAGGATGGTGGAGCTGTTGCAAGAACGCCTGGGGCGTCTGACCATGGGCGATCCGAAAGAAGACACCACGGATATCGGGCCCATTGCCCGGGACGATCTGCGTGACAACCTGGTACGTCAGGTCGACGCCTCCATAAAGGAAGGCGCACGCTGCCTCCTGGGTGGCAAGGCGCCTGACGGTCCGGGTTTCTTCTTCCCCGTGACATTATTGGCGGATGTGACTCAGGACATGACCGCGGCCCGGGAAGAGACCTTCGGCCCGGTCGCTGTGGTGATGAAAGCGGCGGATGAACAGGAAGCCGTGGCCATTGCCAATGACACGCCATACGGCCTGGCGGCCGCAGTCTGGACCACGCGCGAGCGCGGCGAAGCCATGGCCCGCCAACTGGAGACCGGACAGGTGGCGGTGAACGGCATTGTCAAAACTGATCCGCGCCTGCCCAGTGGCGGCATCAAGCGTTCCGGCATCGGCCGCGAGCTTGGTCCGCACGGCATTCGCGAGTTCGCCAATGCCAAGCAGATCTGGGTGGGTCCGAAACAGGACTGATCCGATCCATGGGTATCTGGCTGACGCCATCAGAAGGCGGCCAGCCAGATACCCACGCCAATCATCAGACTGCCGGCGATCCGGTTGAGCAGTCGCACGTTGGCGGCCTGTTGCAGCATCATACGCAACGCCTTGCCGCCGCCCGCGTACACCAGCATACACACCAGTTCCAGCAATACGATAATGGTCAGCAGAATGGCCAGTTGTGGCCACAGTGGTCGCCCCGCGTCAATAAAGGGCGGCAGCAGGGCAATATGAAAGGCCCAGCCTTTGGGGTTGGCCACAGCGGTGACAAAACCCTGGACGAACAGCTGCAGGCGCGAACTCCGTGGTGCCTGGCGCGTGACATCGGTCTCCGGGATGGCCATGCGGCCTCGTGAACGCCACATCTGAATACCCAGAAACATCAGGTACAACCCGCCCAGCCACTTGAAGGCGGTAAAAAACTCCGGGTAGGTCAACAACAGTGCGGCGACACCCAGTACGGCACAGAGCGCCACCAGGGCGACGCCCAGCATCTCGCCCCACATCATCCAGAGCGTGCGCTTGACCCCCAGAGTGATGCCCAGCGTCATGGCCAGTGTCATGCACAGCCCGGGCGTAATGGACACCATGAAGAATGTGGGTACAAAGACGGACAGCAGGGCCAGATTCACAGTGCAGGTAGTCCTCGAGTCAGACGACGAAAGCCGGCTATTCTGATAGGACCCGAGGACAGACGCAACCGCCTAGGACCTACAGACTCATGTCTATAACAAGATTGCCGGCTGCCCCGGTTTCAATGACCGCCGCATGGGCATCGGGCAAGTCCCTGAGCGCATAGGTCCTGCGGACCACAGGCTTGACCAGACCGCCTTGCAGAAGCGGATACAGCGCCCGCGAGATTTGCTGGAAGTCCCGGGGTGACAGGTTGACCGCCGCCATGCCCATGACGGCAGCATCCCGTGCCATCAGATCTCGCGGTGTGATTTCAATCTTGCCTCGACTACCGATGACGATCACCCGACCGTGACGGGCAAGAGCCTTCAGGTCCTGATCCAGATTGACGTCCGCCAGCATCTCCACAATCAGATCAAATCCGGTATCCAGTGTTTGATAGGGTTGCAGGTAGTCGGCAGAGCGATGGTTCAGTACCGTATCGGCCCCCAGGGCCTTGAGCAGCTTCTCGCCGTCCGGGGTGCCGGCAGTGGCAACCACGGTGAGGCCTGCTGCCTTGGCCAGTTGCACGGCAATGGTGCCCACTGCCCCTGTGCCACCGTGAATCAGGACGGTTTCTCCGGCCTGGGCGTGGGCACGGCCAAAGAGGGCGCGATGTGCGGTTACTGCCGGGATACCCAGACAGGCGGCGTCGGTGAAGGTGACGGAGTCCGGTAACGGAAAGGTCACTGCCGGGTCGGTCACCGTGAATTCGGCGCTGCTGCCGGTCAGGGTGCGAGAGAAATACACCCTGTCTCCGGTTTTGAAGCCCTGAACGGCAGAGCCCACCGCCACCACTTCGCCGGCACCATCCATACCCGGTGTATGGGGGAAGGTGGCGCTGTAATTGTTGGTGCCACTGCGGATATAGGTGTCCACCGGGTTGACGCCCGCGGCCTTGACCGTGATCAGCAGTTGCTGGTCATTTATCTCCGGGGTGTCGGTTTCTTCAAGATTGAGTACTTCGTGCCCACCGTATTCGTGGCTGCGCATTGCTTTCATTATGGTTTCTCCACCTCATTGCAGACTGAACCCGCAGTATAGACAAGTTGAGAGAAAAAGCGCGCACGGACATCTGATCTATTCAGCGCAGCGCGCTGAACCACCGACATTGATTGAGTTGCTGCCAGTGATGGAACAGTTTGCGCACAAGGGTCTGCTGTAGCTCGGTCTGAAACCGTGCTTCAAGGGTACGCAGCCATCTCATGCTGCTGGTGAGGGCTTCATTGGCCTGATCCGGCAAACCAATGGAGGCCCAGCAGTGTGCAATATTGGCTGTGGTTGCACCGTAGGCGGCCAGCCAGTCCGGACAGGGTGCCTGACAGTCCAGGGCGCCGGCACACAGGGTTCGGGCGCGCAGGAAATGGTCCAGAGCGCCGCTGTAGCAGCCAGCGGCAAAGGCCTTGTTACCCCGTGCCATTTCATCTTCCCAAAGTGCCGAACAGTCGACCGTGGAGTCGGCGGAAGAGCGTATTCCTGTGCTTGTGGGCTGTCGAATCATGACGAACTCCAAAAGAGGCTAATGGGTTATTTTTAATATAAATGAGAATCATTTGCAATAAAGAACTTGCATGGCTGCTTGCGTTGGACCTGCTTGATATATACACTTTTTCGCATATATGGAGAGGCGTATGAGTCAGATTGACAGCCCGATTGAAGACACTGTCCGTGCCGAGCCGGATGTACCGGGTGAGCACAACCCACATTCCGTGTTCAAGAGCCTGGCGGATCCTACCCGGTTGCAGACTTTGCTGCTGATTCAGGAGGAAACCGAGCTCTGTGTCTGCGAGTTGACGGAAGCCCTGAATCTCAGTCAGCCCAAGGTATCCCGACACCTGGCGCAGTTGCGCAACGCCGGTCTGCTGTCGGATCGTCGCCAGGGGCAATGGGTGTTCTATCGATTTGCCGACGCCATACCCGACTGGGCTGTGCAAGTCCTTCAGGTAACGGGGCAACACCATGCTGCCTTTATGGAAACCGCCCGGTACCGGCTGGCAGTAATGAAAGATCGTCCGGATCGCTGTTGCTGATCAACACACCGCCTCCACTGCTCACATAGAAGGATATGCAAATGGGTTTGTTCGAAAGGTTCCTGTCCATCTGGGTCGCGCTGGGGATTCTTGCAGGCACGCTGCTCAGCCAGGTTTTTCCCGATCTGTTCGAGGCGGTGGCGGCGTTCGAGTACGCCCATGTCAACGGCGCCATTGCCGTGTTCATCTGGATGATGATCTACCCCATGATGATTCAGGTGAATTTTTCCGCCATCAAGGCCGTGGGCCGTCAACCCCAGGGCCTGATCCTGACGCTGGTGGTCAACTGGCTGATCAAACCCTTCACCATGGCGGCCCTGGGCTGGTTGTTCTTTCGGGTACTGTTCGCCGACCTGGTGGACCCGCAAACCGCCAATGAATACATCGCCGGCATGATTCTGCTGGGTGTGGCGCCCTGTACCGCCATGGTGTTTGTCTGGAGTCAACTGACCCGTGGCAATGCCAGTTATACCCTGGTCCAGGTGTCGGTGAATGACATCATCATGATTTTCGCCTTTGCGCCCATTGCCGCCTTTTTGCTGGGCCTCACCGATCTCACGGTGCCCTGGAGTACGCTTTTGCTGTCGGTGGGGCTGTACGTGGTATTGCCGCTGCTGGCGGGTATGCTGACTCGTCGCTGGCTGATGCAGCGCGGGGGCGAACAGGGTGTGAGCGACTTTGTGGCGCGCCTGAAACCTGTGTCGGTCATGGGTCTGCTGGCCACGGTGACCCTGTTGTTCGGCTTTCAGGCCGACGTGATTCTGAACAATCCCCTGGCCATCGTGCTGATTGCCATCCCCCTGCTGATCCAGGCCTATGGCATTTTTTTTCTGGCCTATGGCAGTGCCAGACTGCTCAAGTTGCCGCATGACATAGCGGCACCGGCAGGCCTTATTGGCACCTCCAATTTCTTTGAGCTGGCGGTGGCCGTGGCGATCTCCCTCTTCGGTCTGTCGTCCGGTGCCGCACTGGCAACCGTGGTGGGCGTGCTGGTGGAAGTTCCGGTGATGCTCACCCTGGTGGCCGTGGCCAATCGAACACGACACTGGTTTCCGGCCCGACGTATTGAATGACGCACATGTATTTTTGACAACCCGACGGATTACGCAATGACGATAAAAGTAGGTATTAACGGTTTTGGCCGCATTGGACGGCTGGCGCTTCGGGCCGCCTGGGACTGGCCCGACATGGACTTTGTGCAGATCAATGATCCGGCCGGTGACGCCGAGACCCTGGCCCATCTGCTGAACTTTGATTCTGTGCACGGCCGTTGGCAGCACGATGCGCAGGGCGATGGTGACGGGATTCGGGTCGGTAAGCACACACTCCGTGTCTCACGGCATAAGGCTATCGCCGATACGGACTGGTCCGGGTGCGATCTGGTGCTGGAATGCTCCGGGGTCATGAGGTCCAAACAGCAACTGCAGGCTTATCTGGATCAGGGCGTCCGCAGGGTCGTGGTCAGTGCACCGGTGAAAGAGGCTGGTGTGCTCAATGTGGTGATGGGCGTGAATGATCATCTATACGAGCCCGACCAGCATTCCATTGTCACCGCCGCGTCCTGCACCACCAACTGTCTGGCGCCGGTGGTCAAGGTCATCCATGAACACCTGGGCATTCGCCACGGCAGCATGACCACCATTCACGACATCACCAACACCCAGACCATCATTGATGCACCGCACAAGGATCTGCGTCGGGCTCGGTCCTGTGGCAGCAGCCTGATCCCTACTACCACCGGATCGGCGACGGCCATTACCGAGATCTTTCCCGAGCTCAAGGGTCGCCTCAATGGCCATGCCGTGCGGGTGCCCCTGACCAATGCGTCGCTCACTGACAGTGTGTTTGAAGTGGAGCGACCCACCACGGTGGAAGAGGTGAATGGCCTTCTCAAGGCCGCAGCAGAGGGCGAGCTGAAAGGCATCCTGGGCTATGAAGAGCGCCCGTTGGTGAGCATTGACTACCGCACGGACCCGCGCTCCGGCATCATTGATGCCCTGTCGACCATGGTGGTGAACGAGACTCAGGTCAAACTCTACACCTGGTATGACAACGAGTGGGGTTATGCCAACCGCACCGTGGAACTGGCGCGAAAGGTCGGGGTGGTCTGAGACTTGAGCCCCCTTGCCGTGCCTACGGCCGATGGCGCCCCTAACGTGTCTGGCAGCACCCAGCCCGCCAGCCACAGTGGCCACCGAACCTGGTCAACAGCCAGATAAAGGATAAACCATGGATAAAGCCATCAAGCAGTACATGGTGATCACCGGCAACTACTGGGCCTTTACGCTCACCGACGGCGCCCTGCGCATGCTGGTGGTGCTGCATTTCAACAGCCTGGGCTACAGCCCCCTCGAAATCGCCATGCTGTTCCTGTTCTACGAGTTCTTCGGCATCGTCACCAACCTGGTGGGGGGCTGGCTGGGGGCGCGTATCGGCCTAAACCGCACCATGCACATCGGCCTGTTTATGCAAGTCGGTGCACTGCTGATGCTGACCGTGCCGGCGGCCCTGCTGACGGTCCCCTGGGTGATGGCCGCGCAGGCCCTGTCCGGCATTGCCAAGGACCTGAACAAGATGAGTGCCAAGAGCAGCATCAAGCTGCTGATACCGGATGACGCTCAGGGCGCCCTGTATCGCTGGGTGGCATTGCTGACCGGCTCCAAGAACACCCTGAAAGGTGTGGGCTTTTTCCTGGGCGCCGCACTCCTGGCGCTGCTGGGTTTTGCCGGTGCCGTCTGGGCCATGGTCATCATGCTGCTGGTCGTCGCCGTAGCCAGCCTGTTTCTGCTGCAGGCAGAGCTCGGCAAGGCCAGGAACAAGCCGAAGTTCCGCGAAATGCTGTCCAAGGACAGCCGGGTAAACCGGCTGTCGGCGGCACGGGTGTTCCTGTTCGGGGCACGGGATGTCTGGTTCGTGGTGGCCTTGCCGGTGTTCATGGCCTCGCAACTGGGCTGGGACCCCTGGTGGGTCGGTGCCTTCATGGCGGCCTGGGTGATCGGTTATGGCGGCGTACAGAGTCAGGCGCCGCGCTTCACTCGCCGTGCTGACGGCGGTCTGCCGGACGGTCGAACCCTGGCGCTCTGGGCCGTTGCCCTGGCGGCCACGCCTCTGCTGATGGCCTTCGGGCTAGCAGGCACCGTGCCCGTGGCGCCGCTGCTGGTGGTTGGATTGCTGATCTTCGGCGTATTGTTCGCCATCAACTCATCTCTGCACAGCTACCTCATTGTGTCCTATGCCAAGGCAGACGGCGTGTCCATGGATGTCGGTTTCTACTACATGGCCAATGCCATGGGTCGGCTGACCGGCACGGTGTTGTCCGGCTGGGTGTATCAGGTCTGGGGGCTGACAGCCTGCCTGCTGGTGTCAGCCGTCTTTGTCCTGCTGGCTGCGGTGATTGCCAGACCACTGCCAAAGCCTGGGGAGGCGTCGTCTGGCGAAAGGTTACCCTGACCGCAGATACGCTGCCCTGATGTGTGTGAGTGTGAGAGCGAAGTGGCTGGGTAGGAGTCGCCTGCTGGGTACACTATGGTGGGACTCGCAAAATACGTCATCCATGACAGCTCGACTCCGCACATCCATGTGCGGAGACGGTCCCACCATAGTGTACCCAGCAGGCGACGGCACGTCCCGCACCTGCTGTCAGCCCTGGCTCTCGGGCTGGGCAGCGGCAAACGGCTCGTTCAGCCGGGCCATTTCGTCGTCGATGTCGTCCAGTTCGACGCTGGACTCCGTGCTGTCCAGCCGGGCTTCTGCGGTGGGCAGGTGGACTTCAAAGGCCACGCCGCGGTTATCCAGCGGTTCGAATACCACGCGACAGCCACTTTTTCGCGGGTGTACTGTGAGCACCCAGTGTGGCCGGTAGGACCAGGGGTCGAACAACCGCTGCTCCGCCTCCAGGTCGGTCAGCACGAAGGTATGCTGATCACCGCTGTCTGCCTGCGTTATCTGTATCGAGCCGACCGGCTTGCGCAATGACCAGGCCACCGTCTTGTCAGCCTTGTCGGCCTGCTCAGTGCTCTCTGTCTGTACTCGCGGAGCCCCCTCGACCAGGGTCGTCTGCACGCGCAGCCGTATCTCTCCATCCACCTCGTCCAGCGCCACGGACACCCTCTGATGTTTGTGCTGATAGGTCTTCTTGTGGGTATAGAACTGCGCGTTCTTCAGCAGGTTATCCAGCAGCAGTACCAGATGGTTGCGCTTGCCCAGCAGGTGCCCGGCCGGAGACAGCCAGAGGCGTATATGGGCGTCATCATCAAGGTATTGTGCCGTGTCCCGGTTGGCTATGGCCTTGTGCCATTGTTCGGCCGGGGTGGATGGGTCCAGCAACGGCCTTACCGACTGCCAGGCCGCATCATGGGGGTGGTAGTCCGGCTCGAAGGGTTCGGCGTCCTCCGGGTTGAGCAGCTTCTGATAATACTGCTCCTCACAGCGCGCCTGCAGGTTGCCAATGTGCAGTGACAGATTGTCCGTAGTGGCCAGATCCAGCAGGTCCCAGAGGTAGCGCATCTGCTCCCCGGCAGACTGGAAGTCAGTGCTCCTTGTAGGCGAATCAAAACGCGACAGCCGCTGTTCAGCCTCGGTAAGTGCCGATTGCACCCGGTCGAAGGCGATCACCCCGTTGTGTCGCACCTCGGCGGCAATGCTCTGGAAATGCAGAAACTTTTCATCGTACTCGATGTATTCCAGCAGTTTGTCGCTGATGAAGAGCTTCAGCTTGTCGGCATGGCCGGAATAGGTCTTGACCTTCATCTGCAATTGTCGGCGATGTTGCCAGAGGTCCTGGTTCTCGGTCTGCAGACGTGCCAGAGACGCCTGGTTCAGTCTCCGGCGGCGCCGGTACCGGACCAGGTCAAACAGCAGACAAAGCGCGTACAGGGCCACCAGAAAATGATTGAAGTAACCGTTCAGGTGCAAATCCAGCCAGCCGGGCACGGCCTGCAGCAGGTGGTTCAGTGCGGGCTCGTTCTGGACCAGAAACCAGCCAATGATCAGCAACGCCACCACTGTACTGAGCCAGGGAAAGCCCGAGGTAGCTCGGGGCAGGGTCTGGGGGCCTGTGTCTGTCATGTCCGTGCTCCGTCGGTGTCGACGGGCCGCCAGCAGTAGGCGCCTTCGTCGCCGAAGGTGACAATGCCCTGGCCGGCCTTGCAGGCCGCCATGAATTCACCCGTATTGCCGCCGGCCTGGACGGATGTCATGGATACCATCCGCTCGCTGCCCGGCAATGGCGATCCGGCGGTGACCAAGGTGTTCAGCAATATCAAGGATGCGGTGGAAAGCTCGCATCAGCAGACGCTGAAGGCGCATCAGAAAAACTGCGCGGAACAGCACAAGATTCTGGCCGGAATGCAACCGCACTGGCGGTCCCTGAATCAGTCACTGGGAGAAATGCAGCAGACCATCACCGGTCTGGAAGACCGGGCGAAAACCATTGATCGCCAGATGGACCAGTACGAAAGCATGCGCAAGGGAGAGGACAAGGCGACCAATACCTTGCTGGCGTCGTCTTTCACCCAGTTGATCATCGCCAGTCTGGTGCTGGTCATTGCCGCCTTTGGCGGTCTGATCAACTTTCACCTGATTGCACTGCCCATGTCGGAAATGGTCGGCGGTGGCGCCTACATCGGTTGGGTGCGCATGTCCGACATCGCCGCGCTGGTGATCATCATGGTGGAAATCGCCATGGGTATTTTCCTGTTGGAAGCGCTGGGCATCACCAAGCTGTTCCCCGTGATCGGCCGTCTGGATGATCGCATACGCAAGCGCATGATGTGGGTGGCCCTGATCATTCTCACCCTGTTTGCCACCATTGAGGCGTCGCTGGCCTACATGCGTGATCTGCTGGCGCTGGATAACGAAGCACTGCAGCAGTCACTGGCCGGTGCGGCGGTGGCGGAAGCGCAGTTCCGCTGGATTCCCTCGGTGGCGCAGATGCTGCTGGGCTTCATTCTGCCCTTTGCGCTGGCCTTTGTCGCCATTCCGCTGGAGTCGTTCATTCACTCGGCACGCACGGTGCTGGGGACCCTGGTGGTGGCCCTGCTGCGCGCGGTCCGCGTGGTACTGCGGGCAGTGGGCGGCCTGGCGCGTCACATCAGCCGCATGCTGATCAGCCTGTATGACCTTTTCATCATGCTGCCACTGGGCATCGAACAACGCATCAGCGGGATGCTGGATCGCCGTCAGGCCGAGCGTGCGGCGGCTCCCGAAGCAGAAGCCGCGCCAGCCACTGGCAGGAAAACAGCGAAAGCGGGCAAGAGCCGTCAGCCCGCTCGACAGGATGATACTCCGGTATCTGATCACTCACCCACAGCAGAGGTCGGTGCATAATGACTGAATACAAACCTGATTACGTAACAGACCCTGACACCTGGCAGGTGCGCAGCCGCCTGTTCTGGCGCAAGGTTCGCCTAGGCGCTGGCATGGTGCTGGCCATGTTGCTCGCCGGCTGTGGCGAGTCCAACCAGACGCGGGCAGCCTATGTGTTGCTCGATATATCCGATGAGTATGTGGAAGAACTGGGTCGGGCGCAGGCGCTGACGCGCTATCTGCTGTCGGACCTGACCACGGGCGACACCCTGGGTGCCGCTTTTATCGACAACAGCAGCTACAGTGATCGCAATGTGATCGCCCAGTCCACCTTCGATCACCGACCCAGTGTTACCAACAACCAGAAACGCCTGTTTCGGGAAGCGGTTGATCATTTTGTGGAGAACATCGAGGTGCCCAGCACCCACAATGACATCACCGGCGGTATTCTGCTGGCGCAGGAGCGCATGGTGTCAGCGGATGCCGGACGCAACTTTCTGTTTATCTTCTCGGATTTGCAGGAAGACCGTCCGCCCTGGTTGAATCGCGATTTTCCGATTTCACTGGAAGGCACGGAAGTGGTGGCGATGAATGTCACCAAGCTGCGCAGCGACAACCACAACCCGCAGGCCTACCGGGAGCGGCTGGCGCAATGGGAAAGCTGGGTGGAAGACAATGGCGGTACCTGGCGGGTGGTGAACGATCTGGATCAGTTTGAGCGGCAACTGGCGTTACGTTAAACGCCAGGCGTCGTCAGACTCTGTACCAGGGGGTATGTTGAATGGCCTCGGTAACCCAGGTCTGGAAGGCCTTGACCTTGGGCCAGCGGAAGTGGTGTTCCGGCGCCACCAGCAGGTAGCCGTAGTCGGACTCGTGAATCACGTCCATGGGTCGAATCAGTTGGCCCTTGTCCAGGGCGTCGTTGCAGATGCTGCGCCGGACCAGGGCCACGCCCTGACCGGCTAGTGCCATTTCCGTGAGCGCCCAGGTGTCGGACACGTGCAGACGCCGCCGGAACTCGGCCGGGTTCTGATTGTTTTGCGTCAGAAACTCATCCCAGTGAAAATCCATCGGGTCCTGGCCCGCCAGCAGGTACTGGCGTTTCAGCCACTCCCAAATGTCTTCTTCCTCGTCCTGGTGCAGCAGGGGGTGGCAAACCAGAAACACGCTGTCATAGCTCAACCATTCGGTGTGCAGGCTGGGGTAGTCGGCCAGCCCGAAGCGGATCCCCAGGTCGTTGCCGCTGCGCGTGGTGAATGATTGGGAGCGGTCCATGTCAATCTGCAGATTGATATCCGGATACTGATCCTGAAATTCCGGCACCCTTGGCAGCAGCCAGGCACTGGCAAAGGAGGGCAGAACCGACAGACGCAATACATTGGGTGCCGGCACGCCACTGACTCGCTGCAAACCTTCGGCCAATTGATCAAAACCATGCTGAACAAAAGGCAATAATGCCTTACCAGTTGAGTTTAACTGAATCTGTCGATGAGTTCTGTCGAACAACTTGAATCCGAGCCAGTCTTCCAGTTGACGAATCTGCTGGCTGACCGCCGCTTGGGTGATGTGGAGCTCTTCGGCGGCACCTTTGAAGCTGCCGGCCTGGCACACAACCCAAAAGCAGCGCAGGGTGTTCAGGGGCGGAAATTTCAGCATGACTTAAGTAAAACTTATGAGTGATTAAAAAACTATCGTTTGTGAGAATAGCGGGTTATGGGGAGAATACAAGGTGTCAAACAAACAGGGTCCTTTCGACCCTAAACCCGGTAAGGAGACATACCATGACAGCTCAAGTAACCAACAACGTAGTCGCTCAACCGATCCGTGTAAAACTGCCCTTGGCAGCACTGAACCGTATCGTTCACCGCATGATTGTACGCAAGCAGGAACGCGCTCTGCGTGAACTGCCTGATCACCTGCTGCGTGATATTGGTCTCAACCGCTACGACCTGGAAGCCAAGCGCTCTTTCTGGGGCTGAATACGCTGATTCAGCGCAGCGATTTGCAGTATAGCACTGCGCTCACATTAAGATAACAAGAACCGGGTGAGCAGGTCACGGATTGACCAGCCAACGAAAAGCGACACAGATTACGACCGCCTGAATGCCAGTCATTCAGGCGGTTTTTGCGTTTAAGGGTGTCTCATATAAAAGGCTGCTGCTGGCGCCGACTGGCTCTGTCTTCACGCAGCGTCAGCGTGGCGTGTACCGCGATAGTCGCCAGAATAATGGCCCCGCCCCAGAAGGTGGCATTGGTGGGTGTCTCACTGATGGCCCACCAGACCCAGACCGGAGCCAGAACGGCTTCAATCAGCAGAAACAGACTCACCTCGGGAGAGGGCAGGTATTTTGGTGCCATCATGAGCAGGAAGCTGGCCGCCGGCATCTGCAACACGCCCATGATCAGCAACCAACTGAACTGGGCGAGATCCAGGTCGAAAGGTGTCGCCGGACCGACAGTAAGCAGTGCCGCTATATAGCCCGCTCCGGCCACCATCAGGGTACGGGGCAGCCCCTGAGCGAACCGCAGGGCGGTGAGCATGCCCCCGGTACTCAGGGCCAGGAGCAGTGCCAGGCTATCGCCCAGCCAGTTGACGCCGCCCATGGAGCCACCAAATACGATGGCCACGCCGGTCAAACAGACTGCAATGGCGATTCGGGTGCGCAGCACCAGGTATTCCTTCAGCCACCAGCGGGAGAACAGCGCGGCAAAAAAAGGTGCACTGGACAGAATGACGACAGTATTGGCGGCATCGGTATGGCTCACCGAGAACACAAACAGACTGGTGTTGAACCCGTAGGCCACCATGATGCCGAGCATGACAAAGCACAGTTTCAGCGAGTCAGGCCGCCAGCGGTAGTCCCGCCGAACGATGACCACCAGCGTCATGGTCAGGCCGATCAGCAAGCCCCGCCAGAACGATACTGTCCAGGGATCGGTACCAGCCAGGCGAACCAGCAGCGCGTCCAGGCTCAGGATGATAACGCCCGATGAGGCAATGAGGATGCCTTTGGCATGAGTCGACATGGGCGGCGCAGAGGGCATGCTGATACTCCAGACTGTTGAATGCGAAGGGCCTCAGTGTGCCCGTTTTTGCCCGCAAACTGTACCATTGGAGTGATTTTCCCGGTAACCTGTGGACATTGGCAGTTGTCAGCCATGATGCCGCTGCCGCTTCCTGTGTCGCAGGCAGTCATCGCAAGGAGCCCCTTTATGTCCAAGGCCGCCGTGGTGGTCGATTCGGCCTGTACCTTACCCCCGCAGTTTCTCCATGACTTTCATATCGTACGGGTGCCCATACAGGTTCGGATTGATGACGAGGTCTTTGCCGACCCCTGTGATGACCAGCGATGTCTGGCGCTTTTCCAGGGTGACACCTTGGGTCGAAGGCATCGTATCAGCACAGACGCACCGACCCAGTTAGCGTTCGAGGAGGCGTTGCACGGACTGATTGATGCGGGTTTCCAGTCCATCTGGGTGCAGACGATCAGCCGGGATCAGGGCGTTTCCTTTGAGCGCGCCAGTGCGGCGGTTGCGAGAGTAAATGATCGCCTGACAACGGCCGGGGATGTGTCCATCCGGCTTATAGACAGTGGTGCGGTTCTGGCCGGGCAGTCTCTGTTGGCGGCGGAAACCGTGCGCAGATTGCAGTTCGGTGAGCATGCGGACCGGTTGCAGCGCACCCTGGATCAGCTGAGACGGCAGGTGCAGACCTTTGCGCTCTTTCGTGACCCCATGGTCGCCGCCGATCGTCTGCGCACTCGGGGAGAACGGGCAGTTCAGTGGTCACAGGCGCTGTTTGCCAATGCCCTGGGCATCCACCCACTGATATCGCTGAGCGGTGATCAGTCTCATCTGATCGCCAGGACGCGCGGGTTCGATCATGCCGCGGCCGGGTTGTTTCATCATGTTGAGGCCTGCATCAAGTCGGATCAGTTGTCATCTTCGGTGATTACCGTGCAATACGCCGGGTCACTGACAGAACTGAGGGCATTGCCGGGCTATCTGGCTCTGGAAGAGACGGCCAAGGCCGGAAAGTTGCAGTGGATACCCTCAGTGGCGAGTCTGGCAGGAGGTATCTACGCCAGTCCTGGCTCGCTCCTGATATCGGTCGCGGGCGATCTGCCATCCGGGTAATGGCGTTAGTCCGATGCAGGCAGGGTCTTTTGATACCTTTTTCAAACAGATATTAAGCATTTTCCGAGAGTGCGACTACAGTAGAGGTTATTGAGACGTTTGAACAAGAGAACAGGCGAGTGTACTCGCGGGTCGATTCGTCTGATAGGTCGATTGGCCGTTTTCGGCTTTTCAGCTCAGCCACCCAGGGCGGTAAACGTTTAATGGTGAATCAAGGTGCAAATTCCAGTCCGGGCAAAAGCCTGCTGATTGTGGACGACGACGCGGTAAACGGGCGGCGATTGCGGGATTACTTTGTGAATCACGGTTTTAAGGTATCTCTGGAAGTAAACGGAAAAGTCGCCATGTCCCGAATCGCCGAGCAGCCACCCGATGCGGTAGTGGCAGGGGTTGATCTGCCCGGGGAAAACGGCCTGACCATGTGCAAACTGAGTCGTCAGCACTTCACCGGCCCCTTTGTGCTGATGTCGGAGCGGACAGACGAACTGGACCAGGTTCTGGGGCTGGATATGGGCGCCGACGATTACGTTCTGAAATCGGTGTCGCCACGGCTCCTGGCAGCCCGCATGGGCGCCGTATTCCGGCGTACCGAGACATTTCAGGACGCTCACCGCTGTCAACATGAGCGCCTCGATTTTGGTGATCTGGTGATCGACAACACCATGCGCGAAGCCTGGCTCAATGATGTGCCCATTGAACTGACCAGCGCCGAGTTCGATCTGCTCTGGTTGTTGTGCAGTCACGCCGGTCAAATACTGACCAGAGAAGAGATTTTTACCCAGTTGCGTGGCATAGAGTATGACGGTCAGGATCGCTCTGTAGATGTGCGCGTGTCCCGCATCCGCCCGAAAGTGGGCGATGATCCGGATCATCCCCGACGCATCAAGACGGTACGCAGCAAAGGCTACCTCTTCGTGGAAGATTTTCAGGACGTGTCCTGACTCATCCCTGGGGCAACCGTCCCGACCAGACTCTGAAGCCATCGCCCTGATAAAGGCACTCAACCTGTCTGAGATACTGTTTCAGCCAATCGCCATAAGGCAAATGGTCATTCACCACACCGAGCCAGCGCGCCCCGGGCTGGAGCACCTGATGACCGTCCCGTAGCAGTCGGTAGGTAATGTCGTATCGTGTTTCAAGCCCGGCATGAAAGGGCGGATTGGTAATGAGACTGCCGCAGGCAATGTCGGTTTGTGGCAGGCCATCCGACCAGCATGTCTCCAGTGCCACCCGGTTTTCTTCGGCGGTCCGACGAGCGCTCAGAAGAGCCAGTTGGTGGTTGTCCACGCCAATGAATCGGTGCCCCGGGTGATGAGTCGAGGCTGCCAGCGACAACAAGCCTGCGCCACAGCCGAAGTCGAGCACAGGGCTGTCCAGAGCGTGCTCCAGGAAGGGCAGCAGCAATTGACTGCCCCGATCGATGCGGCCATGGCTGAACACGCCGGGGAGGCTCCACAGGGTTCCGCCACCAGGCACCGGGCAGGGCTGCCAGTAGTTTTCCAGACTGAACGGCGGCGGATTCGCCGGCGGCGTGGCTCGCAGCAGCACACAGTGCCGGGCGCTGCCGACCTTGTGTGCCTGCCACCCCAGGGCGGACAGCGTTTTGGGTGCCGAGCGGATGCCGCCCTTGTTGTGGCCCATGAGCCAGAGCTGGCCGCCGGGTTCAATGTGGGAGGCCAGCCAGTCCAGCATCATGACTGCCTCCTGTCGGGCTTTGGGCCAGGCCCAGAAAACCGCTGGCGCCGGCGTCTCGAGGCCGTCGGGGAAGGCACAGGGCGAGGCGCCCAGAGCGTTGTGCAGCAGGTCCGATTCGCGCCGGAAGTGACAGTGACGCAGCGGCTGACCCTGATCCAGTATCGGAAAGATTTCCGGGTCGTCGGTGTTGAGCAGAAGGCTGCCCGCCGGTGCGGCTGCTCCCCGGCGAGCCAGGAGGTCAGCAAATGCAGACATGGCAGGCGTCCATTGGTCTTGAAGTGGTCTGGTCAGGGCTGCATTGTAGCGATATGGTGCGATGACAGAAACAAAAAAAACCGGTTAAGTACCTTAACCGGCTGGGTCATCCAGGCCTATTCGGCCGACTCAAGTGCTCGCTGCTGCTTTAGCGAGAAGTGGAACGGAACGCTTGCTGAAATCTACTTGCTGACTACAGTCTAGCCGACCTTCGGCCCAGTGGTGTATGGGCTTTGAACATAAATACGTCTGAGCAGGCCCGGGTTCAGATCGTGTGGTTATTAGTCCCTGAACCGGGGCCTGCACGCACTGCTTCAGCGATTGGTCGATTCGAAGATACGATCAGCGCTGGCGGCGACAAAGCCCGGGTACAAGTCCCCGTCGGGCGTGACAAAGCGTTGCGCGAATTCGTAGAAGCAGGTGGGAACCTCGATGGTGACGTCGTCGCTGAATGTAACGTTCAGGCGGTCTGCCCGGGTACTGGATTGGGCCAGAAAGACCTCAGGGCCACCCTTGATCGCGCCGCCGGCATCGTTCAATGGCAGGGCCAGGTCTTTGGCCACGAAGTCATTGACGGCTTCCAGGTCCGGAAAACTGTCGAGCTTGTGTACCGCGATGGTGAAGTGGTTGGCGCGCATCCCCATGACCGACATCCAGGCGGCGTATTCGCTGACCTCTGCCAGGCGTTGGTAATCCTCGCTGCTGGGCAGCGCCCAGGGCAAACCGCAGTAGAACGCGTCTTTGCGTTCGGCAAAATCCAGTGGAACCTGTTCGACCAGTGACTGGACAATGGCCTGACAGTCGGCGGGCAAGGCTTCTACACGCAGTTCGCTGAGAAAGATCTTGGGCAGTCTGTCCTCCGCCGGCAGGTAGCCCCAGGCGTCCAGGTGCTTGTTGGGAAAGTGGTAGGGCTCCAGTGGTGTGTAGCCCATGGCCAGCAATTGTGGCTCGAGTTGACTCAGGCGCATGGGCGACTGATTGAACGTACGGAAGGCGACATGATCGTTCAGCACGGTCTCGCCGCGGCTCTCCAGTGCTTCGTGAATGCGCGCGGCCTGAGGAGTCACATCCGTGTATTGTTTCCACAGTGCGGCAAAAAAACTGTCCGGGTTCATAGGGCGTCTTGATCCTTTTGTTTTGGCGAGGCTTTATGGGTCCCTGGCCGGGACCCTACCCAAGACAAGTGTACGATATGCGCCCTGTGGTGCCAGTCGATCTGGTGATTTTAATCGGCCGATCGTGTCAGCCTGGGTGGACAGTGCCTGGCCCTCAACTGGGCGGTTGTTCATCAAGCCACCGGTACAGGGTGCGCCGGCCAATGCCCAGCAATGCGGCGGCGCGGCGCTTGTTTCCGTCCACCTGGTCAAGGACCAGCCTGACATAGCGTTTTTGCAGCTCATCCAGTGTGGGCAGCACAGGCCCGTTCAACAGGCCACCGTCATCGCGATCCCCCGGCGACATCGAGGCGGGATCACTGGCCGGTGATGTCTCGGCGGCTTCCTCCAGACGGGAGGGCAGATGATGGGGTTCTATCCAGTCGCCGGTGCAGAAGGCCACCGCACGCTCGGTGATGTTCTGCAACTCCCGGACGTTGCCCGGGAAATTGTAGCGCCGGATCAGGTCCATGGCCTCTGTATTGTAGCCGCTTATGGACTTGCGCTGAGCCGTCGCCAGTTCCTGCAGAAAGCGCTGCGCCAGCAGTTCCTTGTCTTCGCCCCGATCACGCAGGGGAGGAACCTGCAAAGCGAAGGTCTCCAGGCGATAATACAGGTCTTCGCGAAATTCGCCGGCATCCACCTTCTGCTTGAGATCCCGGTGTGTGGCCGCAATGATGCGAACGTCCACCGTCTCCTCCGTATCCTGCCCCACAGGTCGAATGGAGCCGTCCTGCAGGGCACGCAGCAACTTGGCCTGGAGGGACAGGGGCATCTCCCCTATCTCGTCAAGCAGGAGGGTGCCGCCATCGGCCTCTTGCAGCAGGCCTTTGCGGCTTTTCCTGGCACCGGTAAAGGCGCCGCTGGCATGACCGAAGAATTCGCTTTCCAGCAACTCCTGGGGAATGCCAGCACAGTTGACTGCCAGAAAGGGTCCCTCGGCGCGGTCACTCTCGCGGTAGAGCGCGCGTGCAACCAGTTCCTTGCCGGTACCACTTTCCCCATTGATCAGCACGGGCCCCTGGGCGCGACCAATCACCCTGATCTGCTCGAACAGAGTGCGCATGCTGTTGCTTTGGCCATAAATGCCATGAAATCCCTGATCTCTGGAGAGCTGGCGGAATCGGTTCAGTTCGCTGCGCAGGGAGCGGGTTTCCTGAACACGACGCACGGTGAGGAGAAAATGGTCCAGATCCAGAGGTTTGGTGAGAAAATCATCGGCGCCGGCCTGCAGCGCCTCCACGGCCTGGGGCACACTGCCAAAGGCGGTGATCACGATGACGCCGGGCCGGGCACCATCGGGCTCTGCCTGGCTCGTGCCCTCCATGACTTCATGCACCAGATCCATGCCGTAGCCGTCCGGCAGCCTCAGATCCGTGACAATAAGTTCAGGTTGATGCTCGGACAGCCAGAGGCGGGCATCGGCAAGATTGTACACGGCGGTGACGTTCCAGCCTTCTGATTCCAGCTCATCCCGGATCAGGTGTGAAAGCGCGCCGTCGTCTTCTACCAGCAGCAGGGGAAGGGGGGCTTTATTCATGGTCTTGTGACTCGTCAGAGAGTGATGAATGCGACAATATGGGGAACTGCAATTCGAACCGGGCGCCGCCCAGTGTGCTCTTGCCCATGGAAATCTGACCCTGATGCTCGCGCATGACACGTTTGACGATGGCCAGCCCCAGACCGCTTCCTTCTCCCGGGGCCTTGGTGGTAAAGAAGGGCTCGAACAGCTTGGTTTGCTGCGATTCGGGGATGCCGGGGCCGTCGTCCTCCACAACCAGGCTGACGGCTGATGCATCGTCGGTCAGTTCCCAACTGATCCGGGTCTGCCCATCCGGAGACGCCTGAATGGCGTTGCGGATCAGATTCACCAGCGCCTGTTCCAGACTGAGGGCATCACCCTGTATCACAGCGTCGGGGCCACGCCGGGTGATGGGCCCATGGTCGGCGTATTCGTCCTCGATTTGTGCATTGGCCCGTTTGACCAGTTCCGGTACATCGATTGGCCGTTGTTCCGAGTGACTGCGCCGACCGTAGGACAGTAGCTGTTGTACAATGGATGTCATGCGGCCGGACTGATGGCGAATCTCCTCGAGTTCCTTGCGATCGTCCGGATTATCCAGCCGGCGCAGCAGTCGGTGTGCCCGACCGTCGACGACACTGAGAGGTGCCCCCAGCTCGTGTGCCACGCCAGCCGACAGCTGTCCCAGTGCGGCCAGGGTTTCGGCCTGGCGCAACTTCTCTGCCATGGCCTCGCGTTCCGAACGTTGTCGGGCCACCCGGGATTCCGCCCGTTCAATGGCGTTCAGCATGCCGTTGAGGCCATGGGCCAGCTGTTTTACTTCTTTGGGGCCCATGATGTCCGCCCGGTGGGCCCGTTCGCCGGCCTCGACACGCTGCATGCTGCCCAGCAGGCGCCACAGCGGCTGGCCGATGCTGCGCTGGTGCGCCAGGGTGATGGTGCCCAGTACCAGTATGGACAACATGCCAAAGCCCACCCAGGACCAGAGCCGAAGCTGCGACAGTTCGTTCTCTATATCACTGCGGCGCCGGGTGACTTGTAGCAGGCCGTTGGGCTGCCCGGATGCCTGAAAGAGGGGCAGGAAGTAGGAGTAGACATTGCGTCCGTCAATACGTTCGTATTGTGCGAATTCGCCGTCCTCTGTCTGCCTGAGTGCTTCGTCCGCCTGGCTGCGGGATGGATTGACCGTGCCCAGGCTGACTAACTGGCGCCCCTCGCTGTCGAACAGATAAGCGCCATAGACTTCCGTGATATCGAATACGGAGGCAAGACTGCTCTCAAGTTGTTCCAGGTCTTCGCGCTCCAAGGCTTCCGATACCGGCAGGCTGACTGCCTGGGCAAGAATCTGGAGATTGCGCTGCAGCCGTTCCTCCGTGAAATGCGCGATGACACCCAGGGCGACTGCGAGAATGACTGCCAGCAGCAACAGCACCGGCAGAGCCACCTGGAGCATCAGTACATTGCGCAGACTGGCATCACGAAAAGGGCGTTTGAGAGACATGAGATAACCGTGATTATTGGCACATGCGCCAATTTGACACACAATTTCGGTCATTGTCAAACTTGGTTGTCGCTGTCACTCGAGGTGGAAATATTAAATTAATCCTTCAAAAACAATGGCTTATATTGTTTTTTAAAAAGTTGGCACGTGGCCTGCTACGCTGTGAGCGACATTTAATGAAACGAAAGAGGTCAACTTATGACACGTATGTCCACAATCTTGTTCGCGTTGCTGATGTCCATGGGCCTCGCCATGAGCGCTTCAGCTCAGGAAGGACAGGCAATGCCCGGTGAAGCGGATATTTCCGATTCTGAACTGGAACTGTTTGTCGAAGTGCAGGAAGACATTCAAGAGATTACGACTGAATATTCAGCACGCCTGGAAGGTGTTGAAGATCCGGATGACGCTGCACAGCTTCAGCAGGAAGCCAGCCAGATGATGGTTGAAGCGGTAGAAGAAATCGGTCTTGATGTTGCGACTTACAACAACATTGCTGTCGCGATTGAGTCAGACGAAGAATTGCGTGACCGCGTACAGAGCATGCTGAACTGAGATATATGAGCAGCGCGGGCGAGTTGCCCGCGCCGAAACGAGTCGTAACAACCTGATTGTGATCAGGTGGAAACGAAACACCAATAACATGTTGGGTAAGACAGGAGAGACGTTATGAGTAAGTTAATGGCGACACTGATGGCACTGTCATTTGCACTGGTAATGGTTGCATGTGGCGACCCAGGCGAGTTCGAAGACGTGCCTCAGGATGATATGCAGCAGCAAGAAGGTGGCACTGACTGGTAAAGTCGGGCCCTGAAGCAAGACCCCGCCCTTTGGCGGGGTTTTTTTGTCCAGTGATCCCGGCACGAGTTCAGATTGGCTGACGACTCTGGCAACTGGCAGCATGCGGGCTCTTGGTGTACATTATCAAGAGAAAGTACGCGGTCTCTGGAGATGTCCCCCATGCGCTTTTGTCTGGTGATTCTGGTGCTTTGCCCCTGGGCTCTGCAAGCCGTTGCAGAGTCTGACGCGTATTCTCGGCCCGCATCCGATGCCCTTCAGCACTGCGAGGTAAGAGCCGATGCCTACAAGCATACCGGACTGGGTTACCCGATATCTCGGGTGGACTGGGGGTTCATGAGTATCGATGTGGCAGATTTTGTCTTTCATGAGACGCTGTGTTTCGGTCGGGCAGCGTCTGCGCTGAATTTCATAGCTCAGTCCTACGATCAACTGGAACGTGAGCTGGCCGTCGGATTCGGGCCCTATACCCAGAATATGCTGACCCTTCTGGGCTGCGATCCGGACGATCAGCGCCCGCTTGTGAGTCAACTTCGCCCGGCCTATGGGGCTTACCTGCAAGCCCACGACTTGGCCGAATCGCCGGTCGGTCAGCAAGCTCAGGTTTATTTTGAACTGCTGGTGACAGACGAAATGGCCAGCGGCTGTACCGGTGTCATGGCTCTGGTGGATGGAGTTCAGTGAGGGCCTCAAGACTTTTTGCCCGGTCTGTGGCGTTGCTGGCGGTCTGTTTCGTGCCGCTGCAGGCGCAGGCCAGTTTAACGGCCTGGCTTGACCAGGCCGAGAGGCAATCATTGCATGAACATCAGCGCTGGCTGCAACTGGGGCACTATGAGACCTCGGGTTGGCGCTCTCCTGTCAGTGATATCTCGTCGGATGACTTCTTTCTGCACCCCCAGGGTCGAACCGACCCGGAGGCTGAGTTGCTGGCTACCATTGAAGCGCTGTTCGCACCCGCCGAGCAGATGGGAGAGCAACACGCTCAGTGCCGCTTTCCCGCTCGCCGGTTGTGGCTGACCCGTGTCATGGAGCAAGCGCCCGATGATATGCCGGAGGTCAACTGCGTCGGCTTCAGCGGCTGGCAGGGTCAGGGGGATCAGGCCATAGAGTCGGTGAGCCTTATCGCGGTGGAGGGGTATCTGCGCAACCCGTCATCGCTCTATGGGCATGTCCTGCTGAAACTGAATCAACGTAATCCGGATGAGCGCAATCTGCTGGCCACCAGTGTCAATTTTGGTGTTGATCTGCCCAGCGGGGAGAGTCCGGTTCGATTCATTGCGCAGGGCCTTTTTGGAGGCTATGACGCGGTCTTTTCTCATGCCCGGTTTCATCAGAACAGCATTCTCTATGGTGATTTTCAGCAACGTGATCTGTGGGATTACCGGCTGGACCTCACAGCCGAGCAGGTAGACATGGTGGTGGCCCATACCTGGGAATTGCTGGGCATGGAGTTCCCCTACTATTTTACCGGCTCCAATTGCGCTTATCGCACGGCGGCCGTGCTGGATCTGGTGCTGGACGAATCCCTGGGAAACCGCTTCAAGCCGTGGGTCATGCCCCATGACACCTTCAACAACCTGATGCGGCAGCGCACGGCATCGGGTGCGCCCCTGGTGGCTGAAATAAGTTATTTTCCGTCGCGCCGCAGCGTGTTTTCGGCGGCCTGGGATGATTTGAGCGGCGATGAGCAATCAGTGGTGAAGGCCTTTGTCACCGACCCGCAGGCGGCTCAGCTGGATGATATCAACAGCCAGCCGAGCGGCGCCGCGGTGCTCGATGCGTTGATTCACTACTACAGCATGGATGTTGACACGTCGCTCGACCCCACCCTGCATCGTGCTCTGCTCAGCGCCCGGCTGGCTCTGCCGGCAACCGAGGAAACCGTGGTGTCCCCCGAGGGGCGAGCCCGGCCGGTGCACGAAGCCAATTTCCCCAACATGGTGCAGTTGTCACCTGGCCTCAACGAGCAATTGGGCGCAGGCCTGGAAGCGCGTTTTCGTCTTACCTACTACGACATGCTGGCCCGGCCAGTCGCCCGTCCGGCCTTTAGCGAGCTATCCATGCTGGATGTGCGTCTGTGGGTGGACGAGTCGTCCAATCTTACCCTGCGGCGTCTGGATGTGCTGAACCTCGATACGCTCAATGTGTCGCAGACGGGGTTGCCGGGAGACGGGGGCTGGACCACCCGGCTGCGCCTGGGCTACGAGGATACGCATTCAGCCTGCGTCAATTGTGGCGAGTTCTTTCTGGAGGGCGGGCGAGGTCTGGCTGCTGGACGCTCGGACCAGTATGCCTTCTACGGTCTGCTGAGTGCCCGGGTGGCCAGCGGCGATACCGGCCTGCTGTCTCTGACGCCGGAAACGGGATTGATCGTGCAGCCCGTACCGGCCTGGAGCAGCCTGCTGGCGCTGGGTTACAGGGCCAGGGTTGGCGATGATCCCAGTGAGGGGCAGCCCATTCTGCATCTGGGCAATCGTTTTGGTACCAGTCAGCGCTGGGATGTCAGGGCCAACGCCCGTTACCATGAGACCACGGACCTGTCGCTGGGGCTCAGTGTCTACTGGTGAGGGGTTGGCCTGTACATGGCCTCTATTCCAGCGATAGGGCGGCGCCGTCAACGTCATCCACCTGGGCGATGCTCGCCATGTCCAGGTTGTCCACGCAGCCCAGATTGAAGCCCATGATATCCGGCGCAGTGCGCCGCTGGTGGTGGGTGTAAATGCCGCAGGTCTTGCAGAAATAATGCCGCGCGACCCGTGTATTCCACTGGTACAACCCCAGATTATCTTCACCCTGGGTGACGGTCAGCCGATCCACCGGCGCCATACCCATAAGAGCGCCCTTGCGGCGACAGAGCGAGCAGTTGCAGCGTTTGGCGCTGCTGATGGGCTCGGGCAGATCAATCTGGAACTTCACGGTGCCGCAATGGCACTGACCGGTGTACAGAGGCATGACAGTGTCCTCGCAAATGGTTGCAGTCTTCGCAGTATAGTCAGTGCCTGGCGCGCTTGCGTGCCTTGTTGACCGCTCGGGTGTCTTTCCAGGCATCATAACGGATTTGCAGTCGGCTCAGCCAACTGATCAGCTTGTGCGCTTCCGGGCGCCGGGTCAATACTTTGGGTAGGGCTTTGGCCATTGGGACAAACTCCGAATCTGATTCAAACAGTTGTTTAAAATGACAGGTTAGGGCGCCGCGTCGATTTAGGCAAGGTCTGGTCGCGATTACCTGCCTCGCGGGAAAAAATGAACGGCTCTTAACCGGTGTTACCGCCGGGCACAGGGTGAGGGGCAGGTTTGCCCGCAGACAAACGCTACCCGGCACCCCACCAGGAACCTTCAGGATTTCAAGGCCTGTATGACGGCCTGGACGCTGTCCTTGGCATCGCCAAAGAGCATGCGTGACCCCTCCTTGAAAAACAACGGGTTCTGCACACCGGCATAACCGGTGGCCATGCTGCGCTTGAGAATCACACACTGCCTGGCTTTCCAGACTTCCAGCACCGGCATGCCCGCAATGGGGCTGTTGGGCTTTTCCTGGGCATCCGGATTCACGATGTCATTGGCGCCAATGACCAGCACCACATCCGTCTCCGGGAAGTCCTCATTGATCTCGTCCATTTCCATGACGATGTCATAGGGCACATTGGCTTCGGCCAGCAATACATTCATGTGGCCGGGCAGGCGACCGGCAACAGGGTGGATGGCAAACCGAACGGTCTTGCCGGCCTGGCGCAGTTCATCGGTGAGCTCACTGACCGCAATCTGGGCGTTGGCCACCGCCATGCCGTAACCGGGTACAATGACCACGGAGTCTGCTTCGTCCAGGGCCGAGGCCAGATCTTCCGCCGTCAGGGCAAGGGCTTCACCCTGGTCCGCAGTGCTGACGCCGGAGCTGGAGTCGGTGCCGAAGCCGCCGGCAATCACGCTGATAAAAGATCGGTTCATGCCACGGCACATGATGTAGGAAAGAATGGCGCCGCTGGAACCCACCAGGGCACCGACTACAATCAACAGGTCATTGCCCAGCATGAAGCCGGCGGCTGCGGCTGCCCAGCCGGAATAGCTGTTGAGCATGGAGACCACCACCGGCATGTCGGCACCGCCGATAGCCGCAATGAGGTGGATCCCCAGAAGCCCGGCGATCACCGTCATGACCGCTATCAACACGGCATTGCCTGGGCTGGGATCACTGCCCACCACCATGAAGAGGATCAGCAGGGTGACAATCAGTGCACCCAGGTTGAGCCAATGGCGAAAGGGCAGGGTAAGCGGGTTGCCGGACAATACGCCGTGCAGCTTGCCGCAGGCGACCCAGGACCCGGTCATGGTAATGGCACCGATGAAGATGCCCAGATAGATTTCGACATTGAGTATGGTCCGGTCAACGCCGGTGTAGTCATAGCTCGGGTCCAGATAGGTACCCCAGCCGATGAGAACCGCCGCGAGGCCCACAAAGCTGTGCAACAGGGCGATCAACTGGGGCATGGAGGTCATCTGGACCCGGTGTGCCAGGGCCAGACCGATGGCACCGCCAATAACCATGGCGACAATAATCACCGCGTATTCGCCCACAGCAGCACTGAACAGGGTGGCGCCGACGGCCACGACCATGCCGGCGATGCCGTACCAGTTGCCCCGTCGGGCCGTATCCTGTGAGCTGAGACCGCCCAGGCTGAGGATGAACATGATGGCTGCAAACAGGTACGCCATGGACACTGTGCCTGTCATGGGGCTCTCCTTATTTTCGGAACATGTGCAACATACGGTGGGTCACATAGAACCCGCCGAATATGTTGATGCTGGTGACGAATACGGCGATCACCGCCATGAGGGATACCAGAGCGCTGTCCGGCGTGCCCACAAGCAATAAAGCACCCAGTATGACGATGCTGCTGATGGCGTTGGTCACGCTCATCAGCGGTGTATGCAGGGAATGTTTCACATTCCAGATGACCTGCCAGCCGACAAAGATAGACAACACGAAGATGAACACATGATGCACGAAGTCTGCCGGTGCCACCGAGCCCAGTGCCAGCAACAGCGCGCCGGCCACGGCCCAGTAACCGGCGATGGCTTTGCCGGTAATGCGTTTGCGCGCCGGATGGGGTTCCGGTGGCGGGTCCGCTTCGGGTTCGGGCTCTCCCACCTGGCTGGAGGGGGCCGGGTCAGGCTGCTCGGGCGGCGGAGGTGGCCAGGTAACCGCACCCTCATGGGCTACGGTGGCGCCCCGCTGCACCTCGTCCTCCATGTTGATATGCAGCACGCCGTCCTTATCGGGTGTCAGGTCGGCGAGCAGATGATACAGGTTGGTGGCATACAGTTGTGACGACTGGTTGGCCAGGCGACTGGGGAGATTGGTGTAGCCGATGATGGATACGCCGTGTTTGGTGACCACCTTGTCGGCCTGGGTCAGTTCACAGTTGCCTCCAGTAGCCGCCGCCAGGTCGACAATGACACTGCCCTGTTTCATGCCCTTGATCATGTCTTCCAGTATCAGTCGGGGGGCCGGCTTGCCGGGAATCAGTGCCGTGGTGATGATGATGTCCACGTCGGCGGCCTGCTCGCGAAACAGAGCCATTTCGGCGTCGATAAAAGCCTGGCTCATTTCCCGGGCGTAACCGCCCGTGCCCGTGGCCTCTTCCTCATAGTCAAGCTCAAGGAATTCGGCGCCCATGCTCTTGACCTGATCCTTGACCTCGGGGCGTGTATCAAAGGCACGCACAATGGCGCCCATGGATTTGGCCGCGCCAATGGCCGAGAGGCCAGCCACGCCGGCGCCGATGACCATTACCTTGGCAGGCGGGATCTTGCCGGCGGCGGTGATCTGGCCCGTAAAGAAACGACCGAAGAGGTTGGAGGCTTCCACCACCGCGCGGTATCCGGCAATGTTGGCCATGGAGCTCAGGGCGTCCATTTTCTGGGCGCGAGATATTCTGGGCACGCTGTCTATGGCCAGCGCACTGATGCCTTTTTTGGCAAATCGTTTCAATGTGCGTTCGTTCAGTGCCGGTTGTAGGAAGCTGATGAACACCGACCCTTTTTTCAGCAGGTCGATTTCGTCCTTGTCATCCAGATCCGAGCGTTTCTCCGGACCGTTGACCTTGAGCAGGATATCCGCTTGCTCATACAACTTGCGGGCGCTGATTACCTCGGCACCTGCCTCACGATAGGCTTCACTGGTAAAACTGGCGGCGGCTCCGGCCCGGCTTTCCACCACAACACGGTAGCCCAGGCTGATAAGCCGGTTGACAGAATCCGGCGTTGCGGCAACACGCTTCTCCAGTTTGTGACCTTCTTTGGGAACGGCAATGGTAAGCGGCATGGTGTCTCTCCCGGGCCATGTGCAATGAATCAATAGAGCATGCCGGTAGGTGGCACTCCGTTCTTTATAGGGGGTGGCTCGGGATAAGTCAAAAAAAAAGGCGGGTTAGGATGCGGCGCTCAGCGCTGTTTGGGCAGCACTCGGCTATGGCTGCCGGACAGCCACTCCTGGAGTGTGAGTCCCTGAGGATGGAGCAGACTCATCCAGTAACCGGCACCAAAGAGAAAGAAAGCCGGAATGCCGAGGAAAAAGCGTCGTGCGATTTGCCCGTGGCCAAGGCGCTCTCCGGTGTCATTGCTGGCTGCCTGGAGACGCCAGGCCTTCATGCCAATGGTCTGGCCTCCCCGGCGCCAACTGAACCAGACATAGCTGTAGATCAGCGCAATCAGGTAGAACCGGAACAACGGGTCACCCACGGCCGTTTCATCAGAGCCGGTGAGCAGGTGAAGCAGGCCCAGATACGGAAAGGTGGCCACCATCAGAAATCCCAGCATGACCAGGCTGTCATAGGACAGTGCCGCCAGTCGACGCAGCAGCAGGTTACTGCGGGAGGGCGGGTGCTCGCGGTTATCCGCAGTGCCTGTGGACTGGGATGGGTCGGTCGTCTGATTCATGGTGCAGGATAATGCCCCACAACGCTCAGCCTGTAAATACGCCGAAGGCGGGTCAAGTCTTGTGAATTATCGGGACAGCGGTTATCTTCAGGGACTGTACATTGATCTGTTTCGCGGTACACTTGACTCAAAAATTTCGCAGAATAAAGAAAATGACAATAACTTCAAACGCGCCGACTACCGAGTCGGCCAGTGCTCGCGCTGGCGTGACTGCGGATCTGTCCGACATGGCGGAAAACGCCCAGGCTGCAGCGGCATTGCTGAAAACCTTGGGGCATGAATGCCGTCTGTTGATTCTCTGCAATCTGCTGGAGGGCGAGAAAACGGTGACTGAATTGAATCAGGAAGTACCGCTCAGTCAATCCGCCTTGTCGCAGCATCTGGCCCGTCTGCGCCATGAGGACCTGGTCAGCGTCAGAAAAGACGCCCAGATGGTTTATTACAGGCTGAAAAGCGACAAAGTCATCCGGGTTATCGACGTTCTTCATCAGATTTATTGCCAGTAGTGTGAAGCAGTGCTGTTTTTTAGTGCCGGATCCTGACAGATATTTGACAAGTCCGCCAATCCCTTTTAAGGTGAAATTTGTTTAAAATTCAAACAATCACCTTGAAAAGGTGTGTCTGAACGCTGTTGAAAGCCCTGTGTCTCGACACCAGGCAAACAGACAGAGGTGTTCAGAGGCGCCACGCATGCTGGAGGTTATTCGAATGCAGAATATGGCGGCGCAAGATACGAACAATCGTCTGGACACAGACGATCTACCGATGATGCCTCAGAAGCGGCGTCTTTCCGTATCAGCCTGGCAAATGGTCTGGAATATACAGATGATGAACCCGCTACGGGCACCGGAGACGTTGAACAAGTTTGTGGGTCAGTTTAATGATGACAAGCGCACCTTCGGCGCAAAACCTCGCACCAGCACTCGTGTGTGCCTGTCGGTGACAGCCGAACACATGGATGATGCCGAGATGGCCAAGGAAACCTTCGCTGTTATCCGGTCCATTGAAGAACAGTACGGCCCGGTGTCACACATCGAGAATCGCTCTTCCGAGCAATGGCCCCTGTATGCTGTCAGTCCTAAGGCCGTTGCCCCGGGCGAATAGTCCAGAACAGCAAATGCCTGTGTGATCAGGGCGGTGCGCTGTCCAAAGGGTCCTCTGGCCAGGGGTGTTTGGGGTAACGCCCGCGCATTTCCTTTCGTACCTCCGGGTACACATTCAGCCAGAACGACTCCAGGTCCGCAGTCACCGCCAGTGGTCGTTGTGCCGGTGACAGCAACCGGGCTGTTACCTGAACCCGTCCGCCGCCGAGCGTCAAATGCCGCATGCCCAGATAATCCTGCAGCCGCGCACTGACACTGGGTGCGTGTGCGCCCTGATAGTCCACTCGGCAGGTGCGTCCACTCGCCAAGGTCAGGCGTGTGGTCAACAGGCGTTCTATTTCTTCCGTGTTTCCATGGCCGATGTACCATTTCAGGCCCTCGTGCCAGGGCAGGTTGTCCGGATTTGAGCGGGCATGCAGAAAGGGGTTCAGCCAATCGTCGAGCTGTGCCAGCAGAGTCTCCTCGGCCAACTCGGGCAGATCAGCCAGAAGATTCAAATGCCTTGCCAGACGGGCACGATGCAACAGCGACTGTGCCGACGCGCCCCAGGGGTACTGGAACAGGGGCAGATGGCGCAGGTGTGATACCAGTCTTGCGGGGACGTCCGCATCCGGGACAGGGTGGCGCTCTGTGGCGATGGTCTGATCACCCAGATGCCAATGGGACCACTCTTCCCAGCCCGAGCGGCCGTGTCGCAACTCTGTGCTACGCATACCCAGTGATTTCTGCTGCACCTTCGTGAGATTCACCTCCAGACCCAATCCCATGAGGGTGTCGCGATGCATTTCCAGAACCGGAAAACAGGCCCACTCGGCAGTCATTGGTGTCTGGGGTGTGACACTGTCGCCTGTGGTCAGCCGATAACGGCCCGAAGCCTGTCGATGCCCAATGCGATCAGGGAAGGCGGACGCCATGGATTGCTCCGAGAGTTCGTCAGCTTGCATCCGCACTCCCAGCGTTTTCAGCCAGCGCTTGCCCTGAATCTGCCAGTGCCGGACATGCTGTGTGTGCTTGATCGACTCGGTCAGCCAGTCCCCCCTCGGTATCCAGTGGCAGGTCGAAGTGGATGCCCAGGGCCAAGGCCAGGGCCGCCTCAGACAGGGTTCCGGTGTTGGTATCGGCCTGCCATTGCAGCAGTCGAGCCACTCTGGGATGGGTGCCCAGAGCGCCCACCTGGCGCCCCCGGTGGGTGATGTCGCCCGAGCGGTCCAGCATCCCCCAGTTTGTCAATTGTCCTCTGGCCCGCTCAAGGGCCAGCGGTGAGGGTGGGTCCGGCCAGTTGAGTTCATCGACGGCGCTGCCCCAGTGAGCAATGCGCAGCGCCAGAGGCAGGGCGTCGCAGCGGGTGATTTCGGCTCGATCCGAGGGCGGTAAGCGGTCGGACTCCGCCTGCAGAAGTACATAGGTGCCTGCCTGCACTCGCCCGGCCCGGCCGCGTCTCTGGTCAGCACTGGCCTGGCTGATGCGCTCGGTGTTCAGCCGGGTGACGCCGGTTACCTTATCCAGGCGCGGTGTGCGCACCAGTCCGCTGCCGATGACTAGGGTCACATCCGGCACGGTCAACGAGGTTTCTGCAATATTGGTGGACAGAATAATGCGTGGCCCGGAATCGGGATCCAGCGCCAGACGCTGTTCTTCGGGCTCGACCCGGCTGTGCAGGCGGAAAAGTGTCCTACTCTCCTGCTGTGCAACCAGCTTGCGGTGACAGTCCTGAATACTGGACCAGCCGGGGAGAAACACCAGAACCGTTTGCCGATGCCGGTCATCGGCCTCCGTCTGCAGGGCCCGGCAAACCTGATCGGCCAGGGTTTCCCGCGCTCCTGGTGTCTGAAAGCGGGTGGTGACCGGAAACGGGCGGCCCGGCGCGTGAAGGTGTTGACTGACCTGGTTTCGCAGTCGTGCGTCGGGAGTGGCGGTCATCAACACCACATTCAGGTCCTCGCGCAGGATCTGGCACTCCTGGAGCCAGACCCAGGCCAGATCGATGTCCACCGTGCGTTCATGCATCTCGTCCAGAATGACAGTCTGGACGTCGGTGAGGTCCGGGTCATGCAACAGCCGCTGCAGGAATATACCCGGCGTCATCACCTGCAGACGGGTGTCCCGCGACAGCTGTCGATCAAAGGGGACCTGGTAGCCAACCGTTTTGCCCAGCGGCGAGTGTGTCAACATGGCCAGTCGGCTGGCCACCGCTCTGGCGGCCAGAATTCTGGGCTGTATCAGCCATACCTGCTGATCGGGCCCGGCGGCCTCCAGGGCCCAGAGAGGAATCAGGGTGGACTTGCCGGCACCGGGCTCTGCGTCGATGAGTACCGGGCTGCGTGTCAGAACCTCGTGAAAAGCCTGTTGCTGAGTCCATAAGGGCAGATGGACCAGACTGTCTGGCAGACGCATATTTACAATACGGGTCCGTAGGGGAGAAACCGGTTCTCCGTGTTGGCCTTGATCCAGCGCACCAGCGTGCGGTCCGGATTGCCATGGACCTTCCGGTAGTGCCGGAACAGGTGAATGACCGCGCACTGTTCTCCGCCGTCACACCCCGGAAGGTGTGATTCGGCCAGGGTAAACAGCCGCATCAGGGCGATCAGTTCGTCTGCCGACAGCGGCTCCAGGGCGTCTGCCCAGGATTCGGCTGGTAGGGCGATCCAGCGTTTCAGTCCGGCCAGATCCAGTTCTTCCAGGCGGTTCAGATCGTCACGGGTTTCCCAGGACTGCGCGGCCCATTGCTGCAGACGCGTGACGTCCGGGGTAATACGGGCGGGCGTGGGCTCCCAGGTGCCGGTTGAACTCATGGTGTCTCCTGCAGTTGTAGTCGAACGATAGGTTTGATGGGCATGGATTACTGTCCAGCCTGGATCAGGGTGTGCAGATGAGCTTCCACACAATCGGCCAGCGCCTCGACGTCATAGCCGCCTTCCAGAAAGCTGATGATACGTCCCTGGGCCGAACCCGCATAGGCTTCATCGGCAATGGCCTCCGTCAGTCTGACATAATCGTCGGTCTGCCAGTTGAGTTCCGCCAGCGGGTCGCGGTGGTGGGCGTCGAAACCGGCGGAAACAAGAATCACTTCCGGTTCGTGGTCACGCAGCGCGGGCTGCCAGTCCTTTTTCCAGGCCTCATGAATCAGCGCACCGTCCGACCCGGCGGGCAGGGGTGTGAACACCATGTTGCGGCTGTTGGACTGCCAGTGAGAGTGGGGGTAGAAGGGGTGCTGGAATGAACTGATGAACAGAACGTCCGGATTATTCTGAAAGATATCGGCCGTACCGTTGCCCTGATGCACGTCAAAATCCAGAATGGCGATACGCTGTACGCCATAGCATCGTTTCAGGTAGCGCGCTGTCAGGGCAACATTGTTGAAAAAGCAGAAGCCCATGGTGGTGCTGATTTCGGCGTGGTGCCCGGGTGGCCGGGTGGCGCAGAAGGCATTTTGATACAGGTGGTTCATGACGCCGTCGGCGGCCTGAATACCACAACCGGCGGCCCGGTAGGCTGCCTCGAGACTGTGCGGGTTCATGGCGGTGTCAGCCCCGGCGTAGACAATGCCGTGTTTGGGTGCAATCTGTTTCAACTGCTCCAGATAGCTGGGCAGGTGCACGGTCAGCAGATGTTGCTCCTCGATCTTGTGCGCGGTGTAGACATCCAGTTGATCCCACAGGCCGGAGTCCTTGAGGCGTTCCAGTATGGCAGCGATCCGGGCCGGGCTTTCCGGATGGTCATCACCCATGTCATGTTGCAGACTGATCGGGTGGTGGATAAAACCTGTGGTCATCTTTCGCTCCAGCTGTAGGATACGGAGTAGAGAGCAATGGACGCAGTATACGGTGAAATCGTCCGTCCTTGAACACAGAGGTCAGAATCATGGCAGAGCTGGACGCTTTTTTTCAACCCAAGGCCGTGGCCATACTGGGGGCGTCGGAACGCCCCGGCAGTATGGGAGGACTGGTGCTGAGCAATTTGCTGGCGGCCGGCTATGACCGTCGGGTGCTTGCAGTCAACCGGAAGGGCTATGACCAGGTGTTGGGTGTGCCCTGTGTGCCTCAGGTCAAGGCAGAGTATGACATTGATCTGGCAGTGATCTGCCTGCCCGCCAGGGGCCTGCAACGCGCCATCAAGTCCGTGGCAGTGGCCGGTGTGCGCGCGGCCCTGATTCTGTCCGGGGGCATGGCGCGTGACCAGTTGACGCCGACTCGAATGCGCCGACTCAAGTTGCTGGCACGGCACTGGGGCATCCGCCTGCTGGGGCCCAACAGTCTGGGTCTCATTGTGCCGTCGCAGCAACTGAACCTCTCCTGGTCTAACGTGCCAGTAACGCCCGGTGATATTGCTTATATTGGTATGTCGTCGTCTCTGGGATCGGCCTTGCTGGACTGGGCAGCGGGACGTGGCTTCGGCTTCTCGCATTTTGTCACTGTGGGGGCGCGTGCCGATATCAGTGTCAGCGATGTAGTGGACCAACTGGCGGGGGATCGCCGGGTCAGGGCGATTCTGCTCCATGTGGAGACCATACGGAACGCCGAGCGCTTAATGACGGTATTGCGGGCGGCGTCCAAAACCAAGAAGGTGCTGATCCTCAATACCGACCTGGATACACCCGTACCCGCCGGCCTTGACCGGCGCCACCATCTCAATCAGGCATTTTTTGACCGCGCCGGTGTCGTCCAGGTGGACAACTTTCACAGTCTGCTTGGTACCCTGCAGACACTGACCCGATCTCGCCCGCTTTATTCTCATGCGCTGGCCTTGGTGAGCAATGGCCTGGGGCCCGCATTCCTGACCCGTCAGGAGATGCTGAATCGCCACGGTGACCTGGCGCGCCTGCATAATCTGCCACCGGAGCTGACCCGCATCTGCCTGCACGGCGAGCGCACCGGGGACGACTATCTGGTGATGCCGCCCGCAGTGACGCCGGATGAACTGAGGCAGGTGCTGGCGGCCCTTGATGTTCAGCCGGGCATTGGTGCGGTGATGGTATTGCTGGTGCCGAATGTGCGTCTGGATGTGGCCGGCCTCACCCAGGTGCTGCTGAAACACCAGCGGGCCAGCCGGCGCACACTCATGGTGGTCTGGCTTGGCGAAGCCACGGTGGAAACGGCGCGGGAGGCACTGGATGAGGCCAATATCCTGAACTTCGATACCACCGAGGCGGCGGTGCGAGCCTACTCCGCCATTGTCCGTCATGAACGGGTACAGACCTTCTTGCGCGAAACGCCGGAGAAGAACGCTCGCGTCACGCCAGAGGCGCAGCTGCTGGATGAATTGCGCCCGGACTGGCCTCCTCAGGGCTGCCTGGGCTGGCAGGCAACGCGGGATCTGCTGGCGCTGTTCGGTTTTCAGCTCAACGACGCGCACTACTATGGCAGCCGCGACGCCCTGGCCGGAGCAGTGGATCGGCATAACTATCCGGTGGCCGTGCGCCTCATACATGAACGCTATCTGTATCCCTTTGCCTACAGCAAGGAAGCCCGTTTTCGCTGGCGGGGGGTGGCCATTGACGTGACCACGCCCGAGGGTGTGCTGGCCGAGGCTGACCGGTTGCATGATACCGTGGCGGACTATTTTCCGGACAGCCAGGTGCTGGGGTATGCGGTTCAGCCCATGCGCCGGCGCCTGGATTCGCTGCAGTTCAGCATGGGCATTACCCGGGATCAGGTGTATGGCCCCATTCTGCTGTTTGGCCTGGGCGGCAGCCGCGCCAACGTGCGGGCGGATCGCAATGTGGCCCTGCCACCCCTGAACCGGACCCTGGCGCGGGTATTGTTGCGTGATACCCGGGTATACGAACTGCTGCAGGAACGCTGCCGGCAGCCAGTCACAGCGGAAGATGCCCTGATTGACGGTATCATGCGCCTGTCCGAGCTGGCCGAACAGTGCCCCTGGCTGGTTGGCCTGGAGCTGGACATTCTGCTGGAAAATGACCGGGAACTGCTGGTGCTGGGTGCGGCGGCCGAACACGGCAAGGACAGGCGCCCGGCCATACCCACCTATCCGCAACAATGGATTACCGCCGTGGTCCGGGGAGACCGGCGTTTTACCCTGCGGCCTGTGCGGGCGGAGGACGAACCCGCCTTGAAAACGCTTTACGAGCGTCAGTCTCAGGAAGCCCTGCGGCTGCGTTTCTTCGGCAGCCGCCTGCACTTTGCCCACCGCGAATTGGCGGCCATGTGTCAGATTGATTATCGCCGGGAAATGGCCCTGGTGCTTGAAGGCAGCAACGGGGATCTGCTGGGAGAAGTCAGGGGCTGGACCCGAGTCGACGCGCAAAGCATGGAATTCGCCATCATGCTGGACGCCGAGGTGCAGGGCGTGGGACTGGCACAGGCTCTGCTTGGTCAGTTGGAAGCCTTTGCGCGCGAGGCCGGCATTGTACGTATGACGGCGGATGTGTTGCCGGAGAACACGGGCATGCGTGCGCTGGGCAAGCGCATGGGCTATCAGGTAACCCATCGGGACGCCGATTCGGTGTTCATCGAAAAGAATCTGCTCACAGACAAAGAGGCAAGCTGATGCTGTATGAACAGTCGCCCCGAATCTGGGAATTGACCCCCAGCCCGGCCACACCGCCGGATGACGCCCGTGTGGTCCTGGTGAACCAGGGCTCGGTGGCCTCGGTCGATGAGGCCCACTGGCAGCCACTGGCAGCATCCGAGGTCAGAGCGCTGGCGCCGCCGGATGACGCCTGGGTCAGTCTGGGTGAAATAGACGGCCACCTCTGGTACGCCCTGGACAGTGACGACCTGCCTTTGGACGCGGTGCGACCCGGCTGGCACTGGCTGGGCCTGCGTGACATTCTGGTCCAGTCCGAGCGGTCGTTTGCCGTGAGCAGCCGTGCAGTGCAACTGGTGACCTGGCGCCGCCAGCACCGTTACTGCGGTCAGTGCGGGCGTCCTACCCAGCAGGGCAAGGGTGAACATTATCGCGCCTGTGAGCCCTGTGGGCTGCGTTTCTACCCGCGCATCAGTCCGTGCATTATCGTGCTGGTGGTCAGGGATGACGAGGTGTTGCTGGCCCAGGGGACGCGTCATCGTACCGCTGGCTGGTACAGCACCCTGGCCGGCTTCATGGAGCCCGGAGAGTCGGCGGAACAGGCTGTTCACCGTGAGGTCTATGAAGAAGTGGGGGTGACCCTGGGTGAGCTGCGCTACATGAACAGCCAGACCTGGCCTTTTCCCCATCAGCTCATGCTGGGGTTTATTGCAGAGTATGCGGGGGGCGAGATCGAGCGACAGGCCAGTGAAATAGAACACGCCCGTTGGTGGTCCATTGATGAGCTACCCCGGCATCCGCCGGTGGAGTCCATCAGCGGCTGGCTGATACGCCAGTACTGTCGGGAACGCCGCGGCACATAGGCGGCTCAGGCGGATTCCGTCTGAATGAGGTTCATCTCCACCCGTTCGGACTCGCTGAGGGATGCGGTTTCACACAGACCGTGGTGATTCTCGATATGCACTTCCTTGGCGCTTCCGGTCATGTGGATCAGCCCGGCTTTCTGGAACCGGGTGAATACCCGGCTGACAGTCTCTACCGCCAGCCCCAGGTAGTTGGCCATGTCGGCGCGTGACATGGTGAGCCTGAACACGGACTGGGAATAGCCCCGGCGTTTGAAGCGCTGTGCCAGGCTCAGAATGAAGGAGGCCAGGCGCTCTTCGGCCGTCTTCTTGCTCAACAACAGCATCATCTGCTGATCGTCACGAATCTCGCGGCCCATGATGCGCATGACCTGCCGGCGCAATTCCGGCAGTTCGGAACTGAGCGTATCCAGTTGCTGCAAAGGTATTTCACAGACGTTGGTGGTTTCCAGCGCCACAGCGGAAACCTGATGATGGGATACACCATAGCTGGACAGCCCCAGCATTTCGCTGGCCAGATGAAAGCCGGTTATTTGTTCCTCGCCAGCGCGGGTCAGCGCAAAGGTTTTAAGCGTGCCGGTGCGCACCGCGTAAACAGTGGTCATGGGATCGCCCTGGCGAAACAGGAACTGGCCCTTGGCAATGGGCCGCCCACGCTGAATGATGTGGTCCAACTGGTCCATGTCTTCAAACGACAGGGACACGGGCAGGCAGAGGGGGTTCAGTGAGCAGGTCTTGCAGGCTGTCGTGTTGCGCATCATGACCATCGTCCTAATGGCGCCTCCGGAGCGGCGCGTTTATTCCTCGGTTCGGGTGTTGAGGTATCACACCCTCAACCCGTCAATAATTCAGAATGTCCGTCCCATCCAGGCTCATTCCTGCGCGCGTGTCCTGACCCGCTTCGGGTTCTTGCGACGGCGGCTCAAAGCTGTTGACCCGGGTTTCTGCCAGAGGACTCATGGTGCCAGCACTGTCCTGAAGCATAGTCGGAATGCCCTGTGCCTGCAAGGCATTAAAGTCGAAAAGTGAGCGATCTGCAAGCTGAGACGGCGCCACGTTCTGTAATGCCTTGAACATGATCTCCGAACGTCCGGGGTGCTGCCTGTCCCAGTCCTTGAGCATCTGCTTGATGGTCTGACGCTGCAGGTTGTCCTGCGAACCGCACAGGTTGCAGGGAATGATGGGAAACGCCTGATGATCGGAATAGGCCTGAATATCCGCTTCCTTGCAGTAGGCCAAAGGCCGGATCAGAACGTTGCTCTGGCTGTCGGACAGCAGTTTGGGTGGCATGGCTTTCAGCTTGCCGCCGAAAAACAGGTTCAGGAAAAAAGTCTCCAGAATGTCGTCTCTGTGGTGACCCAAGGCAATCTTGCTGGCACCGATGCGATCAGCAAAGGCATAGAGAGTGCCACGCCGCAGACGCGAGCAGATGCCGCAGGTGGTTTTGCCCTCCGGCACAACGTCCTGAACAATGGAATAGGTATCCCGCTCCAGAATATGATAGGGCACACCCAGTGCTTTTAGATACTCGGGCAGGATATGCTCCGGAAAGCCGGGTTGTTTCTGATCCAGATTGACCGCCACCAGCTCGAACTGCACCGGCGCACTGCGCTTCAGGTTGAGCAGGATGTCCAGCATGGTGTAGGAATCCTTGCCACCGGACAGGCAAACCATGATCTTGTCGCCGTCTTCAATCATGGAATAGTCGGCAATGGCGCGACCGGTTTCCCGCCGCAGGCGTTTTTGCAGCTTGTTGAACTCGGTTTTGGCGTGTCTGTCTGGCGTCTGGGTCGCTGTGGTCATGATAATGTCGGACTGATCAGTGGAAGCGGGTGGGCCGCCAGCGTCTGGCGGCCATGGTGGGCGCGTTTTATCACCTAATGCACGCCCTGTAAAGCCGGGGATCAGACCTCAAAGGCCATAAGCGAGTACATGCTGATGCCCGAGGCACCGATCAGGTCCCGGCCGCCGTGGTCGGGGATTTCTGCCACGGTGGCGATTTCATGAATGGTGGCGCCCAGTTCCTTGAGCAGGGTGCTGGCGCCCAGCACGGAGCCGCCGGTGGCCACCAGATCGTCGAAGATGACCACATTGGAGCGGTCATCACAGGCGTCCTGGCGCAACTGCATGGTCCGTGTGCCGTAGTTCATCTCCACATCCTGCTGCAGGGGCGAACCGGCCAGCTTGTCACCCTTGCGCACCAGTACAAGCGGCAGGTTCAGGCTGCCGGCCAGCATGCCGCCGACAATGAAACCACGGGCCTCGATGGCGGCAACATGCGTCAGACCGGCGTTGATATAACGGCCCTTGAGGGTAGAGACCACCTCGTGCAGTGCCGCCGCCGACTGGTACAGGCGGGTCAGGTCCCTGAAGGTAGTGCCTTTGACCGGCCAGTCCGGGTAAGAGTCGATAAACTGGTGCAGGAAAATAGCGTCTTCGCGCATGTGTCATACTCCGGCGATCTAGTGATTTACTCTGAGTGTAGATTAAACTCGGCCAGGACTCGATCTATCTGCGGCCAGGCCGTCTGGTGCTCGGGTTTCAGCGGGCGCGGATACCGGGGGGCCGATCGGTCCGCCAGGCGCGGTTTCCAACTGCCTGTGTGGTGCACGAAGTGATGGGCAAAGGTTGTGCTGATGTCCAGACAACCGCGCAGCACCACATCCAGGTAACTCTGAGAGATGGGGTGAGGGCTGTCACCGGGTGCGGGGAGATAAACCCAGTACTGGCCGTCGGGCAGGGTGTGCCCGTTCAGCGGCTGCAGGGCCTCCGGGGGCAGGGCCTGGCGTTCATACTCCACCTCTCGGGCGTCAAACTGTGAAAATTCCGAGTCATCCAGGGCAAACAGCACACCGCCTACCTGGTCGTCCGGGTTGCCCGGCTGTATACCCAGCACGGAGAGGTTGTCGTAGTCCACGGCCACCGACCAGTGACGCTGAAAGCCACGGGTGATGACCGGCAGAGCGTCCCTGGTCAGGCCGGTGCGGGCGCGGCTGTCGGCGCAAATAAGGCTGCCGTAACCAAAAATCCAGTGTGTCATAGGGGTCCTCTCGTGACTGACATGGGCCCATCAGGGGTCGATCCACTGTCCTGACGGCATGACTCGGGGCATCGAATCAGGGATTGTTTCCCTGAGATCAGAAGCACCCGGCTCTGTCTGGCATTTTGTGCCAGAAACACGTATAGGTGCGCCAACCGCATGAATACAGGTATGACTATGTTTACCGGATCGGATCATTACATCGCAACCAGGGATCTGCAACTGGCGGTTAACGCCGCCATCAAACTGGAACGGCCGCTGTTGATCAAGGGCGAGCCGGGCACCGGCAAAACCATGCTGGCGGAAGAAATAGCCGCGGCGCTGGATATGCCCCTGATTGAGTGGCACATCAAGTCGACCACCCGGGCGCAGCAGGGCCTCTATGAGTATGATGCCGTGTCCCGCCTGCGCGACAGCCAACTGGGCGATGACCGGGTCTACGACATCAACAACTACATCCGTCAGGGCAAGCTCTGGGAGGCCTTTGTAGCTGACCGACGCTCGGTGCTGTTGATTGACGAAATCGACAAGGCCGATATCGAATTCCCCAACGACCTGCTGGTCGAGCTGGATCGCATGGAGTTCCATGTTTACGAGACGGGCGAAACCGTGCGTGCAGAGCAGCGCCCGGTGGTCATCATCACGTCCAACAACGAGAAGGAACTGCCCGATGCCTTCTTGCGTCGCTGCTTCTTCCACTACATTGACTTCCCCGACGAGGACACACTGAAAGCCATTGTGGACGTCCATATGCCGGACATAAAAAGCACCCTGGTGCGTGATGCACTGGCGGTCTTTTTCCAGATCCGGGAGATTCCGGGGCTGAAAAAGCGTCCCTCGACCTCCGAGCTGATCGACTGGCTGAAATTGCTGGTGTCCGATGAGGCCTCGGCCGAGTCCTTGCGTGATGGTGATATTCGCCAGGCCTTGCCGCCCCTTTACGGTGCCTTGCTGAAAAACGAGCAGGACGTCCAGTTGCTGGAGCGTCTGGCCTTCATGAGTCGCCGCCGATAACCCAATGGATACCGGAGTACAGGTTTGCTGATACGGTTCTTTTTCACAGTCCGGGCCCACGGTCTGCCGGTAACGGTCAAGGAGTTGCTGACGCTGCTGGACAGCCTGAAAGCCGGCCTGGTGTTTGCCGACATGGACGATTTCTATCGGTTGTCGCGCATGATCATGGTCAAGGACGAGCGCCATTTCGATCGGTTTGATCGCGCGTTTTCCGACTTCTGTGAGGGACTTGAGCGCATGCCCGACCCGCTGGCCGAGGCCGACATTCCCAAAGACTGGCTGGAAGCCGAACTGGTGCGCCATCTGAGTGATGAAGAGAAGGCCGAAGTCGAAGCCATGGGCGGTCTGGAGGCACTCATGGACACCCTGAAAAAACGGCTGGAAGAACAGACCGAAGAACACCGTGGGGGCAGCAAATGGATCGGTACCGGCGGCACCAGCCCGTTTGGCCATGCCGGCTACAACCCGAGCGGGGTCAGAATCGGCGGGCCGGGGCGTCATCGTCGTGCGGCCAAGGTCTGGGAACAGCGCCAGTACCGCAATCTGGATGATCAGGCAGAACTGGAAACCCGCTCCATGAAAGTGGCCTTGCGCAAGCTGCGCCAGTTTGCCCGCACCGGCCAGGCGCTGGAACTGGACATGGACGATACCGTCCGCTCCACCGCCAAAAATGCCGGCCTGCTCGACATCAAGATGCGCCCGGAACGCCACAATGCGGTCAAGGTACTGCTGTTGCTAGATGTCGGCGGTTCCATGGACGACCATGTGCGCCTGTGCGAAGCGCTGTTTTCTGCCTGTCGCAGCGAGTTCAAGCATCTGGAGGCGTTCTATTTCCACAACTTCATCTATGACGCGGTATGGACCGACAATCACCTGCGTCGACAGAATCTCACGTCCCTCTATGACCTTTTGCACACCTACGGCGAGGACTACAAGGTGATCCTGGTGGGTGATGCCTCCATGTCCCCCTACGAAGTGGCGGCCCCATACGGTGCCATTGACTTCATGAACGACGAACCGGGCTCGGTCTGGTTCCAGCGCCTGGCCGGACACTTTCGCAACCTGGTGTGGTTGAACCCGGTGTCCGAGTCCCAGTGGCCCTATACCCAGAGCATCGAGATGATCCGGCAGTTGACCGAGGACCGCATGTTTCCGCTGACGCTGGCGGGCATCGATCAGGCCATTCACGCTCTGCGCTGAACGTGCGCTGAACGTGCGCTGGTGCGGATTTGTCGCTAGTATGGGTGCGTTGATGGAAGGGAGCTCAGGCCGTTTATGTCGTTCAACCTCTTTATTGTCGTGGTGCTGGCCGGTGGCTGGGCAGCCGCGCGCCTGATGGCCGGAGCCCGCCTGCCGGGTATTCTGGGCATGCTGTTGTTCGGTCTGGGCCTGGGGCTGGTGGCCGAGCAGCATGTGCCGGAGTTGGCCTGGTCGCTGGACCCGGTCATCAAGATATTGGCCCTGATTGTGATTCTGCTGCGCGCCGGCCTGGCCATAAAACGTCGCGTGCTGGCGGAATCAGGGCGTACAGCGTTTCTGCTGGCGGTTGTGCCCTGCACCCTGGAAGCACTGATGTTGATGCCCCTGCTGCACTATCTGTTGGGGTTCGACTGGCTGGTCGCCGGACTCACGGCCTGGATGCTGGCGGCGGTGAGCCCGGCGGTGGTAGTACCCACCATGCTGGATCTGCAGGCACGCAAGCGCGGTGAGAAAAATCAGGTGCCCACCCTGGTCATGGCCAGTGCATCGGTGGATGACGTGGTGGCCATTACCTTTTTCGGGGCCTTTCTGGTGCTGGCCACAGGCTCCGGCAGCGTGACTCTGGGGCTCGCCCTGGCACCCCTGTCCATAACGGGGGGTGCGTTGCTGGGCGCCCTGACGGGTATGGTGCTGGCCTGGTGGCTGTCACGCCGTGGTACAGGAATGCGCCTCACCGAGCAGGTCATCCTGGTCCTGCTGGTGTCCGTGCTGCTGGTGGAACTGGGTGATGCCTTGTCGCTGGCCTCCATGCTGGCGGTCATGGCGCTGGGGCTGGTGTTACGTGAACGGGTGGAGTCCACTGCCCGGGATGTTGCTCAGGGGCTGGGGCAACTGTGGATTCCTCTGGAGATTCTGCTGTTCGTCCTCATCGGTTTGCAGGTTGATCCGACAGTGGCGCTGGAGACAGGCTTGTGGGGCCTGGGGATCATTGTGATGGGCCTGCTGGCGCGCACGGCCGGCGTGTGGATGGTGACGGCGCTGGATGGCCGCTTCAATCGCCATGAGCGCCTGTTCTGCGCGGCCGCCTTTGTACCCAAGGCGACGGTACAGGCGGCCCTCGGCGCAGTGCCGCTGGGGCTGGGCGTGGCCGGAGGGGAGGTCATTCTCTCACTGGCGGTACTGGCCATTCTGATCACGGCGCCCCTGGGATTGATTCTGATTCGTCATCTGGGCGAAAAGCTGCCCTGAATCGTCAGCGAGTCAGTTGCCAGTGCGACTGGTAGGCATTGAACACGCGTTCCGGATACCAGGTCTGGCCGTAGCTGCCGTTGTAGCGCGCCAGTCCGCCTACCTCGTCGCCGTTCTCTATGTCCAGGTAGTGCGCCAGTATGGTAGTGCCGTAGCGCAGGTTGGTTTCCAGGTCGAAGAGGTTGTCGTCGGCGCGCCCGATTTCGTTTTTCCAGAAGGGCATGACCTGCATGATGCCCCGGGCCCCGGCATGTGACAGCGCGAAGCGATCAAACAGGCTTTCGACATGAATCACCGCCAGCACCAGTTGCGGGTCTACTCCCGCCCGGTGTGATTCGCGGTGCATCAGGCGCAGGAACTCCTGACGCTTGGCCTCATCGGGCATGTATCGCTCAAGGCGCCCGGACATGTCCACCACCCAGACCTCGGCATCAAAACGGTCGGCAAAACCGCCGTCCTCGGTCATGGCATCGCTGAGCGCCGACAGCAACTCAGGATCAGCCGCCTCGGCAGCGCCCGCTTGACGGGTGTCGGTGGCGCCCAGTGTGCCGGTGTTGAACAGGCATATCAGACCGATTGTGAAGCCATACAGCACGCGTCGCATTAAACTAATCCCAATCGATTGCCTTTGGTGGCTTAATATAAAATGAAAAGTCGTTATAATCCCAGCCCTTGATTTTAATGCTATGAATAAACAGGGCTCTGGACTGAATACTATGCGAACTCATTATTGCGGTGAACTGCGCAGTTCACATATCGAGAAAACGGTCACACTATGCGGTTGGGTGCATCGTCGTCGTGACCACGGTGGTGTCATCTTTCTGGATATGCGAGACCGTGACGGCCTGGTGCAGGTGGTTTTTGATCCGGACGACAAGGCCAATTTCGATACCGCAGACCGGGTTCGCAACGAGTACGTGCTGAAAATCACCGGCTGCGTACGGGCGCGTCCCGAGGGCACGGTGAACGACAACATGCCCACGGGTTCCATCGAGGTGCTGGGCACCGGCATTGAAGTGCTGAACGAAGCGGCCACGCCGCCGTTCCCCCTGGACCAGTATTCGGACGTGGGCGAAGATGTGCGCTTGAAGTACCGCTATATGGACCTGCGCCGCCCTGAAATGCAGGAAAAGCTGATTCTGCGCAGCCGCATTTCCCAGTCCCTGCGTCGTTATCTGGATGATCAGGCGTTCCTGGAAATTGAAACGCCCATTCTGACGCGCGCCACGCCGGAAGGCGCCCGGGACTATCTGGTGCCCAGCCGTACCCATGACGGCCGGTTTTTTGCGCTGCCCCAGTCGCCCCAGTTGTTCAAGCAGTTGCTGATGGTGTCCGGGTTCGACAAGTACTTCCAGATCGCCAAATGCTTCCGTGATGAAGACCTGCGTGCCGACCGTCAGCCGGAATTTACCCAGATCGACCTCGAAGCGTCCTTTGTCAACGAAGAAGACATCATGGGCGTGGCCGAAGGCATGATCAGCCAGACCTTCAAGGAAGTCCTGGATGTGGATCTGGGCGAACTGCCCCACATGCCCTTTGCCGAAGCCATGGAGCGCTACGGCAGTGACAAGCCGGACCTGCGTATACCGCTGGAACTGGTTACCGTCGATGATCTGATGGCCGACGTGGAATTCAAGGTATTCGCCGGTCCCTCCAAAGACCCCAAGGGCCGTGTAGCAGCGCTGCGGGTGCCCGGTGGCAGCGAGCTTACCCGCAAGCAGATAGATGATTACACCAAATACGTGGGTATCTACGGCGCCAAAGGGTTGGCCTACATCAAGGTCAACGACAAGTCGGATCTGGAAAACGGCTTGCAGTCGCCCATCGTGAAATTCCTGCCGGAGTCTGTACGCGCCCAGTTGCTGGAGCGCCTGGAAGCCGAGAACGGTGATCTCATCTTCTTCGGTGCAGACAAGGCCCGCATCGTGAACGATGCACTGGGCGCTTTGCGCTGCAAGCTGGGTGAAGATCTGAACCTCTACACCCGCGAATGGGCACCGCTCTGGGTTGTCGACTTCCCCATGTTCGAGGAAGACGACGACGGCTCACTGGCGGCGCTGCATCACCCCTTCACCACACCTTCGTGCAGTGGCGAAGAACTGAAGGCGGACCCGGCCCGAGCGCTGAGCCGAGCCTATGATATGATTCTCAATGGCGTGGAACTGGGCGGTGGGTCCATTCGTATCCACGACCCGGCCATGCAAGCCACGGTGTTTGATGTGCTCAAGATCACACCGGAGGAACAACAGGAAAAATTCGGCTTCCTGCTGGATGCCCTGAAGTACGGGTGCCCGCCGCACGGTGGTCTGGCGTTTGGCTATGATCGACTCATCATGCTGATGACCGGTGCCGACAGCATCCGTGAGGTCATTGCGTTCCCGAAAACCCAGAGCGCCTCCTGTGTCATGACGCAGGCGCCGGGCGAGGTGACCAACGCCCAGTTGCGCGATCTCAATATCCGTATCCGTAAGGCGGCCACTGAAAGCTGAGCCAGCGGGTATTAACAGCCAGGCGTGACGTTTGAATGAATCCCCGGCCCGCAGGATATCGGCGCCGGGGTACTGACAAAGCATACTGAAAGGAGCTGTTTCATGGCAGGTCATTCCAAATGGGCCAATATCAAGCACCGCAAGGCGGCTCAGGACGCCAAGCGGGGCAAGGTCTTTACCAAGATCATCCGGGAAATCGTGGTGGCGGCCCGCGAAGGCGGCCCCGCGCCCGAGGACAACCCGGCATTGCGGTCGGTCATGGACAAGGCCCTGACCGCCAACATGAAAAAGGACACCATTGAAAAAGCCATTGCCCGGGGTGCCGGCGGCAACGACGGCGACAACTTTGAAGCACTGACCTACGAGGGCTATGCCCCCAATGGGGTGGCCATACTGGTCAAGTGCCTGTCCGACAACAAGAACCGCACGGTATCCGAAGTGCGCCACGCGCTCAGCAAGCACGGCGGTAATCTCGGCACCGATGGCTCGGTGGCCTATCTGTTCAAGCACATGGGACAGTTGTTCATCGAGCAGGGCACGGAAGAAGAAGTGATGGAAGCGGCCCTGGAGGCCGGTGCCGACGATGTGGTGACCCACGAGGACTCCTTCGAAATCCAGACCGATCCGGGTCAGTATCTGGACGTGAAGAAAGCGCTCACCGAAGCCGGCTTCGAGGTGGAAGGCGAAGTCTCCTGGGTGCCGGACATCGAGGTGGAGGTAGACGCCGAAACAGCAGAGAAGGTACAGAAACTGATTGATGTGCTGGAAGACTATGACGATGTGCAGAACGTCTACACCAATGCGTCCTTCCCCGACACCGAAGAAGAGTAAGCCCTGATGCCCGGGCAGAGACCATCATGAGTGTGATTCTTGCCATTGACCCGGGCTCTCGTCGTACAGGTTTTGGCGTTATCGACGTCAGTACCAGCCAGCCCCGCTACATCACCAGTGGCTGTATCAACCTGACCAAACTGCCGGATTTTCCGGCCAGACTGGACAGCATTTTCAGCCATATTCAGGATATTGCGCAGCAGGTAGCGCCCACGGAATTCGCCATTGAGCAGGTGTTTCTGGGCCGCAATGCAGATTCTGCACTGAAGCTGGGCCATGCCCGAGGGGCAGCCATTGTGGCAGCCATGCAGGCCGGCCTGCCGGTCTATGAATACGCTGCCCGCCAGGTGAAGCAGTCGGTGGTGGGCAAGGGCAGTGCCGATAAGACTCAGGTACAGCACATGGTCACGGCCCTGCTGAAGCTGCCGGGGACGCCGCAGGAAGATGCGGCGGATGCGCTGGCCGTGGCTCTTTGCCACGCACATTACCGACAGAGTTTCGCGCGTTTGGCGGGTACGGATCTGGCTCGCCGGGGGCGGGCTCTCTAAGATACCCGTTGAGTTCGGTTTCTGGATGGGTGGCTGCTAACGCTGTCCGGAGGTAGGCCTGACCCGCAGACCGTCTGCACACACGGACGTGTGCAGTCGAGCAGTCATGGATGACGTTTTTTGCGTGTTTCACAGACGGCCCCCGAGCGCAGGCAACTGCCCGGGTAATCCAGGCGGGCAGCATGCTCTCGAATAGGCAGAAGCAAGCACAGTGACAGGAGAACGACCATGATTGGACATTTGAGCGGCACGCTGAGCGCCAAACAGCCGCCGGAAATTCTGCTGGATGTGCAGGGCGTCGGGTATGAAGTGCTGGTGCCCATGACCACCTATTACCAGCTGCCGGCTACCGGTGAGCCGGTGCAGTTGTGGACGCACTTGACGGTGCGCGAAGACGCGCACATTCTGTTCGGCTTCGCCCAGCAGAGCGAACGCAGCCTGTTTCGCACCCTGATCAAGGTCAACGGTATCGGCCCCAAGCTGGCCCTTTCCATTCTGTCAGCCATTGAGCCCGACGACTTTGCCCGGTACATTGAACAGGACTCCGTCAATCAACTGGTCAAGATACCCGGCGTGGGCAAGAAAATGGCCGAACGCCTCGTACTGGAACTGAAAGGCAAGGTGGCTCAGGGCAGCGCGCAGGCGTCGGTGCCCGGGGTAGACCAACCCCTGACCGAGCAGTCTGACCCGTTTGATGATGCGGAAAGCGCTCTCGTGGCGCTGGGATACAAACCAGCGCAGGCGAACAAGATGATCAAGCAGGTCCGACAGCCCGGCTTGGGCAGTGATGAACTGATCCGCCTGGCCCTGAAATCGGCACTGTGAATGCCATGAACGAACTCGACAACGCAGTGAATCGACATGATTGAAACCGATCGCTTTATCGCACCGCAACCGGAATCGCCCCGGGAAGAAAAACTGGACCGGGCGATCCGGCCCTCCAGTCTGGCGGATTATACGGGCCAGCCCGTGGTGCGTGAGCAGATGGATATCTTCATTTCTGCGGCGCGCAAGCGTGAAGAACCGCTGGATCATATTCTGGTATTCGGCCCGCCCGGGCTGGGCAAAACCACCCTGGCCAACATCATTGCTCATGAAATGGACGCCGCCATCAAGACCACCTCAGGCCCGGTGCTCGAGAAAGCCGGTGACCTGGCCGCCATGCTGACTAACCTGGAAGCTGGCGACGTCCTCTTTATTGACGAGATCCACCGTCTCAGCCCGCACATCGAAGAAATCCTCTACCCGGCCATGGAAGACTATCAACTGGATATCATGATCGGAGAAGGGCCGGCGGCGCGCTCGATCAAACTTGAATTGCCGCCCTTCACCCTGGTGGGGGCCACCACCAGAGCGGGTCTGCTCACCTCGCCCCTGCGGGACCGCTTTGGCATCGTGCAGCGTCTTGAGTTCTACAATGTGGACGACCTCACCACCATTGTGGAGCGCTCCGCTGGCCTGATGAAAATGGAAATGACCGACGAGGGTGCCCGTGAAATAGCCACCCGCTCCCGGGGCACCCCCCGGATCGCCAACAGACTGCTGCGTCGGGTGCGCGACTACGCCGAAGTCAAGTCCGACGGCCTGGTCACTTATGAAGTGGCCCATGCCGCGCTGACCATGCTGGATATCGACCCCAGGGGCTTTGATCTGCTCGACCGGCGCTTCCTCAGTGCCATGATTGAAAAATTCTCCGGCGGGCCCGTGGGCATTGACAGTCTGGCCGCCGCCCTCAGCGAAGAGCGGGAAACCATGGAAGACGTGGTCGAGCCCTATCTCATTCAACTGGGGTTCATTATTCGCACCGCCCGGGGACGCATGGCCACACCCCTGGCCTACCAGCACCTGGGCCTGACACCACCGGACACGTCATCGCGGGCCTGACCGGCGGGTGTCGGGCCGAAAAAACCATGCAAATATCTGGTTAGGGTTTTTCTTTTTCGGTACATTGGCGCACAGTCTTTGAATTCTTGGAAAGGAGTGCTCCCTTGGGCGAACAAATGTCTTATTGGGCCCTGATCGCCAGTGCCAGTATTGTGGTGCAGGCAGTCATGGTCGTTCTGGTGCTGGCGTCTGTGTTTTCCTGGATATTCATCTTTGAGCGGATACAGGTCCTTGGGCGCTCCCGTCGTGCCAATGAGAACTTTGAAGAACGCTTCTGGTCCGGAATGGATCTTACCCAGCTGTTTCGACAGGTCAACGCGAACCCGGACCCCGACAGCGGCTCCGAGGCCGTGTTTCGGGCCGGTTTCAAGGAATTTTCCCGCGCTCGACAGCACTCGGACATGGATCCTGAAGCGGCCATGACGGCCATTCAGCGGGCCATGCGTGTGGCGGTGAACAAGGAAGAGGACAAGCTGGACAAGCACCTTACCTTTCTGGCAACCGTGGGGTCGATCACCCCCTATATCGGTCTGTTTGGTACGGTCTGGGGCATCATGGGTTCCTTCCGCGGGCTCGCCATGACGTCACAGGCGACTCTGGCCACGGTGGCGCCGGGCATCGCCGAGGCCTTGATCGCCACGGCCATGGGCCTGTTTGCAGCCATTCCGGCCGTCATTGCCTTCAACAAGTTCTCCGCTACTTCGGAAAGCCTCACTGGTCTGTTTGAAACCTTTTCGGAAGAATTCTCCAGTATCCTGCACCGCCAGGTACATGCGCTGGCGAAGAAGAATCAGGCCAAACAGGTGCAGGGGCACTCGGATCACCAGGACAGCCACACTCTGGAGGCTGACAGAACATGAGACGTGGCAGCAAGCGCAAGCCAATGGCGGAGATCAACGTCGTTCCCTATATCGATGTCATGCTGGTGTTGCTGATCATCTTCATGGTGACCGCGCCCATGCTGACTCAGGGCGTGGACGTGGAGTTGCCCCGGGTTTCCACGGAACCGCTGCCTGCCGATGATGATCGTGAGAATCTGGTGGTGTCCATTACCGCCGATCAGGAATACTATCTGGAGCTCGGGGATGATTCACCTCAATCAGTGCCTCTGAGTGAGGTGGACACCTTTGTGCGGCAGGTTCTGGAGAACCGGCCGGGTACTGCCGTTCTGGTGCGCGGAGACCAGGCCGTGCCCTATGGCCGCGTGGTTGAGCTCATGGTTCGGCTGCAGCAATCTGGCGTCACCAACGTAGGGCTGGTTACGGAGCCGTTGTGATGTGGCGCGATGCTGGTCTTATCTTTCCGGCGCTGTATGCCATCCTGCTGCACGCCATCCTGGGCATACTGGTCGTAGTCGGCTTGCCGGCATTCAGTCAGCCGCGGGAGGTGACTGTTCCGGAGGTGGTTAACGCTGAGTTGGTGACCATGTCACGGGTTCAGCAGCGTGCCGAACCGGATCCAGCCCCAGAGCGCCCCGAGCCCCGGCAGATTGAAACCGCCACGGTGAGTCAGCCGGAGCCCGAACCCGAGCCAGCTCCTGAGCCCGAACCCGAACCGGAGCCTGCCCCAGAGCCAGAGCCGGCCCCTGAACCGGACCCGCCCCCCGAGCCTGAGCCGGCTCCCGAGCCTGAGCCTGCCCCCGAACCCATTCCAGCGCCCGAAGTTGACGAGCCAGCGCCCGAACCCGAGCCGGCGCCTGAGCCAGAGCCTGCGCCAGAACCGGAATCGCCGCCAGAACCTGAACCAGCTCCGGAACCGGAACGTACTGTCGAAGACGAATTCAGAGAAATGGAAGAAAGCCTGCTGTCACAACTGGAACAGGAAGGCGCGCGTGAGCGCCAGTCAGCTCAGCAGGCCGAAGAAGAGCGTCAGGCCATCAACACCTATCACAATCAGATTGGTCAGTCGGTCAGGCGACGCTGGACGCTTCCCCCCAATGTGTCGCGGGATATGCAGCCAGTGGTGCGCATAGAACTTTTGCCCACGGGCGAGTTGCAGAATGCAACCATTGTCGAGAGCAGCGGCAATGCCGCGCTGGACCGGTCGGTGATCCAGGCCATCGAACGCACGGGCCGCTTTCAGGTGCCTTCAGACATCCGGCTGTTTGAGCGGGAGTTCCGGCGTTTTAACATGATTTTTGTTCCTGAGGTATAGACATGATTAGAAGAAGCCTCGTACTGGTGTTTGTCTGGCTGCTGGTTCAGCCGGCGCTGGCTCAGATGACCATAACCGTGACCAAGGGCTATGAAGATCCCACCCATATTGCGGTTGTGCCCTTTCTATGGGAAGGGAGCGGGTCGTCACCCTCTGAAATGAGCGAGCTCATTGTCGACAATCTGGAGCGAACCGGACAGTTTGAGGCACTTCCCGACAGCGATATGCGCAGTTGGCCTACCCGCCGTGAATCCATTTCCTTTCGCGAGTGGCGACTGCTGGACCAGGATTTTGTGGTGATCGGGCGGGCTCGAACCACGGACAGTGGCAGTATCGAGGTGACCTATGAGCTCTATGACCCCTACAGCGAGCGGCGACTCAGAGCTGCCACGGTCAGCGGCAGCCGAGATCAGTGGCGTGAAATGGGTCATCGGATCAGCGATGCGATTTACGAAGAAATTACTGGTGTCAGGGGCGTTTTTGCAACCAAAATCGCTTATGTTTCGATCGAGAATACAGACAGCGGGCGACGGCACAGTCTGAACATAGCGGACGCCGATGGAATGCAGTCGGAGACCTACTATGAGTCAAGTCTGCCCCTGATGTCACCAGCATGGTCGCCTGATGCGTCACAACTGGCTTTTGTCAGTTTTGCCGACGACGGAAGCTCCATGATACGTCGGCTTAACCTGTCGACAGGCAATGTCGAAACGCTGGTCGAGCGTCAGGGCGCGATTAACAGTGCGCCGGCCTTCTCGCCAGATGCTGAGCGGCTTGCATTCACCTCCTCGAGAGGTGGCAGTGCCAATGTGCACGTATTGAATTTGAGGTCCGGGCAGATAAGCCAGGTGACACGTCACTGGGCAATTGATACTGAGCCGGACTGGATAGATAATAACCGTCTGATTTTCACGTCTGACAGGAGCGGACGGCCCCAGATCTACCGTATAGCCTTGGGGTCGGACAATGCTGAACGATTGACTTTTGATGGTCGTTATAACGCTCGGGCGAGAGCCGGAGAAAACGGTAACCGCATTACCATGGTGCATAACGATGGAAGTGGTTATAAAATAGCCACCATGCACCTGGAAAGCCGGATTTTGCAGGTGCTGACGTCCAACCAACAGGATGAAGCACCGAGTCTGGCTCCCAACGGGACCATGGTGATTTATTCGACAACACATCAGGGCAGTTCTAGACTTGCTTGGGTGTCAATTGATGGTATGGTTGAGAGCGTAACGCCAAGCCGGTTTGGAAATGTTCGTGAACCTGCATGGTCGCCCTTCACCTACTGAGATGTAATAATGGTGAACCAATTTGTGGCTATGCTATAGTGGCATGGTACATAGAACAAACCTCAGACTAATGGGATAATGAAATGTCGAAATTTAAGCTGCTGCAAGTACTGTTGATTACAGGGACTCTGGTGATTGCCGGTTGTTCCAGCACGGGCTCCGAAGACGCGGGAACAGGCGAAGCGCCTGAAGACGATTCGGTTGCCATGGAAGAAGCACCGGAACCTGAAGAAACCGCTGTGGAAGAGCCTGAAATGGCTATGCCGGAACAAACGGTTGTCTACTTCGAATTTGACAGCTTCGCGCTGGATTCAGACTCGCGCGCGATTCTGGACGAGCACGTAGCGTACATGCGTGAAAACTCTGACGCAGAAGTGGTTCTGGAAGGTCACACCGACGAGCGCGGTAGTGCCGAATACAACCTGGCGCTGGGTGAAAATCGTGCCAAGTCGGTTCAGGATTACATGAACCTGCGTGGTACTGACAACTCACAGATGTATGTTACATCGTTCGGTGAGATGAACCCTGCCGTGGCTGAATCCAACGAAGAAGCCTGGGCTCAGAACCGCCGTGTAGAAATCAAGTATCAGGACTGATGGCAGTACTGAAATACACAGCGCTGACAAGTGCTTTGGGAGCTGCCCTTTTGGGCGGCTCTTTTGCGTTTGCGGCGCCGCCAATCGAACAGGGCCGACCCACGCTGATCAATCAGCCCGGTGGCGTTCTGGCCAGCGAACTCATAACCGATGAGCAACTTCGTGAAGAACTGAGTGGTCTGCAGCGTCAACTGTCCGACCGGTACGCCACACAGGACGGTCTCACGCAATTGCTTGACCGGTTGTTGCAGATGGAACGTGAAGTCCAGACGCTCCGGGGTGAAGTGGAAGAGCTCAATGAGCGGCTTCGCCGGGCAGAACAGGACAATCGCGATCGATACATTGATCTGGACCAACGTCTTACTGAATTGCAGGCATCCGGTGGCCAAGGGCTGACTGGACAACGCACAGATGTGACAGAGGTCACAGATTCGGAAGATGAACAGCGGGATTATCGACGCGCACGCGACCTCATTGCGGAACGGCAGTATGAACAGGCCATTACCGCACTGAGCGATTTTGTGGCTGACTATCCTGACAGTGGCCTAGCCAGCGACGCCTATTTCTGGCAAGGCGAAGTGCATACCCTGTTGCGGGAGTATGACAACGCCGAACGCGCCTACCAGCGTATACTGGATGACTATCCGGATGCATCAAAGCGCCTGGATGCCCGTTTCAAACTGGGTTTCGTGGCGGAACGTACCGGTGATGTCGAGGCTGCCATCGACCACTATGAACAGGTCATTGACGAAGCGCCTGATTCCAACCTGGCGAGCCTGTCGCGTCAGCGACTGGATGCTCTGCAATCTTCCTGAGGTGACGAGTCTTCGCTTCGTCACCTTTTTACCTCTTTTGAATGAAACGAGAAGTCTCTCTCCATGAGCAAAGCCATCGTATTGCTTTCCGGTGGACTGGATTCCGCCACTGTCGCTGCAATCGCACAACAGCGACACAGTCAGGTGCTGGCCCTGAGTTTTCGTTACGGACAACGGCACTCCACGGAGTTGCTGGCGGCGCAGCGATTGACGGCGCGCATGAATCTGGCCGAACATCGAGTCATCGACATTGACCTGGGGCAGCTCGGGGGGTCCTCTCTCACGGACCACACACTGGACGTGCCTGAAACCCGACAGGACGGTATTCCCAATACCTATGTGCCGGCCCGCAATACCGTCTTTCTGTCCTATGCGTTGGCCTATGCCGAAGTGTCGGGTGCCGCTGCCATATATCTCGGCATCAATGCCTTGGACTATTCAGGCTATCCCGATTGCCGACCCGAGTTTGTCGAGGCGTATCAGAATCTGGTGAACGTGGCCACTCGGGCAACGGTAACCGGCCAACATATCCAGATCGAGGCTCCGCTGTTGAATCTCACCAAGGCGGCCATTATTCAGCAGGGTACGGAGTTGGGTGTTGATTACGGCATGACCGTGTCCTGTTACCAGGCGGACGACGCCGGTGTCGCTTGTGGTGTCTGTGATAGCTGCCGACTGCGGCATGAGGGGTTTGTGCAGGCGGGCGTCGAAGATCCCACGCCGTATCGACAGGGCAGTTGATTGCCCTGACGTGAGTTCGGGAAGGCTGTGAGGCTTAAAGATGCCTGTGGTTGGAAAATTCTGGTTCAGAGTATTGCGTTCGAGCCAAAAATCCCTATCATATGCGCCTCGCTGAGAGGGTCGTTAGCTCAGTTGGTAGAGCAGTTGGCTTTTAACCAATTGGTCGCAGGTTCGAATCCTGCACGACCCACCATTTTTCGTTCTGCCCGGGCATTGGGGCAGTGATGTTGAAAAAGGCCTGGCGCAGTCTGATTGCGCTTTGACTTTCTTCTTTTAAATCAGCAGAATACGCGTCATCTGAGGGTCGTTAGCTCAGTTGGTAGAGCAGTTGGCTTTTAACCAATTGGTCGCAGGTTCGAATCCTGCACGACCCACCACCTCCTCCCCAATTCTGTCCTGATACCCTGCCTGAACAAGGCTCGACTTTTCAGGGGCGTTCAAACCGTTAATCATTGCAAAAAGCGGCGGCTATTGAAATCGGGGTAATGAACCTCATTTAAATAAACAGTATACTCTGCCGCTAATCACTGGTTACCGCCAAAACTTTCAGTAGTTTTAGACTTATGACAGCATCTTACAGCGTGGGCCCCAAACCGGATTCCATACCCGCCATCTGCGTACCTGATCACCCGCTACAGGACACCATGAGTCGTGAAGCGCGCAAGGTACAGATTGATGAGGCGTGCGCGTTGCTGCGCGAGCAGGACGCGGTGCTGGTGGCGCATTATTACACTGATCCGCTGATGCAGGAACTGGCCGAGGCCAGTGGCGGCTTTATCGGAGACTCGCTGGAAATGGCGCGTTTCGGTGCCGATACCGAGGCGTCCACCGTGGCGGTGGCCGGTGTGCGTTTCATGGGCGAGACGGCCAAGATTCTGAGCCCGGGCAAACGCGTGCTCATGCCCACCCTGGGTGCCGAGTGCTCTCTGGATCTGGGCTGCCCACCGGAAGAGTTTGCGGCCTTCTGTGATGCCCACCCGGATCGTACCGTTGTCGTGTATGCCAATACGTCGGCGGCGGTGAAAGCCCGTGCCGATTGGGTGGTGACTTCCAGCATTGCCGTGGATGTGGTGGCCTATCTCCATGACCGGGGTGAAAAAATTCTCTGGGCTCCGGATCAGCATCTTGGACGCTATGTGGCCAATCAGACTGGCGCCGACATGCTGTTGTGGCAGGGTGCCTGCGTGGTGCACGAGGAATTCAAGGCCCAGGGTGTGGAGCGCATGAAGGCCATTTATCCGGACGCTGCGGTTCTGGTTCACCCGGAAAGCCCGGAGCCGGTACTGGCTCTGGCGGACGTGGTGGGTTCAACTTCCCAGTTGCTCAAGGCCAGCCGGGATATGGACAATCAGCAATTCATTGTGGCGACGGATCGCGGCATTTTCTACAAGATGCAGCAGGCCAGTCCGCACAAGAGCTTCATCGAGGCCCCGACCGCCGGTAGTGGTGCCAGTTGCCGCAGTTGCGCGCACTGTCCCTGGATGGCCATGAATCAGGTAGACACCTTGATGGCGAGCCTGCGGGACGGCAGCCAGGAAGTCTTTGTGGACGAGGCGCTGCGCCAGCGTGCCCTGATGCCGCTGGAGCGGATGCTTACCTTCAAGGGCTGATCGCAAAGGCAGTTATCGGCTGGTGGCGTTCTGCCAGCTGCGCAGCCGCATTTCCCAACGCTGTCTTTCACTGCTGGCCGTGCTCAGTTCAATAGCCCGCCGTAGCTGGCTGATGGCGACCTCTGGTTCACCATTGATCCAACTGGTTTGTGCCTGGGCACGAAACGCTCTGCCGCGTTCAGACTCATCGGTGTAGGCAAGCCGCAGTGTGTTCCAGGATTCCAGGTCATTGGCCGGTGCTCCGGCGAACAAGACGGAGCGCCAATGGCGTCTGTTTTGCTCGGTCATATTGGCCGGTTCCAGTTTCAACATGCTCAGTGCCGTGAGCCAGCTGTCCGGTGCCAGCAGGGCCTGGTCACTCAGCGTGTCGACAAGACTGTCAGTATCGCCGTTGCCGTTGTCCTGCAGCCACTCGGTACTGCGGTAGATCAGATACGGGTTCGCCGGATAGGCCTCCAGCAACTCTACCCAGCTTTCCGCCCGCTGCTCTGCGGTGGCAGCCTGTACCTCGGTGTATTGTTGGCACCGCTGTTCATCGCTGCGCCATTCAAACCCCAGATCCTGTTGTACCCAGCACAGGGGAATAACCGGTAGGGGGTCCGACAATTGGCTGCTGTCGTCAATGCGGTTTCGTAGATCTGCCAGGCGGTCACGCACATTGGGATGTGTCCCCGGGTAGCTGCTTTGTGTGGAGCCGGACTGGGTCCTCTGGTAATCGGCCATGGTTTCGTAAGCGCCAATGACGCCGTCAACCGGCAGGCCGCCATTGCGCATGGCGGTCACGGCTGCCCGGTCGGCTTCTTCCTCCATGGCTCGTGAGAACGCAAGCTGTTGCTGTATGGACAGGCCCTGGGCGCCGTATATCATGCCGATGGCCAGGTTCGGGTCGGCCTGGATCGCCAACGGGGCCAGCAGGATGCTGGCAATGACCAGGCCGGTGGATTGCTGGCGACTCTGCGCCAGTCGCTCATGGTGTCCCAGAGCCAGGTGCCCCATTTCGTGGGCCATTATGGCCTGCACCTCGGATGTGTCCTTGAGTTGTTCCAGCAGGCCGGCGTGTATGCCGATCAGACCGCCGGGCAGGGCAAAGGCATTGAAACTGCGATGGTTGACCCCGAAGATGACCAGGTCCGAGGTGCTGCCGTCATCGCTGAACGATGGCAGGAGCGGCAGCAGGCTCTGTTCCAGATAATAGGTAGTGGACGGGTCCTGCAGGGTGACCCCGCGTGCATTCAGGAATCTCAGGTGGCGAAGCCCGGCGGCAGACTCCCGGTTCTGCGTGCGGATATCCTGTTGACCCAGACTGGGCAGATCGTTGAATACCGTGTTGCTCTGGGCGAGTGAGGCACAGACCAGCAGTGCGCAGGCCAGGGAAATACCTTGGCCTGCGCGCCGGGCATCAGTAGACTGACGGCGAGATGAGAAGAAATCGAAAAGTTTCATGCAAACCAATATAAAGAAAGACATCATTGATGCGAGCGGTTTAGCGTGCCCTTTACCTTTGTTGAAAGTCAAACAATGGTTGGCGCATGCAGAAAGCGGGGCCCGGTTGCGCATTGTCGCTACCGATCGCGGGTCTGCCCGGGATATCCCCCGTTATCTGGCGTCTACTCCGCATGAATTGGTGCAGGAGGGATTCGAAGGCTCCGTATGGACAGGTGAAATAATAGCAGGAACACAGGAATGCTGAAGGTATTTGAGCGAATCTATCACCATTATTTCGCCGATGAAGAGGCTGTGATACTGGCGCTCGTGTTGGTGAGTGCGTTGCTGTTGGTGTGGCTGTTCGGGTCCATTCTCGCACCGGTGATTGCCAGCGTAATTGTGGCCTATGTGCTGGCTCCCACCATGGATCGTCTGGTGCGGTGGCATTTGCCGTCTGTGGTGGCCGCCAGTCTGCTGTCGTTGCTGTTTCTGGGCTTCCTGTTGCTGGTGGCGCTGGTGCTGTTTCCCTTCATGTGGTCACAGTTGATGATGTTGACCACCGAGCTGCCCAAGATGCTCAGTGATCTGCAGAATGCCATGTCGATGCTGTCCGAACGTTTCCCGGAAATCATGGATGAAGACCAGGTGTCGCAATGGGTCCAGCAACTGAATCTGTCGTCACTGGGCAACCAGGCAGCGGCACAGATACCCCGCCTGGTGAGCTACTCCCTGTCGACCCTGCCCAACCTGGTCACGGTGTTGATCTATCTGCTGATTGTCCCGCTGATGGTGTTCTTCATGCTGAAGGACCGCACCCGTCTCTGGCAGTCAGCGGTCTCATTGCTGCCGGCGCGTCGCCGGGTGCTCACTGACATCGGTCGGGAAATGAATCAGCAGATTGCCAACTACATCCGGGGCAAGGTCATTGAAATCCATATCGTCGGCTTTGTCTCCTTCGTTGCCTTTGAAATTCTCAATCTGAATTACGGCGCTCTGCTGGCTGTGCTGGTCGGACTGTCGGTGTTGATTCCCTATATCGGTGCCACGGTGATCACCATACCGGTGGCCTTGATTGCGCTGTTCCAGTTCGGCCTGAGTTCCGAGTTCTATACCGTGGTGCTGGTCTATCTGGTGATTCAGATACTGGATGGCAATGTGCTGGTTCCTCTGTTGTTCTCCGAAGCGGTAAATCTTCACCCTGTGTTCATCATTGCCGCGGTGCTGTTTTTCGGCGGCATCTGGGGCTTCTGGGGCGTGTTTTTTGCGATACCGCTGGCCACTCTGGTGAAAGCAATTTACAACGCCTGGCCCAAACATCCGGACGCGTCAATCTAGTAACGGCCCTGTTCCGGGCCGGATTAAAATAAAGTCGGTAGAACCGGCTGCATTGGTTGAGATGGCGGCATTTCGGCATTACCATTGCAGCCTAATTGCGATGGGAGATACAGAATGATCACTGGGAGTACAGTAGCACTGGTTACCCCAATGAATGAAGACGGCAGCATCAACTGGGAATCCCTGGAAGGGCTGCTGGAATTTCATATCGAGAACGGTACTCAGGCCATAGTATCTGTGGGCACGACGGGAGAGTCGGCCACCCTGACCATCGCCGAGCACAAAGCGGTTATCCGTTTTACTGCCGAGTACTGCAAGGGCCGCATACCCGTCATTGCAGGCACGGGTGCCAACAACACCATGGAAGCCGTGGAGTTCACCAAAACCGCGGCCGAAGTCGGGGCAGACATGACCCTGTCGGTGGTGCCTTACTATAACAAGCCCAGCCAGGAAGGCCTGTATCAGCACTTCAAAACCATCGCTGAAGCGTCTGATCTGCCCCTGATGCTGTACAACGTACCCGGCCGCACAGTCACCGATCTGACCAATGAAACAGTGGCCCGACTGTCCCGTATCCACAACATTGTGGGCATCAAGGACGCGTCTGCCGATATCTCCCGCGTACAGGCCATCAAGTCACTGGCCGGTCAGGATTTCGCCATGTACTCCGGTGACGACGCCACCAGTCTGGAATTCCTGTTGGCTGGCGGCGATGGTGTGGTGTCGGTGACCACCAACGTATCCCCCAAAGCCATGCAGAATATGTGCAAGGCGGCCATAGAGGGCAATCGGGAGCTGGCTGAACGGCTGGATGCGCTGTTGCAGCCGCTGCACAAGAATCTGTTTCTCGAAAGCAATCCGGTGCCAGTGAAGTGGGCGCTCAACCAGATGGGTCTGATCCCGCCGGGCCTCAGGTTGCCGCTGGTGCCACTTGCGGAGCAATATCATGACCAGGTGCGCAATGCCCTGATGGAATCGGGAGTCGTTTAATTGAAAACGCTGATGCTATTGTTGTCTGTCAGCCTGCTGGCAGCCTGTGCCAGTCAATCCCCTCGCACCGCCCAGCAGGATGAACTGGCGTGGCGCAGTGACAGTGTGGTTCTGCCTGAGCAGAGCTCGCGCTACGCCCTGCCGCGCACGCTGCCAGAGGGGTCTGAGGTCTCCTTGCGGGCGCCCAGAAAATCGCTGGACATCGAAGGTGCCGGTGTGGAGCGCCAGATCACCGCATTGCGGCTTTACACCGACGCCAATGGGCTTCCCCTGCTGGAAGTGCCGCGGGATCCGTTCGCCTCGGCTGAAGAAGTGGAGGACGCCATGGAGGCGCTTGGCTGGAACATCCGGCGGGTGAACATGGACGAGAACCGTATTGAAATCGACGGGTCGCCCTGGCTGGCCCGGCGCAGCGACCAGTTGTTCCCGTCTCGCCCGGTGATCGAGATCTACTTCTTTGCCCTGGGCAACGGCACTCAGGTGCACATGGAACGTCAGGGCGATGAGCAGTCCTTCCCGGTCTCAACGCAACGCGAGTTGCTGGAAGCCTTGTACGCGGAACTCTCATGATTCGTTATGCCTCCCTGGGTAGCGGCAGCAAAGGCAATGCCACCCTGGTGTCGGGGGGCGACACAACGCTTCTGGTCGATTGCGGTTTTACCGCCAAAGAGGCGTTTCGCCGCATGGAACGACTGGCCTTTGAACCCTCGTCACTGTCCGCCATAGTAGTGACTCATGAGCACGGTGATCATGGCAAGGGCGTCATGACCCTGGGGCGCAAACTGAATATACCGGTCTACATGTCTGCCGGTACCGCCATAGGTCTCAAGGCGCACGCCGATCCCCAAACCCGTCTGATCAATGTGCATCAGTCCTTTCAGATTGGTGATCTGAGTGTGGAGCCGGTGGCGGTGCCCCACGATGCCCGTGAGACCTGTCAGTTTGTCTTCAGTGCCCAGGGCGTCCGTGTCGGCGTACTCACCGACCTGGGGCATGTGACACCTCACATCGAGACAGTCTACCAACAGGTTGATGCGCTTATACTGGAAGCCAATCATGATCCCGACATGCTGGCCGATGGGCCTTATCCGCCAGCGCTCAAGCGTCGCGTCAGTGGCCAGTTCGGTCATTTGAGCAATCAGCAAAGTGCCGGCCTGCTGGCGCAGATGGATCATGATCGACTGCAGCAGGTGGTGATCTCACACATCAGTGAACACAACAATGACCCGTCAATCGCGGAAACCGTACTGGCTTCCGCCATGCCGGGGCACGAACAGAAACTTCGAATCAATACCCAGGACACCGGCTTCGACTGGTGTATGGTGCAACCGCGCTGAGGAACCCCGGATGAACAAATCATTACTTCTGTATGCTGGCAAAGCGAAATCCGTGTACACCACGGAGGACCCGGACTTTCTGATTCTGGAATTCCGGGATGATACATCGGCCTTTGACGGCAAGAAGAAGGAAGCCCTGGCTCGCAAGGGCCAGGTCAACAACCAGTTCAACGCATTCGTCATGGAAAAGCTGGCCGCCGCCGGTATCCCCACGCACTTCAGTCGGCTGTTGTCACCCCATGAATCGCTGGTGAAGAACCTGACCATGCTGCCCATCGAATGCGTAGTGCGCAATCGGGCGGCAGGCAGCCTGGTGCGTCGCCTGGGCGTGACCGAAGGCGAGGTCCTGGAGCCGCCTGTCTTCGAGTTTTTTCTGAAGGATGACGAGCGGGGCGATCCCATGATCAACGACGCCCATATCCTGAGCTTCGGCTGGGCGACAGAGGAACAGATTGCCCGCATGAAGGAGCTGACTCTGGCGGCGAATCAGGTCCTCACGGATCTGTTTGCCGCCGGCAACATGATTCTGGTGGATTACAAGCTGGAATTCGGCCTGTTTCACGGCGAAATGGTCCTGGGGGACGAATTTTCTCCCGACGGTTGCCGCCTCTGGGACAAGGACACCCTGGACAAGATGGACAAGGATCGGTTCCGCCAGGGTCTGGGCAATGTCATTGAAGCCTACGAAGAAGTCGGGCGGCGCATTGGGATAACTTTCGATTAACCAGCTACACTGAGTCCGTAGGCTGCACGCAGCGGACTTCCCAAAAAGACACGATGGAGCACGAGATCATGAAAAAAACTCTGATGGCAGCGACCCTGATAGCCTCGGCACCGTCTGCAATGGCGTTGCCGTTTCTGGATCTGGAAGCCGGTGGCGGCATGACGTTCCCCAATCTAGACAGCGGGCAGTTCGGTGACGAATACTCCCTGACCGACAGTGGCGGCACGCAAGCGAATCTTGACCTCAGCGCCGAGAACGGCTTCTACCTGAATGGCCGCATAGGCATTCCCATCGTTCCGGACCTGAAGCTGCGCTATGAGCGCCTGAATTACAGTAATAGCAACTTCAATGAAGACTTTGAATTCCTAGGGAAAACTATTGAGGCAGATGGACAGGTGGACCTGGACATGAGCTACCTGGACACCACCTTCGTCTACGGGCTGCCCGATCTGGCGCCGGGTATCGACTACTTTGTCGATTTCGGCCTGAATCTGCGCTGGCGGCTGGGTGGCGTCGACGCCGAGGAGCAGGGTGGTTACAGCCGAAGTGTGGACTTTGCGGCCATTCCTTTGCCAGCAGGCCATCTGGCCGGCGGTGTGACCATCCCCGTGGTTGACGTTGAAGTCTCGGGTGAACTGAACACCCTGCCCATCAACGGTCTGGGCTTCAATGACTGGAACATCAAGGCCCGCTGGTTTGCACCGCTGCCCACGGACGCCATCGCGCGGCTTGGCCTGGAAGTTGGTTACCGCAACTGGTCCATTGATATCGACGGTGAAGAAGCGTCCTGGCTGGGTGACGAAGACACCAAGCTGGAATTAAGTACCTCCGGCTTCTTTGTCGGTACCTCACTGAGCTTCTGATCGATTGTCCCAGTAGGGGAGCACTCGGGAGAGGGCACACTATGTGGTTATTCAGTGGTGCCAGTATCGCTGAATTCGAGCAAGCCTGGTCAAGAAACACGAGCCAGCCGACGTTCGTGCTCATGGAGCGAGCGGCAGCGGCGTCTGTGGCTCACATTCGCCAGCGTTTTACCCCGGAGCGGCCCGTAGTGGTGCTGTGTGGTAAAGGCAATAACGGCGGTGATGGCCTGCTGGTGGCGCTGTTGCTCCAGCAGCAGGGCTGGCCGGTTTACCTCTGGCTGGCCGGAGAACCCCGTGCTGGCAGTGATGCAGAAAGGGCCTGGCAGCAGGTCCAGACTCAAGGCATGGAAGTCTTGCCGAGCCTGACCACGGGCAGTGGCCTGGTTACCGCCATGCTGGACGAATCGGCGCAGGGCGCCTTGCTGGTACGTGCCCCTGAAGTCATGGCCAGCACTGATTCAGTCCCCAGTCATCTGGGTTCACGTCATGTTGTGGTCGTGGGGCCGGGGTTTGGTCGCGACAGCCTGTCGGCACAGCGCTGGCAACGGCTGTGCGATGTCCACCTCGGCGGCGATCAACCCTGGCTGGTAGACGCCGATGCGCTGTTTCACCTGGCGCACCAGCCCATCAGACGGTCGAAGTGGGTGCTCACACCGCACCCCGGTGAAGCGGCACGTTTGCTCGGCTGTTCAGTGGCAGAGGTGGAGGTGGACCGGCTGGCTGCGGCTGATCAACTGCAGGTCCGCTTCGGCGGGGTGGTTGTGCTCAAGGGCGCGGGTTCGGTTATTGCCAGTGACCAGGGGTGCTGGATAGTGCCGCTCTCGGTGGGCGCCATGGCCACCGCCGGCATGGGCGATGTGCTCTCCGGTGTCATCGGCGCGCTCATGGCCCAGGGTCTGACGCCGACTCAGGCGGCACAATCGGGCACGTACCTGATGGCCTTTGGGGCCAGTGAGATGGCTCGCAAGCAACCCGTGGTGAGAGCCACCGATCTATTGCAGGCACTGCCGGCAATGATGCACACCCTGAACGTCCGGTCCGGCTATCAGAGCCTCAATCTACAGCGCTGAATCCCAGTGGCCGCTCCAGTTGTTGCGGCATCGTTCTGCTTCCCTGTCATGTTGCTGTCGGGCCGTTTCCGCCGGGTCGGTATTGCGATAAAAGAACAATCGGGTCTCCTGAAGCAGAATGGAGCATACCCCCAGCAATGGCTGATCAAACTGCGCGGTATTGCTGCAAATCCCGTCGCTGTAAAGTAACTGATTGACCTCCTCGAAGGCAGAGCAGTTATTTGCGTCTGTGGGTCTGGCCTGTGTGCCATCCAGCTTTTCAAGACACATGTTCTGGGAACAGCTGCCCAGGCTGGCCGGCGAACAGCTGCCCGCTTCGCCCCAGGTCGCCGTATCCAGAGTGACCTCTGACAGGCCTACGGCGATGAGCGCGCCCCGGGTGACCTCGGCCGTGCTGGATGTGGCCGTGGTCACCACTTGATACACACCCACCATGTCCAGATTCAGGGTGCGCTCCAGACTGGTCCACTGCTCTGTTTCCTGTCCTCTGGGATTGATCAGCCGCGTGCTGACCGTGGTCTCGTCCGGTGCATTGACCAGAGCAACCCGAGTGCGGCTGGTGAGGGGGGCGTCGCCCCGCTCGGGGTCTGCGGTAATCTGAACGGAAAAGGGGTCGGGCGGTGGCGATGATAGCCTGCAGCCCTCGACAGCTGAATCGCAGTCATCTGCTTCCAGCGAGGGCATGTTGTTCGCATTACCCGTCGTAACCAGAGTGTTATACGACACGCTGATCAGTTCTTCCGGAGGGGCACAGATGCGTTGCCAGCTCAGCGGATAACCCAGCGAAGCGGTGCCGGTAAGAGTCAACTCGCCCATGAGGCGACCGCCGACGAGTTCATCGTCGTCATCGTCTGTGCTGTCCGTATCATCGTCCGCGCAGGCAGCCAGGAGAAGCAACAGCAAGAGCGCAGGTAAGGTATGAGTGTAAAATCTCTTCATGGTAAGACATGTCAAATTGACGACTTAAATAGTAGTATCGGCGGCCAAGGTAATAAATTGAGACCCATGGAGGTGCCTGGTGGCTGACACCCTGACCTGGCTGATCTGGCCGGATTTCCCCTGGTTGTCCCTGATGACCTGGGTGGTGCTGGGCATTGCGCTGGCCACCCTGGTCCGTCCCGTGGTTTTGCAGGCGACGTACCGGATTTTCCGCCTGTTGCGCGCAACACTGGCCCGGATCGCCGCGCGTATTCAGACCCTGGCTAATCGTATACAGGCACGCAATGAACGCATGTGGCTGGTGCTGGGTCGTGGTTATCTGGAGCGCCAGATTCAGCGCCAGAGTCTGCAACTGCTGCAGGCTCTGGACAATGATCTGTCGCAGGTAGAACCCCAGGGTTCACAGTTGCGCAGCCTGATTGAGCGCATGGAAGACGACTATGATGCGACCCGGGAACCGGTGCGCGAGCCCCCCGAGTGGTTTCGTGCCGCCGAGTCACTGCTGGAAACCAAGGCGGCTCATGCGGGCAATCGCACGCTGCAGCACCTGCTCGAGCAACTGCATGTACGGGTCAGAAGCGAGTCGCTCCAGGCTCGGCAGGATTACCGGCAGGCCATTGCCGAACGCCATCAACTGCTGAATCAGTTTCTGCCATACTGGCGCCGCCTGCTGCGCATGCAGGGTGATATCGGTCAGGGCGTGCAGCGTATCGAGCAGCGGGCGGTCCGTCTTGAGGCCCTGCTGGAACGCTATGAAACCATGACATCGGATTCCGGCGGATCAATGCGCTCAGCGGTAGGGTCGGTACTGGTGCACTTTCTGGTGGCGGCCGTGGTCATGCTGGCGGTGGCCGTTCTCGCGACGGCCAGTTTCTGGTCGTTTTCCGCCGGAACTACCCTGCTCCTGCCGCAGGTATCCTCGGGCAATATCATGGTGCTGTCTCTGGCGCTGGCCTGTGGGCAAATACTCACTGGCATGGTCTTGCTGGAAAACATGCAGGTGACCCGGTTGTTTCGATCATTCTGGGTGGTGGACAGTCAGACTGTCACGCAGCTACGCTGGGCCGCGTTGGCAGGTATGGTGCTCTGGTCCGTGATTAATGGCGCTCTGGCCTGGCTGGCGACCCTGGAAGCCTGGGCCGAAATCACGCCACCCAATGGCGTCATCCTCGTGCGCGTGTTGCTGGCGGCACTGACCCCCTGGATACTCATGCTTTTCGTGATACCCCTGGAACCACTGCTCAATGGCGTCCGCATTATTGGCGGGCAGGCCGTGGTGGTGCTGGTCTGGTTGCTGGCCTGGGCATTGCGCCTGGCGCATATGCTGGTGCGCCTGGTCGAGCAAGTCTGGGTCGGTGCCTATGAGCTGGTGTGCGCACCCTTGCGTCAGCCTATACTGTTTTTGCGCCGTTCCTCGAGTGCCGCTGAGCGCCCGGTGCCAACGAAGGCCGAAGAGGATTCCGGGACGGCGCGTAAAAAGGAACAAAAGAGCTGACGGAAAGGCCGTCATGCGGGGCTTCCCTTGGTTGTGCATGAGGGGGAGTCTTGATAGCCTTCTACAGGTTTTAAAAAACAATACTGCGTTAAAGGCAAAAAACATGAAGAAGTTTATCATTGGCGCCGCCTTGGGCTTGACTGCGTCAGCCGCCATGGCGAGTGACCTGGAAACGGTTACGGAGCGCTCCAGCTACTATTTCGGACTGGACCTGGGCAGTAACCTGGTGCAACAGATCGGCTCTGAACGGATCGATATCGAAGCCGTCATCATGGGTCTGGAAGACGGCCTGGCCGAAGCAGAGCCGCGTATCTCCGTCGATGAAATACGTGAGGCCGTGATGGCCTTGCAGCAGGAACTAGAAGCTGAAATCGAAGAAGAGTCTGCGTCACTGAGAGAGCCGGGAGAAGAGTTCCTGGCGGACAATGCCGAGCGTGATGGCGTGCAGGTCACGGCCAGTGGTCTGCAGTACGAGGTACTGTCTCAGGGTGACAGCGATGTATCGCCGTCTGAATCGGACACGGCTCGGGTGCATTACCACGGTACATTGGTTGACGGCACCGTGTTCGACAGCTCCGAAGAGCGCGGTGAGCCTGTGGAATTCCCACTCGACGGGGTCATTCCGGGCTGGACCGAAGGGGTTCAGTTGATGTCGGAAGGTGATCGGTACCGCCTCTACATTCCGTCGGATCTGGCCTACCGTGATCAGCCGGTGGGTAACATTCCGCCGTACTCGGTGCTGATTTTCGAGATCGAGTTGCTGGAAGTGCTGTAAAAACAGAGCATGACAGTCTTCACAAAGCCGCCTCCGGGCGGTTTTTTTGTGCCGCTGCATTGGCCGGCACGGTGCCTTGTTGCCGCTTTTTTACAAGAGAGGGAGAGAAGAGGGCGGGAGATTGGCTCCAGCGGCAGGACTCGAACCTGCGACCAAAAGATTAACAGTCTTCTGCTCTACCAACTGAGCTACGCTGGAATCTCCAAACAGGCGGAATTATAGAGAAGCGCTGCCCGGTGTCAACAGGCTGGGTAGCGGAAGCGACTGTTTTTAAAGAAAATTTTTCAGGCTGAATCAGATATTCCGATGTTGGCCCGGTTCTTGGCAAGAAAACCGTACGAACCCAACACCTGAATTTTATCTGTGAGGCATCATTATGGAATATCTGGACATCAGCCTGTTGCTCGGAACCTTCAGCGCGGGCATTCTCACCTGCGGTTTGGCAACCCTGATTGCGCTGCGGTCACGGCGGCCGCAGACCATGGATGCCAGTGAGCAGACGCGACGTGCCTTGCTGGAGTCCGTCGCCCAGAACGTCAGTGAGGTCCATCACGTCTACCAGCAGTTCCTGGCGCTGGCACTGGAATTCTCCCGTCAGGGGCAGAGCTGGCCGGCTTATCGCAAGGAGGAACTCAGACGGACCACGGACGACATGGTGAACGTCTTCAAGAACCTCACCGAAGCCGAGGCGACGCTGTTGCTGCTGGGCGAGAAGAAGCTGGAACGGGCATTGAGGATATACGGTTCCAAGATCGTGTACCTGAGACGGCAAATCTATGCCGATAAACCGGCATTCAGCGGCGATGAAATTCAGGGTCTGGATACCTTGCGCCGGGAAATTGCAGAACTTCGTGAAACCTTTTACGATGCTCTGAGTCAACGCTTCAAGCTTGCATGACCCGACCAGTAAACATGGAATGAGCGTACGGATTGCCCTGGATCGAATCGTCCTTCAGCCGGCCCTGGTGGCTGCCAAACGGCCACCTGGAAACCCTCTGGCCCTTCCTGTCGCGCCGGTTGACCCTGAATGGTCAGCCGGTGTCCATTCCACTGGCGGACGGTGACCGGCTACTGGCCGACTACTATCCGGCGCCCCCCGGGCTGACCGGGCCCGGTGCCGGGCGCCTGATGATCATTGCCCACGGCCTGGAAGGCCATTCCCGGCGACCCTATGTGCTGGGGCTGGCCCGCAAGGCACTGGCACAGGGCTACGGTGTGCTGGCCTGGAACTTTCGCAGTTGCGGCCCCGAAAGCAATCTCCTGCCGCGCTTCTATCACGCCGGATGCAGCCACGATCTGGACGCGGTCATCGAATGGTCGGCCAGCCTGCCCTATGCGGAGCGGGTGCTCACCGGGTTCTCCATGGGTGGAAATATCACGCTCAAATGGTTGGGTGAAGCCGGGGATACGGCCTCTGGAAAAGGCGTTGTGGCGGCGGCCGTGCTGTCGGTCCCTTGTGATCTGACAGGGTGCACCGACAGTCTGGAATCGCCACAGAACGCGCTGTATCGCCGTCGTTTTGTGACGGATCTGAGTGCCCGACTACGCCGCAAGGCCGAGGAATTTCCGGACACCTTTGATCTGCGCCCCCTGAGCGGCATTCGCACGGTACGTGAATTCGATGATCTGTACACGGCGCCCATGCACGGGTTCAAGAACGCGGCGGATTATTACCACCAGTGCAGCGCCAGTCGATTTCTGGGCGCCATTCGGGTCCCGACCCTGCTGCTCAATGCCCGCAATGATCCTTTTCTGAGTCCGTCCTGTTACCCGGAAGCCGTGTCCCGACAGCATGCCTGGTTGCATCTCGAGGCGCCCCGCCACGGCGGCCATGTAGGCTTTTACGCCGGGCGGGGTCAGTGGTGGGCTGACACCCGGCTGTGTGAGTTCCTTAACACAGGTTTATCTGTTTGAAAATGTGTTATCATGCCTATTCTATGACCGATCACCTGACGGCGGATTTTACGCCACCCGACCATTACTCCGAACTCGATACTCTGGGTCTGAAATGCCCGGAGCCCGTGATGCTTTTACATGCGGAAGTGCGCGCCAGAGCGCCCGGTGATGTCATCCGCGTACTGGCCACAGACCCCTCGACGCAACGGGATATACCCAGGTTCTGCCAGTTTCTGGGCCACGATCTGCTGGCGCAGGAACAAGATGAGGGGCATTACGAATACTGGATCAGAACGGCCGACAGTTGAGGCCGCTGATGCCGCAGACCGATAACAGAGAGATAGGTATGTCAAAGAACCCCGAAAACCAGATTCCCTTTTCCGATCTGCCGCTGCCCGACAGTCTGCAGCAGGCACTGAAGACCCTTGAGTTTACCCACTGTACTCCCATTCAGGCGGGTATTCTTCCGGTCGCCTTGCGGGGCCGTGACTGCATCGGCAAGGCGCAAACCGGCACCGGCAAGACGGCAGCCTTTTTGCTGTCGGTGATGAGTGACCTGATTTACAACCCTTTGCCCGAGCAGTACCAGGGTGAACCCAGGGCAGTGATTCTGGCGCCTACGCGCGAGCTGGCACTGCAACTGGCGTCGGATGCCGAAGAGCTGGCGAAGTCTGCAGGTTTGATCGTGCATACACTGGTCGGCGGGCTCGACATGCAGAAACAGCGCAAGAAGTTGCAGACGGAAGTCATCGACCTGTTGATTGCCACACCGGGCCGTTTGATGGATTTCATGCGCCAGAAGATGGTCTATCTGGATCAGACCGAGGTGTTTGTCATCGATGAGGCTGACCGGATGCTCGACATGGGCTTCATCCCCGACATCAAGTACATCGAGCGGGCCATGCCCCACAAGAAAGAACGTCAGACACTGATGTTCAGCGCCACTTTCTCGAAGGACATCCTCGGCCTTACCGAGCGTTGGACCAATGATCCGGAAGTGCTGGATATTGCCCCCGAATTTACCACGGCCGAGCGGGTTCAACAGTATCTCTATCTCACTACAACAGACGAGAAGATGGGGCTGCTGGAACGTATCCTGGGCCAGGAGTCTGTCTACAAGGCGATCATATTTGCCAATCGCCGGGACCTGGTGCGTTCGCTCTACGAAAAACTGAAAAAGACCTCGCATCGGGTGGCCATGCTGTCCGGCGAGATCAGTCAGGACAAGCGCCTCAAGACCCTGGCCGAGTTCAAGGAAGGCGGGCTGGATATTCTCGTCGCCACGGATGTCGCCGGCCGCGGCCTGCACGTGGACGACGTGAGTCATGTGATCAACTTTACCCTGCCGGAAGATCCGGAGGACTATGTGCATCGCATCGGCCGCACCGGTCGGGCCGGCGCCGAGGGCAAATCCTACAGCTTTGTCTGCGAGGACGATGCCTTTCTCATTGATGACCTGCAGAAGTACATAGGTCAGCCGCTGGATATCAAGCACCCGCCGGAAAGCCTGCAGGCCGATGCGCATACTGGCGGATGAAAACATGCCTGCGGTCAACGAACTGTTCGGTGACCTGGGCGCAGACATTCGCACCCTCCCCGGGCGCACCCTGCAGCCAGCGGACGTGGCCGCAGCCGATGTGCTGCTGGTGCGTAGTGTTACCCGAGTAGACGCGGACCTGCTGGCCGACGCCTCCCTGCAGTTTGTGGGCAGTGCCACCATTGGCACGGACCATATCGACCAGGCCCTGCTGTCGCGAAACGGTATTCCCTTTGCGTACGCGCCCGGCTGCAACGCCGACGCTGTGGGCGACTATGTGATCGCAGCTTTGTGCTCTCTGTTCGAGTCTGAGCCGGAGCGGTTGGCCGACAGCACCCTTGCCATAATCGGCGCCGGTAATGTGGGCGGTCGCCTCGCCGCCCGCCTGCGTCGCATGGGCCTGAGCGTGCGCGTGTGTGATCCACCCCGGCAGCAGCGAGAAGCCGGTGAAGGTGAGGGCGGCGAAGCATTTTGCTCCCTGGCCGAGGCCATGGCCTCGGACATCGTTTGTTGCCATACCCCGCTGGTGGACGACGGCCCCCATCCCACCAAGGGCATGATTACCGAGACATTGCTGGACCACTTGCCCGAAAATGCCGTGTTTCTCAATGCGGGGCGGGGCGGTATTCTGTCTGCTGACACCCTGGCTCGTGTCCAGATGCATCGCCCGGACATCCAGTGGGTCCTGGATGTCTGGGACCCCGAGCCGAATATCCCGTTATCTCTGCTGCCCGGGGTGAGCCTGGCCACCGGGCATATCGCCGGCTACTCGGCCGAGGGCCGGGTTCGCGGTACATGGATGCTGCGCCAGGCACTGGCCCGGGCGCTCGACAGACCGCTGACAGATGCCCACCCCCTGTCATTGCTGCCGCCAGCCCCGGACATTGCCATACCGGCCGCCTATTGTGGGGCCGGGGTGGCGGACCCCTGGCAGACCCTGTTTTACGCCGTTCGCCAAGTGTACGACCTGTCTCGTGACGACAGGCGGTTTCGTGAGGCCATGGCGGCGTCGGATCATGGTCAGGCCTTTGATCGGTATCGCCGGACCTATCCGCAGCGCCGCGAACTGATGAGCACCCGGGTAACGGGCGATGAAACACGACTGACTACTGATCAGCGTGATCTTCTGGCTGGGGCAGGCTTTCTGACAGCCTAGACAAAGTAGCGTCGGGCCGAGGCCTTGAGCAGGGGCTTTACGGCGGCTTCCATCTGCTGTGACGAGCCACTGACCAGGGCGGCATCCAGTGCATCAATGGGGCGCTCCAGCGCGCCGTCGTGCCAGCCTGAAAGCAGCGCCAATCCCTTTTCGGTGAGAACGCAGTGGTTGAATCCTGCTGTGTCGTCCTGTGTGCTGAAGGTCAGATAGTCTTCCCGCTTCAGCCAGAGAACCGTCGCCAGGCAGGCCTGATACCGTGGGCTGTGCTGGCCGAACTCGTCCAGTTCATCGGGCCCGCAGATATCGTCTACCCAGAGGGTATCCTGGCGCGGAAAACTGCGAAACAGGCTGATCAGTATCCGCCCGGTGTCGTTGTAAAAATCCGTCATGTGGATGTCGGGGTGCACAGGTCGTCTCCTTTTTACCTGCAAGACCGGTTGTCCGCTCAGGACTGGGTGTAACCGCTCAAAAACCGGCCGAGCTTGTCCATGGATTCAGACAGGATTTCCTGATTGGGCAGGAACACCACGCGAAAGTGATCCACTTCCGGCCAGTTGAAGGCCCGTCCGTGTACCATGAGGATTTTCTCCTGACGCAGGAAATCGAGAATGAATTTTTCGTCGTTGCCGATATTGAACTTGCGCACATCAATCTTGGGGAATAGGTAGAGGGCCCCCTTGGGCTTCACACAGGTGATTCCCGGAATGGACGTCAGCATGTCATAGGCCAGGTTGCGTTGCTCGCACATCCGACCGCCCGGTGCAGTGAGGTCATAGATGGTCTGATAACCCCCAAGTGACGTCTGAATCGCCAACTGGGCGGGCACATTGGCACAGAGTCTCATGCTGGCCAGCATGGTCAGGCCCTCCATCAGATCCCGGGCCCGGTGTTTGGGGCCGGTAATCAGCAGCCAGCCGGAGCGGAATCCAGCCAGTCGATAGACCTTGGACAAGCCATTGAAGGTAATGCAGACGACATCGTCAGCCAGTTGTGCAGTGGAGTAATGAGGGGTGTCGTCATAGGTGATCTTGTCGTAGATCTCGTCGGACAACAGCAGCAGATTGTGCTCTCGTGCCAGCTGTATGATGTCCGCCAGGACCTCTTTGGAGTAGACAGCCCCCGTCGGGTTGTTGGGGTTGATGATGACGATGGCGCGGGTCTTGTCGGTAATCTTGGCCCGCATGTCTTCGATATCCGGGAACCAGTCCTGCTGCTCGTCGCACATGTAATGCACGGCCTGACCGCCTGACAGGGTGACTGCTCCGGTCCACAGGGGGTAGTCCGGTGCCGGCACCAGTACCTGATCGCCGTCGTTGAGCAGGGCCTGCATGGTCATCACGATCAGTTCGCTGACCCCGTTGCCGAGGATGATGTCTTCCACATCCACATTGGGGATGCGTTTCTGCTGGTAGTACTGCATCACCGCCTTGCGCGCCGGATAGATGCCCTTGGAGTCACTGTAACCTTCGCCTTCGGGCAGGTTGCGGATGACGTCGGTTATGATCTCATCGGGGGCATTGAACCCGAAAGGCGCCGGATTGCCGATATTCAGCTTGAGAATCCGGTGACCCTCTTCCTCCAGACGCTTGGCCTCCTGCAGTACAGGACCGCGAATATCATAGAATACGTTAGCGAGCTTTAGAGATTTCTTGAATTCCATCGTGTTTCTTATCCGAATACAGGGCGGGGCGTGTTGGCTGTCATTGGCCCGGTTGAGTGGGTGTCCGGTCTGGTCATGGTGTGCGAGATGTCCCGGCGTCTCAGCCTCGACCGCTATTCATCGTACAGGTGTTTTTTCTTCCAGTCGTCCTGCTCGTCGGCCCATTGGCCCAGTTTATCCAGCATGACCTTGGCCTGTTGCTCGTTGCGTTCCCGGTTGGCCTCTTTCCATTCTGCCTGCATCTGTCGCATCTTTCCCTGTGCCTCGAGGGACGGTTTCTGATATTGACTGGCGAGCCGGCTGTTGCTGTAGGTCTCTGTCACCTTGCGCCACAAAGACATGGCCTCCTTGAAGCGTTTCTGCTTTTGCGCCATTTCAGCCCGGGCGGTGTAAAAGTCAGCCGCAGTTTTGACCAGTCGATGCTCGATTTCGTCCAGCAGACTCTGCGCTTCCTGCCGGGTCAGCTGACGGTGCTCGAAAGCCGTCTTGATGTGTTGATAAAGCGCCTTCAGACCGGCCCGGGCGGCATTGGCCTGTTCTATATTGGTCACGGGCTTGTGGCTTTCCTTGCCGCTCGTGGAGGTATGCAGGGCGCGCCGCATTTCCACTATCTGATCCAGATCATCCTGAATGAATTTGCTGTTGCTCTTGTCCAGCTCCATCATCTGATTCATGTTCATGATCAGCGTTCGATAGATGAAATCGCGTAGCTCGATAGAGAGGTAATCGCCGGGCAATGACCGCAACAGAGCCTGCAGCTTCTTGTTCTCTGTGCTCAGATGAAGCAGTTTTTCCCGATTGGCTTTTTTCGCCTTGTAGCGAGCCTGAGTGAAAGCCATGGCACCCAGCAAAGCCAGTGCGAGCAATACGAGTAATGCTGTAATTGTAGTGATGTCCATAGCCAGCTTCTTATAGGCATTAAATGCCAGTGTAAATAATTCCACAGCAGATAAAAACTACCAATCTAAAGGATTGGACGCAAATTGCTGAATTGTTGTATACACGGCACCTTACGCCAGCGCTCTGCACCAATATAGTACACTGCGCACTGGGGTTGCGTGCAGGGATGCACGAAACCAGTGCTTTTGCTGGTGCGGGCACAGTGTATAAGTTGGCCCTGATCTTGAATGCCCTGACCATTGAGTAACGCAGGCCTTGTTAAGCCTCAACAGGAATGTGATCCATGACCCAAGCCGTGCCCGATACACCACCCGAAGCATTCAGCGCCTTTTTGCGTGCCCATCATCATCCCCCTGAGCTGTCCGATCTCTGGACATCGTATTATGCGCCGGTGGCACGACAACTCGAAGGTTGGATCAGGGCTCAGTCGGGCCCGGTCGTAGTGGGGGTGAATGGTTGCCAGGGGTCGGGAAAGTCGACGCTCTGTGATGTCGTGGCCTGGATTCTGGCAGAGTATTCGGCACTTCGCGTCGCCGTCTTGTCGATTGACGATCTGTACTACTCGCGGGCCCAGCGCACCCAACTGGCCGAGAGTGTCCACCCGCTGCTGAACACCCGGGGTGTGCCGGGTACGCATGACGTGTCGCTGGGTGTTGACACCCTCAGCGCCCTCAAGCGCGGCAAGGTGCCGCTTCGTCTGCCGCGATTTGACAAGGCACGGGATGATCGGGTGCCACCACAGGAGTGGCCGCTTGTGCGTCGTCCGGTGAACCTGGTGCTGTTTGAAGGCTGGTGTGTCGGCACTCAGCCCCAGCCGGAGGAGGCGCTCCGGCATCCGGTGAACAGTCTGGAGGCAGACTTGGATGCCGACGGGCGCTGGCGAGAAAACGTCAATACGCAACTGCAGACTGTGTATCCGGAGCTGTGGCACTGTCTGGACTACCGGATCTTTCTGCAGGCGCCGGGGTTCGAGTGCGTGGAACGCTGGCGGTGGCAGCAGGAACAGCAACTGGCGGCGCGCAGCAAGGGCGGGCAGGGTGTCATGACCCGTGAACAGGTCCTTCAGTTTATTGCTTATTATCAGCGATTGACGCAGCATAACCTGTCGACCCTGCCCGCGCTGAGCGATGTAGTGGTCACACTGGATGAAAAACAACATGTGACAAGGGTTCTCTGGCAATGAATACATCCTGGCAACGGATTTACACCGATCTGGACGGCACCCTGCTGGATCATCACAGTTACGACTGGTCGCCTGCCGCTGCGTTGCTCGAACAGTGCCGCGAGCAGGAAATACTGGTGATACCCAACAGCAGCAAAACCGCCGACGAGCTTGAATACTGGCTAGATGAACTGAAGCTGCCGGGCTATGGCGTGGCGGAGAACGGGGGCATGATCCTGTTGCCGGAAAGCCATGATTACTGGCGTTCCCATGCGCCGGACTGGGAAGGGGAGCGCACCCTGGGCGTCCTCATGACACGGCCCTATGGGGCGGTCTGTCAGTGGCTGGACGAAATGCGCACCCGCCATCAGTTCGCCTTTACCGGGTTTCATGACGTCGATGTGCAGACTGTGTCCGCCTGGACCGGCCTTGATGAGACCCAGGCCGGTCTGGCCATGCAGCGTCACACTGGCGAGGCGCTGCTCTGGGAGGACAGCGAGAAGGCATTGGATCATTTGACTCAGTTGGCCAAGGCAGACAATTGGCAGGTACAGCGCGGCGGCCGATTTGTCCATGTGGGCGACGAGGTAGACAAGGCCACGGCCATGTCCTGGCTGGAATCTCATCTGCCGGAGCCAGGCGTGACGCTGGCTCTGGGTGACGGTGACAATGACCGGGCAATGCTGCTGGCGGCTGGAACAGCGGTGGTGATCAAGCGACCGGACGGCAGTCACCTGACGCTTGAACGGGACGAGGTTTATTACACGCCTTCAACTGGCCCGAAAGGCTGGTGTGAGGGCGTCAATCGCTGGTTACAGAGAGAGGATCGAGACCATGGCTGACTTTTTCCAGAACGGCGTCATTGCCAACCTGCACAATCTGGTCGACCGGCCGGTAGAAAGCCTGGAGGCTGAACTGAACGGTTTTGCCCGCACCAACCCCATGGGCCTGGTCTTGCCGTCCCTGTATTCAGAGCTGGAACAACCGGCCCTGGAAACCATGGTTCATGCCTTGAAGGATGTGAACTACCTCAGCGAAGTGGTGGTGGGACTGGACCGGGCGGACAAAGCCCAGTTCGAGCATGCGCGCGAGTATTTTGCCCGCATGGAGCAGCCGACACGCATTCTCTGGCAGGACGGGCCGCGATTGCGCAAGATCGACAAGCAACTCGACGCTCTGGGGCTGGCGCCCAAGGAGGCAGGCAAGGGGCGCAATGTATGGTATTGCTACGGTTACATCCTGGCCTCGGGCAAATCCAAGGCCGTGGCCATGCATGACTGCGATATCAAGACCTATTCCAGAGATATGCTGGCACGTCTGATCTATCCGGTGGCCAACCCGAAATTCCGCTATCAGTTCTGCAAGGGCTATTACGCCCGCATTGCTGACAACAAGCTCAACGGGCGCGTGTGTCGGCTGCTGGTATCACCGTTGATTCGCAGCCTGCGCAAGGTGATTGGTCCGGATCCCTTTCTTGATTACCTGGATAGCTTCCGCTACGCCCTGTCAGGTGAGTTTTCCCTGCGCACGGACGTGATTCCCAATATGCGCATTCCCAGTGACTGGGGTCTGGAAATTGGCGTGCTCAGTGAGCTTTTCCGCAACTACTCCAACCGCAGCATCTGTCAGGTGGACATTGCGGATATCTATGATCACAAGCACCAGCCCCTGTCCAAGGAAGACGCCAGCGCCGGCCTGGCCAAGATGAGTCTGGACATCAACAAGGCGGTGATTCGCAAGCTGGCCACCAACGGCCAGGTGTTCTCCGAGGAGCATTTCCGCACGCTCAAGGCGGCCTACTACCGCATTGCTCTTGATTTTGTGGGCCTGTATTACGACACCGCCACCTTCAACGGGCTGAAGGTGGATCGCCATGCCGAAGAAGAAGCGGTGGAGTTGTTTGCGGGCACCATCATGGAAGCCGGCAAGCAGTATCTTGACAACCCCATGGCGACCCCTTTTATTCCGAGCTGGAATCGGATTCAGGCCGCAGTGCCGGACATTCTCGAACAGATCTACGACGCCGTCGAGCTGGACAACCGGTGAGTCGCCGGTGCCCGGGGAATTGTCCGCAGGCGTCCCAGCAGGTACCATCCGGCCTTCCGTTGGAAACCGGTGGGCCCGGCGTGCATTATGGCGACTCCAAAAGACAGACAATCCCGGCCAGCCCGGTCAGTGGGCGACGCCCTCAGTGCGCCGCCCGGGGGCTGGAGCTTTGGTGGTAACACCTGGCAGACCTTTGACGATCACATCCGTCGGTCAGTGCCGGGTTATGATCATCTGCACGACATTATCGTGCATTATGCGCATGAGTTCGCCCGTCCGGGCGGCCGCATCCTGGAACTGGGCAGTTCCACGGGGACGTTGAGCAAACGCCTGGGGGCTCAGTACCCGGACTGTGACATCCTCGGTGTCGACCTTGAGCCCGCCATGGTCGAGGCTGCCCGCGCCGCCGCGAATCCGCCCAATGTTACTTATGAGTGTGCGGACGTTCGTGAGTTGGCGGTGCCGGACAATGATCTGTCGGTACTCTGTTATGTCCTGCAGTTTCTGCCACTGGCTGACCGACCCCGGGTGCTGAGCCGCCTGTTTGATCGTCTGCCACAGGGCGGTGGTCTGGTTCTGGCCGAGAAAGTGCGTTATCGCGATGACCGCTTTCAGGCCGTATCGCAGCGGGTGCATTACCAGTTCAAGCGCAATCAGGGTTATACCCAGGAAGAAATAGACGCCAAGGATGCGAGCCTGGAGGGCATACTGGTGCCTCTGTTCGAGGATGAAAACGTCGCCATGCTGAAGGCTGCCGGGTTTTCCTCGGTGAATACCCTGTACCAGAATACCCTGTTCAAAGCCTGGCTGGCGATTCGTTAGACTGGCATGGACAGACAGGACACCGTTCGCTACACTTTATATTAGCCATTAATAATATAAAGCATCGTCAATGCACCCTCGCATGACTGTGTTCAGGAGACAGCAGTTCTATGGTTTTCCTCCCCGCTTTACCCATCTTGTCGTATCCGTCGCCATGTCCATTTACATGGTCATCATCATGACGTTCATCATCACTCTGGTTAATACCGGAATGGATTCAGGATTTCTCGTGCGCTGGGGCAAGGCGATTCTCATTGCATGGCCCATTGCATTTTCTCTGTTGCAACTGGGTGGGCCTGTGGTGCGCAATCTGGCGGTCAATCTGATCAAGCCCGATCAGGGAACCACCGAATAAAGTCAGGTCGGGAATTTTTCTGCGCGTCCTTCGCATTCATGTGCAAGCTGTGGCAGTCTTTCTGATCATCAGAATCAGGGAATAGCAAGCAATGGCAGGTAGATTGAAACGGGTGCTGCGCGGTGTTCGATGGCTGATAATGCTAGTGGCGGTACTCGTGGTGGCAACGGCGGGGTTCCTGTACTGGCAGCTCAGTGGCAGCCTGGCCAAGCTGGATGGAGAGATCACGCATTCGGAATTGAACGGAGCCGTGCTGGTAGAGCGTGATGCTCAGGGCATTCCCACGCTCAGTGGCAACCGGCGTGACGATCTGGCTTTTGCCCTGGGCTACCTCCACGCTCAGGAGCGTTTCTTTCAGATGGACCTGCTGCGCCGCAATGCCTCCGGCGAGCTCAGCGGGCTGTTTGGCGAGGTTGCTCTGGATCATGACCGGGCAATCCGCCGCCATCAGTTTCGCCAACGCGGCGAAGCGGCGGTAGAGGCTTTGCCGGACGCGCAGCGGCGGGTGCTGAGGCACTATGTCACCGGGGTGAATCATGGTCTCGACACACTGCGCACAGCACCCTTCGAATACGGTCTCCTGGCCACCGAACCCGCCTCCTGGGAACCGGCAGATACCATGCTGGCGCTGTATTCCATGTATCTGGATCTGCAACCCAACTGGAACGAGCAGGAAAACAGCCGTGCCGTGATGCGCGACCTGCTGCCCGACGACTGGTTCGCCTTCCTCAAGCCCGAGGGCGGTGAATGGGATGCGCCCATTGACGGTGAGCCCGGCACCTTCACTACTGGGCTCCCCGATACGCCACTGGCCGAACTGGCGCTTGTGGAAACGTCAGAGGATCAGTACGCCTACCGCGACGGCATCGACATCGGCTCCAACAGCTGGTCGGTGGGTGGTGATCTGACCGGACGCGGTGCTGCCATGGTCGCCAATGACATGCACCTGGGCCTCAGTGTGCCCAACATCTGGTATCGCGCCACCTGGTCGGTGCCGGGCCAGAACCGCTCGGTATCAGGGGCTACATTACCCGGTGCGCCGGCCATGGTGGTGGGCTCCAACGAGCACATCGCCTGGTCCTTCACCAACAGCAACGGAGACTATCACGATACCGTCCTCTTGCAGACTCGCAACGACGACACCGAGTACCTGACGCCGGATGGCTGGGAACCGGTGACACACACCACCGAAACCATCCAGGTACGCGGCGGTGAAACCGA